>OGOV01000345.1_pt1 | contig 49008 bp, 33 predicted proteins | sample 1552711 | NCBI WGS metagenome assembly OGOV01 (sample SAMEA2580216, study PRJEB22360) | human gut metagenome | biome: human gut; feature: human-associated habitat; material: faeces | place: Denmark | collected 2008/2010 | reverse complement strand
ATTTGTACCTTGGCATAAGTAAAACCTCCAAAATGATATTTTTATTATACATCATCTCGAAGGTTTAGTAAAGAGTTTACACAAAATTCGGGATTGACTCCCCTTTTCAGCGATATGTCCTTTTATATTTTACATTGTTTTCAAAATAATAATTAAATCCTGTATATCAATCAAACCGTTACCATCCAAATCACAACGCTTAAAATTATTCCATTCTGATGAGCTTTTATCTTTTCGATAATATTTTTGACAATATGTAATATCAAGAAGATCAATTATACCGTCGCTGTTAACATCACATCTTGGGTTGTTGATTACGGTTGTATTTGCATTTTCTGCGGTAATCTTTGTTGTAAAATAAACCGCTTTTCCGTTTGCATCATATCCTGCTGCAGAAACATCAATAAGCTTTATACCGACGGACATATCGGAAAGAATCTCTTTAAACTGAACTTCGGCAACATCAAAAAACTCCGGTTTGCTCACACTCCCCCCTGCTCCGTTCTGCAAATATGACAACGCTATTGTTGCGGTATTATCATCGTTCCATTTGATTCCAAGCGGTGTAAATCCATTTTTGCCGATCAGATTTGCATATTGCAGGGCAGCATCCTTTTTAAATGTAAATGAAACGGTTGCAACTTTTTTCATATTACCAAGTTGAAATCCAAATGGTATTATATCCCCGGCAAAGATATTCTTTTTAGCTGTGACGGCTGCCGCAACAAAAAATGCTTCCGGCATTTTGGCATTTACGGTTATCTCGCAGCTTGCTTTTATTCCGTTTATTGTTTCTGCCGTAATAATCGCACTCCCAGACTTTTTTGCATTAACAATTCCGTCTGCAGTTACTTCTGCCGTTTCGGCATTTGAAGTGCTCCACGCAACCGTTCTGTTAGAGGCATTTCCGGGCATAACCTCGGCTGAAAGCCTTATACTTTCACCCTCGGTCATTATAAGCGACGATTTGTCAAGTGTTACCGACTGAGGATATACGATTGACGCACCCGAAAGCGAGTAATAGTCCGAAAGATATGTGTTTCCGGCATAATCTATCAGTGCAATCTTTGCCTGCGTCAGTCCTTTAAATTCTGAAGATGACAAATCAAATGTAATTTCCGATATTGCATCAGCCGATTCGGCATCCGGTTCTATCCATTTTGTTATCGGTTCTTTGCCGTTTGCCGTTACACATATACCCTGAATATAGTGATTGTCGTGAACGTTCAAAATCCAACGTGCGCCTTCAATTCTGCTTGATAATACCTCCGGTGCTGTGCTGTCTATCACAATCGGAAAAGATTTTGTCTCCTCCTTGCTACCGAATTCCGCCGTGATTTTGTAAACATAGCTGCCGTCATCAAGCGGAGCGTTCCATGTATCAAACGGTTCCCAACCTTTTACCGCCATAGGCGTGTAAAAGGCTTCGGAGGAGTAATGCGTTTTTGAAACCTTTGATAAGCTCTCGCTGTAAACAGTATTTCCGTCAATATCCTCCACCGAAAATGTAAGTTTGTCGGCATTTCTCAAAAGAGAAACGGCGGCGGTAACATTCTTGCCGGATTCATTTCCTTTTATTGCAATTTTATCTGCATTATATTCTTCCGAACCGTCAACATAATAGTTGTGCCCCAGAATATATCCGCCGCCATCGCTGTTTCGGAACTGCCCGATTTGTGTTTCGCAAATCGATGCGGTCTTGTCATCATATATATCTGAGTCAAACATGGTGAGAGCCTGCCAATCCCCGAAAAATCCCATAAATGGATATGAAAGTGCAACCTCGCCGTCTTGGATCGGGTTCAGTGTTACATAGCCCTCAATATAAATACCGTTAGGAAAATCTTTTTTCAGATTTGCTTTGCCTTTTTCCGTAAGTTCAATTTTTACATTTATATCGGTTTCTCCGTTCGGCGCAAGCGTTATTTTCTTCGGCAAGGTTATCGTAACCTCTTCGCTTGAAAGCTCTCTTGCTTTTTGCGCCATATACACAACACCGTTTTCCATAACGGTGTCCTCAGTAAGAACTGTTACCGAAGGCTCGTATTGAATATCGTTGCCGATTGCAGACACCGCCTTAAAATCAAAGGTATACTGTCCGATTTTATTATAGCCTAATTCGGCTTTCGGTCTGCCGTTATCTGTATTTAAAAGAAACGCATTTGTTTTTACGGCATTTTGGAGCTGAACAAGTCCCGCACCTTGCTTCCTCGGTGAATACGGAATACCGTTTTCGTCTTTAACAGGTGCTGCCGTACTCATCATAAGAGCATTAAAAAGACTGGTTCTTTCAGCCGCTGTCATATTTAGTCCGTTTTTATTTTCAAGTATGTATTGTTGCATAACTGCCGCAGCCCCCGCCATATGCGGCGATGCCATCGATGTGCCGCTCATATTTCCGTAAAGCCCGTTCGGAAGTGTGGAATAAATATCCCCTCCGGGAGCTGTAATTTCAGGTTTTAGTTTTAAATCCGGAGTGATGCCCCAAGACGAAAAGTCGCTCATCTTTCCGCTGTAACTATCTTTAAATCTGTCAACATAATCTTCGCTTACCGAAAGGTGTTTGTCAGCTTGTTCGCAAAGATACTCACCGTCTGCCTTACTGATAAACACACACGGTATCGTATTGTCGGTTGACATATTTACAAGAGCACCGTCTACATTATCGTAAATAATCGCAGCAATCGCACCTGCATTTTTTGCATTTGTTTCTTTTTGTGCAAAGGTGAGAATTTCGCCGTTTTCTTCACCGGCACGTCTTATCAAAGCGATTTTCCCTTTTAAATTTTTATCTGAAAAATCTGCCGCCGCACCTATACCACAATCAACATACTCAAAAGCACCCGAAAGCGATGTGAGTTGACCGCTCGGTTTTTCGGACGGGTCGTTATATCGGATTTTTCTGCCGCTTGCAAGTAAATATACCGAAGTGGTTTCTATATTATTCATGCTCGCAACCGAAAGAGCAGCATCATAGGTAGACGGCGAAGCTACTGTGCCGTTGTCAGGTTCCGTTGCTTTCGGCAGATCGTTGCCGGCAGTGTTCCGATAAGATGAACTGTACTCATTGCCGGCAGCACAATATAAAGCAATTCCCGAATTTTTTACACGGTTATATACCTCACGCATGGATTTATATGCGCTTTCCGAAAAACCCGCCGTGGAGCCGAGGCTCATGTTGATGGAATCCACCCCGAATTTAACGGAATCATCAAGAGCCGCCAAAATATCATCATCATATGCGCCGCCTGTTGAGTCGCCGAAAACCTTCATAATTAAAAGCTGTGCATCGGGTGCGACTCCCTCAACAACTCCGCCTCCGTTTGCACCCACAATTCCGGCAACATGAGTGCCGTGAGAATCGCCGCCTGAAACATTTGTATCAACATCGGCATAATCATACGCATACGGAATTTTGTCATTTATATAGACTTTTGAAACGTTAAGTTTACCTATGGTCATTTTATTGTTTTTGATAACATTTTCAATATCATCCTTGGAATATTTCGGACTGTTTACCGACGAAAAAGCAGGATGGGATAAGTCGAGGCCCGTATCAAGAATTGCAACGGCACTGTTTTTACCGGTCAGACCGAGTTTTTCGCCGACAATATCGCCGCCTATTGCGGAAACTCCGCCGTTTGAATAGGCATTTACCGGCTTGGGAAGGCTATAAAATTCCGCAACAAAAGCATCCTTTACACCGTCAGTTTCCTTGATTTCATTCAAGTCATCAATATCGGCTTCCACGGACAAACCGTTCATTACCGCAGAATATTCGCGTTTGACGATGAAATCCATACCGCTTTTTCCAAGCGCTTTTTTTACAGCCCTGCGTTTTTGTTCAAGCCGCTGTTCTATACCTTTGGCTTCACCTGACGCAAGAAAATCGGAAATGCTCGAATATGTGCTGATTTTCCCTTCGTAAGAAAGAAGCGGAGTGTCATCAAGCTCAACAATAATGCGAACATTTCCCCTTTCTCCGCTCTTATTAATATCATTTGACGGCACTGCAAAAATATCATTTGTCTCCGCAAATACCCCGGAACCCGAAATAAAAAGGCACACGGAAACAAAAGCGGTTGCAATGCGTTTAAAAATCTGATTATTCATCTTTTATTTTGCAAATCCTTTCGTAAATAAGTTGGCGTTATTTACGGTTAGTGACGACTAACAAGACAAAGTATAACATAAATAAATTCATTTGTAAAGTATCTACAAAAATTTTTTATAGTATTGACAAGACAAATATCATGTGCTATACTGTGATTTGTTAATTATGGTGTGACGACCAAACATTCGGGTCTTGAAACAGACTCTTTTTTAAAGACTTACAGTTAGTTAAAACTAACTTAATGAAAGGAAGTGTTTGAAAGGGGAATTTATTTTTTGAATATGAGTTAGTTAAAGCTAACCAAGAAAGAGGTGACAATATGAAACTGCAAAAAAAATAATAAGTTTGCTTACGGCTTCATTGATGCTGTCGGCAAATATTACGGCTGTTTCGGCGCAGGTAAGTAAAAAACCACAAACCGCAATTATTTTAGAACCAAAGCGGACGGCTGCCGGAATTGATTATGATGTGTATATCGAAAATGCAAACAATTTGAGTACACTAATGTTTGCAATGGATTTTTCATCAAAGGAAAAAGGGACTATGAGCCTTACGGGCAATGATTGCTTTGATATATCGCACAGCGAATGGAGCAATGACAATCATGTTTCACTCAAAGCATATATGGGCAGAACGGGACAGAAAACCGGGTTCTCATCGGACAGTAAAATCAAAGTAGCACATATTTCAATCCCGATTGATATTTCAGCGGTCGGAAATGTGACGGCTACGGTATCGAGCGCAATATGCGCCGGTGTTATTCAAACAGACAGCAATGCGCTCAAGGGAAACGTAACCGTCCCCGAGCAACCGATCAGCTATGCGATAAGGGAATGCAGCGTTTTGAGCTATGACAAAAACAAGGTAAATATTCTTTCGTCAAATAATCGCAATGCAGATGTTATATATGCATTATACGACAGTCAGGGCGGGCTTGTAAACGCGTATAAGGAAAATATCGGCTTGAAGCAAGGCGAAAATGAAATATCACCGACCGGAATTGATTTCGGGCAAGCCGAAACGGTATCTGTTATGATTTGGGACGGAATCGATTCGATGCGACCGCTTGCAGACAAAACAACAATAAATAATTAGAATGGAGATTAGGCTATGAAAAAATTATTCAAAAAAGCAATGATAACAATGTGCTCGGCAGTTATGCTTATGGGAATAAGCGCTGTCGGCGCGAATGCGGCGACAGTTGAGGTCGGAGATTTCACAATCGACCGCTCGTATTCCTACGGAAGCTATACAACTAAGGTTAAATCGTATAACGGAAAGGGCGGAGATATTGTCCTGCCGACCGAAGCTGAATTTTCCGGCACAACATATACGATTACCGAGGTCGGCAGCGCATTTAAGGACAACGATACGATAACGGGAGTTACCATTCCAGAGGGGTACACCGACATTGGCACAGAAGCGTTTTCGGGTTGTACGGCTCTTAAAAAGGCAGTAATTCCGGGATCTGTAGATACGATTTCATCATCGGCATTTTTAGGCTGCACGGCTCTTGATACAGTTGACTTTGCGGAGGATACCGCTTCATCACTGACAATCAATGCCGGCGCTTTTGCAAATTGTACCTCTCTTACATCGATTGAACTTCCGGCGAGATTCAGCTCAACAAGATATAATTTTTTGTACGGCTGCGATTCACTCACATCAATCACATTGAAAGATGGTGCCCAAAGCTTTGCGGCATCGGATAACATCCTTTATAATGTAAGCGGAGCTGATGCTGTAATGGTGGTATACCCCGGCGGAAAAATCGAAACGGAATTTACAATACCGGCAGAGATAAACGGTAAAGCTGTAACATCGACCGCAATGCACGTTTTCAGAAACAATCCTGTTCTCAAAAAGGTTACCGTTCCGGCAACCGTAACAAGCTTAGGAGGATTTACTTTTAACGGTATGAAAGCAATTGAAGAAATTATCCTTGAACACGATACCGCCCCGACGCTCGGCTCTGAGGTGTGCACCGAGATGAATTCGGGCAGCAAGGTAGTTGTAAAAAATGAGGATGTTGCCAAAGCATTTGAATCAACCTCACCGTACAAAAAGTATTATACACCCGAAAATACAACGGTTGCCGTTGCGGGCGCAGAACCAGACGTTAAGACGGTTTCGGCTGCCGTTTCAATCGGGTCGGAAGCCGAAATAAAAGAAAGAAAGGCGGTTTACAGCATTTATCTTGACAATGCGGAAAACGTGAGTACAGTTATTTTGAAAGTGTCGTTTGATTTATCTAAAGTTGACAAAGGCGAAATAATAGCAAACGATAAATTTACCAGCGGAACATCGACATGGAAAGAGGAAAACGGCAAGCTTGTATTAAAAGCATATATGGGCATTACAGGCAATGTTACAGGCTTTACTTCAACCGCGAAAACAAAGCTTGCGCAAATTTCCGTTCCGTTAAAAGACAGTGCAAAGGGAAATATAACAGCGGAGATATTGAGTGCATTGGCAGCCGGTGTTGTCAGCGAAGATGAATCGGCAATGGACGGAACGGTTACAATCGGCACCTCTTCGGCAAGCGTATTTATTCCGAGTTATGATGTAAACGGCGATAACAAAGTTGATATTATTGATATTACCGAGGCACAAAGATATTATCAGGCGAAATCAACAGATGCAAATTGGGAAGAAAAAGCGAAGGCTATGGACGTCAACGGCGATAACAAGGTTGACATTCAGGACTATATAGATATATTCAATAATTTGAGTGATTTTTAATAAGGAGCAGATATGAAGAATAAAATCTTAAAAAAATTGTCTGTGCTGATGGTTATTGCGGCTATGCTGACGGGTTTGACCGTCAGCGTGTCCGCAGGAAACGACGGACTGATCGGCGCAAACATAAAGGACGGCGAGCTTCTTGGCTACTACGGAAACGGCGGAGATATTAAAATACCCGATACCGTCACCGTAATTGCGGGTGAAGCGTTTTTAAACAACGATAATGTTACCAGTGTAACAATTCCGGGCAGTGTTCAGGTTATCGGCTATCATGCATTTGACGGCTGCACAGAGCTTGAACGAATAATTTTTGAAGACCCGACCGACGGAGCGGATATGATTATCCGTCTGAGTGCCTTTGCAAATTGCCCCAAACTGACCGAATGCGAAATTCCAGCGGTGGCAACCTATGTAACCGCAAATGTATTCAAAGGTTGCACAAGTATGGACAAAATAACGGTTCACCCACAAAATCCATACTACGTCACAGACGAAAACGGCGTCATGTTTGGACCGTGGGTAGATAACGGTACTCCGCAGTATGATGATCCCAACCTGACTCTGACAGCCTATCCAAGCGGCAGAGAGGGCGGGTACACAATACCGAGGCAAGTAAACGGCAGAACGGTAGATCGAATTTGGGCAAGCGCATTTAACTGCGCCGAAAATCTGACCGATATCGATATACCCGAAACGATAAAAATCATAGGAGGCAACGCTTTTGAAAAAACAGGACTGACCGATGTCACCGTTCCCGACACCGTCGAAAAACTTGACTCAGGCGCGTTTGAAGATTGCACCAAGCTTACACATATAAAACTTCCCAAAGGTATGACAAGTATTTCTCACAGCTTGTTTAAGGGATGCACAAGTCTTTCTTCAATAGGTTTCCCCGAATCGGCAACAAACATTGAAATGTATGCTTTTGCAGACTGTAAATCGCTTACAAATTTGATTCTTCCCGATGGCCTTGTGAATATAACACTTGCGGCATTTGAAGGCTGCACAAATATGCAAAGGGTAGTTATTCCGGCAAGTGTTACAGGATTCCCGAATGATGACACCGTAGGAGCTTACGATATGTTTCCTGACAGCCAGAAAACATTGGTGGTTTATGTCGAAAAAGGTTCAAGCGGTGAGCGCTGGGCGGTAAATAATGTGGAAGACTGGGGATATAAATACGAGATCCTCCCCGATGTGTCAAACCTTGATTCCATAAATCCGGGAAGTTTTTATTTAATTAATCTTGATAAAAAAATCAAAGTTGAGGGTGAATTCCTGATTAACTCACAGCTTACGACGGAAGGAATTTATTCGGGTGATGAATATAACGCCTTCAAGGCAAAATCATCCGACGGAGCACTAAACGTATACAAAATTTCGACAACTCCGGACAACGGTGCGGATAGCTACACTGTAAGCGTCGGACTGCCCGACGGTTACTCAAAGAATGCAAAACTGTATTTTTATACAGACGGCGAAGCTTCGGAAATTTCATCGTCAATGGTAAGCAAAACATTTACCACACAGACAGAAAGCTTGGGATATTTTGCGGTCATCGATTCATCTATATCTGATGGAAATAATGATGAAGTGACAAAAGTGACGCTTAATAAAACCTCCGCATCTCTGAAAAAAGGCGACAAGCTTCAGCTGTCCGCAACGGTATTGCCTCAAACGGCGACAGATAAATCCGTCACTTGGGAAAGCTCTGACATAACCGTTGCAACGGTTGACAAAAAAGGAGTTGTAAATGCGATTTCGGCAGGAAGTGCAAAAATCACAGCAACAGCGGCAAACGGAATCAGCGCATATTGCACGATAACCGTTACGGAGTCCGACTCAACCAAACCCGAAAAAGAAAATATAGAAACCAAAGCAGCGTTGGCAGCTGAAAAGGTTGCAGCCGAAAAGGGAAAATCGTATTTCACATTTTCGCTTTCCGAGGCTTCAAGAATTGCGAATGTTCAGCTGACCTTTGAAACCTCAACCGCTGACGTTAAAATCATCGGTGATAATGGGTTTACCATTATCGGTGATATTAGCGGCGAAGTAAACGGCGGTAAATATACAGGTACGGCAATACTGGGATTTTTAAATGCTGACGCAAATCTGTTTTCATCCGACAAATCGGCTGAAATTGCAAAAATAACGGTGAATGCGGAAAACGCAACGCTGAAAATCACTGATTTAAAGGTATCGGGTTGGGATTCGGGCAAAAACGTAATGTACGGTACTGTAAACGGAATCAACCCGGCTGAGGCAACATTTACCGATGCGCTCACTTATGATGTAAACGGCGACGGAAAGGTTGACCTTTTAGACATTACCGAAGCACAGCTTTATTATCGTGCCGATAAAAACAGCACAAACTGGAATGACGCATCAAAATGCGACTTTAACGGCGACCAAAAAATTGACATAGAGGATTATATGGCAATTTGGCTGAACTTTACAAAATAGTCTACATATTTTGCAGGGCTGTATATTGGATACAGCCCTGCACAGCAAGGAGGATATTATGAACAGATTAACAAAAAAACTGCTGACAGCGAGTGCGGCTCTTTGTTTTTGCTTTTCTTCTTTTTCTGCATATGCGGCACAAATAACTCCGTCAAATACAAGTATTACTCTCGGTAAAAATGATAAGGTCATTTCTTTTGATATTTATTTGGAAACCGATACTGCATTTGCAGGAGCGGAATTTGGTATCAAACCGTCACAAAGCGATGTGGAATTTTCATCACTTGCTTTGACAGATGAATTAAAGAACGAGTCCAAGGTACAGACTGTAAAAGACGGCTGTCTCTATTTCGGCTTTTTTTCAAACACAAATAAATACAGTGCCGGAAAGCAAAAAATAGCAACGCTGAACTATTCATACAACGGAAGTGCCAAAAGAACCGTTTCGTTGGTTGACTCAAAAATTGTGACAGTTGATGAACACAACAAAACAAACGGTGACACTTCGTCAAAACCGTTCACCGTAACCATAACCCGTTCAAGCGGTTCGCCGGGAGGCGGCTCATCCTCCGGCGGAGGTTCGGGCACAGGCGGCGGTATAAAAAAACCCGACATAACCCTGCCGGATACATCAAAACCTTATTCGGATAAAAATTTCACTGATATTGACGGACATTGGGCAAAAAACGATATTTACGGTTGTGTAAAAGCGGGATTATTTACCGGTATTTCGGATACACTTTTTGACCCCGAGGGATCGGTCACAAGAGCAATGGCGATTACGGTTCTCGGAAGATTTTCAAAAGACAGCATAGAAGGCACAGTATCGGCATTTACCGATGTTACGGCAGATAAATACTATGCGGATTATGTTTCCTGGGGTTCAAAAAACGGTATTGTAAAAGGTATCGGCAAAACTGAATTTGCTCCGGATAATTTTGTTACACGTGAGCAGCTTTCGGCAATGGTTGTGCGTTATCTGAAATATAAAAACATTGCGCTGCCCGGCGACTCCGATGAAATTAAAAGGCACAGTGATTATACACATATTTCCGATTATGCAAAACTAAATATGGCAATATGTTATGAAATGGGTCTTATAAAAGGTCATGACAACGGGCTTATTGAGCCAAAAGGAAATTTAACACGCGCTCAGCTTGCTTCTGTTATGATGCGGCTTTTGGATTACATTGATAATATAGAACAATCCGAACAGAATCAGGTATAATCTAACTCTTAAAAAGATGGTGTGGCAAATGAATTCATTTGCCACACCATCTTTTTAGGCTTTCGCTGTCAAGTTAAACACAATGCCCAGCACCCCGAAAAATAAAAATCAAAAAACTTTTTCAAAACCTATTGACAAAACGATATAACACTGTTATAATAAATGTAACGGTGTTATATATAGCTTTTCGGAGGGGAAATAATGGCTGATAATGAAATAAGTACACTTGACGCAATTCTGTCTGCGGCAAAAAAGGAATTTTCCGAAAAGGGTTTTCAATCCGCCTCTCTGCGCAAAATTGTAAAAGACGCAGGCGTAACTACGGGTGCGTTTTACGGCTATTATAAAAGCAAGGAGGAATTGTTTGACGCTCTTGTCGGTGAATACTACGATACGATTCTTGCTATGTTTAAGAAAGTCCAAGGTGATTTTCAAAAGCTTTCGCCGAAGGAGCAGCGTGAAAAAATGGAGAACGAAGCCGGCAGCGGAATGTGTGAAATGCTGGATTACTGTTATGCCGGCAAAGAGAAATTCAAGCTGATTCTTTGTTCGTCCGAGGGTACAAAATACGAAAACCTGATTCACGAAATGGTGGAAATAGAGGTTGACGCAACGCATAAATTTGCGTACACCATGCAAAAACTCGGTTATCCAGAATATGAGATTGACCCGACGCTTGAGCATATGCTTGTAAGCGGATTGTTTTCGGCATTCTTTGAGGTTATTATTCACGATATTCCTTATGAGGACGCCGTAAAATACACCGAGGAATTAAGAGCCTTTTACTCTGCCGGGTGGAAAAAAAATTATGGGGTTTTAACCCCTGATTTTTTGGGATACAGGTTAGCCTCATCTAACTATAATACTGATATCGGAAAAGTCAAGCAGCTTTTCTTTATCATATAATTAAAATTGCTGTAAGGAGGAATTTGCTTTGAAAAGGCAATCAAATTTATCACGGCTTTTATCCTATGCGGGCAGGTACAGGAATTTCACCTATGCCTCGTGGATTCTGTCTGCCGTCAGTGCGCTTATTGCGCTTGTGCCGTTTTGGTACATATGGAAAATCATCAAAGAGGTTTTGGAGGTTTCGCCGAACTTTTCGGAGGCGGTGAACATCGTAAGCAACGGCATTTGGGCTGTGGTTTTTGCCTTTTTGTCATTTCTTGTTTACACCGGCGGACTAATGTGCTCACACATTGCCGCATTCAGAATAGCGACAAATATGAGAATAGATCTTGCCGAACATATCGCAAAGCTGCCGCTTGGCTTTGTTGACAGCTTTGGCAGCGGAAGGCTCAGAAAAATCGTAAACGATTCCACCGGTGCAGCGGAAACTTATCTTGCTCACCGCCTCCCCGACAAATATGCGGCAATCGCAACGCCTCTGGGACTTCTTGCAATGCTCCTTGTATTCGATTGGCGGCTGGGACTTTTAAGCCTTGTCCCTGTATTCATTGCGTTTTCGATTATGTCTGCCATGACGGGAAAACGAATGGCGGAAAAAATGAAGCAATATAACAACGCTCTGGAGAATATGTCCAATGAGGCGGTGGAGTATGTCCGCGGGATACCCGTGGTAAAGACATTCGGACAATCGGTATTTTCTTTCAAAAAATTTAAAGGCACGATTGACGAGTATGCAAAATGGGTTATCGCCTACACCAAAGATATGCGTGTGCCGATGATGATTTATACTGCGGCAGCAAACGGAGTATTTGCTTTTCTGATTGCCGGCGCTTTATGGTTTAGTGCAAACGGCGTGTCAAACGAATTTTTACTAAACCTCATATTCTACATCATAATTACGCCGGTTATCTCGCTTACGCTGACAAGAATTATGTTTATGAGCGAGGACGGTATGATTGTAAGCGACGCTCTTTCTCGTGTGGACAGAGTTTTAAGCGCCGCATTTATGCCGGAGAGCGAAAAAAAAGAATATCCGAAGGATTCCTCCGTTACTCTTTCTGATGTACATTTCTCCTATGACGGCAAAAAAGAAGTAATCCGAGGTGTTTCAATGAATATCGGCGCCGGACAGACGGTTGCCTTTGTAGGGCCCTCCGGCGGCGGAAAATCCACGCTTGCAAGCCTGATTGCCCGTTTCTTCGATGTAAAGGGCGGCAGTATAAAAATAGGCGGCTCGGATATCCGCAATATTCCGAAGGAAAAACTTATGGAAAGCGTTTCGTTTGTGTTTCAGGACTCGAAGCTTATTAAGGCGACTGTTTCGGAAAACGTCAAAATGGGCAAGCCCGACGCAAGCGACCTCGAAGTTGCCGAGGCGCTTAAAATTGCACGCTGCGACGATATTATAGAAAAATTACCGAACGGAATCAATACCGTAATCGGCACAAAAGGCGTGTATCTTTCCGGCGGCGAACAGCAACGGCTCACGATTGCCAGAGCGGTGCTTAAAAATGCACCTGTTCTTATTCTTGACGAGGCTACGGCTTTTGCCGATCCCGATAACGAGGTTAAGGTGCAGGCGGCTTTTTCGGAGCTTTCCAAAGGAAAAACCGTTATTATGATTGCACACAGGCTCTCGACCGTTCAAAATGCAGATTGTATTTATGTGATTGCGGATGGGAAAATCGTTGAAAGCGGAACGCACAACGAGCTTATGAAAAAGAACGGCTTGTTTGCAAAGATGCAAAACGACTATCAATCTTCCGTTAAATGGAAGGTTTCAAACGAAACGGCATTGGAGGGATGAATTATGATAAAGCTGATACAAAGAGCAACAGCGTCATCAAAAGACGGCGCCAAGGGACTTGTTAAAGGAATCATCGCCTGCGTATTTCAAAATATAGCGTTTATGCTGCCTGCCGCCTTGCTATATTATATTGTTGCGGATATGCTCGGCGGCGCTATCGGCGACAGAATCGCATTTTACACAGCAGGATCGGTTGTTTGCATCGGACTGATACTTCTTACAACATGGTTTCAATATAACAACACTTATTTTACAACATACGAAGAAAGCGGAAAAAGACGGTTGAGCCTTGCCGAAAGATTACGCAGACTGCCGCTTTCATTCTTTGGTAAAAAAGATCTTGCCGATCTTACGAGCACCATTATGGCAGATTGCCAGGTAATTGAACAAAGTTCCTCTCACTTTATTCCCGGCTTGTTCGGTTCGATTATCTCCACGGTGATTATTTCGGCGGGAATGTTCGTGTTTGATTGGCGTATGGCGTTGTCCGCACTTTGGGTAATCCCCGTTTCCGTACTGACAGTGCTTCTGAGCTATAAGGTTCAGGACAGAGCGCAATTGAAAAATATGGCGGTAAAAATGGCTTGTGCGGACGGGATACAGGAATATATCGAGTCGGTGCGCGACTTAAAGGCAAACAATGCCGAGGGGAACTACCTCAGGCTTTTGAAAAAGAAAATTCGCAGGGTAGAGAGCCAGAACATAAAAACAGAGATTACCACCGCAATATTTGTAACGGGCGCAAGTATGATACTCAAACTCGGTATTGCTTCGGTTGCGCTTACCGGCTCGGTTCTGCTTACAAAAGGAAATCTCAATGTGCTTACGTTTTTTATGTTTTTGCTTGTGGCGTCAAGGCTCTACGACCCGATGCAGGGCTCGCTTTTGAATCTTGCGGCAATCATTGCGATGCGCACGAACGTTGCGAGAATGAACGAAATTCTCGATTACCCCGTTCAGACAGGGAGTGGTACGCTCACAAACAACGGCTGTGATATTGTCTTTGACCATGTGGGGTTTTCATACAACAGCGGCGAAACAGTACTTAAGGATGTGTCCTTTACGGCAAAGCAGGGCGAGGTGACCGCACTTGTCGGTCCCTCCGGCGGCGGAAAAACGACCGTGTCCCGGCTTGCGGTACGGTTTTGGGATAATCAAAAGGGAAAAATCACTGTCGGCGGAGCGGATATTTCAAAGATTGATCCCGAAACTCTTATGACGCTTTATTCCATTGTGTTTCAGGATGTTACGCTGTTTGATAATACGATTATGGAAAATATCAGGCTCGGAAGAAAAGGAGCGACCGATGAGGAGGTTTTGGCGGCGGCACGCCTTGCAAACTGCGATGAATTTGCCGAAAAGCTTCCCGACAAATGGAATACGAACATCGGCGAAAACGGCTGTGAGCTGTCAGGCGGCGAACGCCAGAGAATTTCCATTGCAAGAGCTTTTCTTAAGGATGCTCCGATTATACTTTTGGATGAAGCAACGGCAAGTCTTGATGTTGAAAATGAAACGGCAATACAGACTGCGCTTTCAAGGCTTATAAAAAATAAAACGGTTCTTGTTATCGCACACCGAATGAGAACGGTTGCCGGAGCGGATAAAATCGTCGTTTTGTCGGACGGTGTTGTTGCGGAACAAGGCTCCCCCAATGAGCTCCTTCACAAAAACGGAATATTTAAAAGAATGTCCGACCTTCAACTTACGGGACAAAGCTGGACGGTGTGATTGACGGCCGGAAGATACGGTTTTTAAGGAGTGAAACAGTATGAAAAAGAATTTTTGGGACAGAAATGCCGGTCTGTATGACAGATTTATGCGCAAAGACCGAGCGGCATACGAAAAGATGTATGAACTGATTCGGCCTGTTGTTAAGGGCAGGACGGTTCTGGAGCTTGCAACGGGAACGGGACTTATCGCAAAAAATATCGCAGGCGCTGCAAAGCACATTGAAGCAACAGACTCCTCGGAAGAAATGATCAGAGAGGCAAAGCGAAGCAGCCGCTCCGCAAAACTGCATTTTTCGGTACTGGATATGTTCTGCCTGCCGTATTCTGACAAGTCATTTGATGTTATAATCGTTTCCAACGCATTGCACATCGTGCCGCAGCCGGAAAAAGCTCTTGCCGAGATACATCGGGTGCTGAAGGACAACGGAGTATTGATTGCGCCGACCTTCACCCATGCTGAAAATTCATTTTCAGGTAAGGTCAAAGCCTTTTTCATGAAGTCGGCGGGCTTCCCTCTCCGCAGCAAGTGGACGAGTGAGGAATACTTAAACTTCTTGCGTGAAAACGGCTGGAGAGTGCGGAAAAGTGCCGTACTGAAAGCGTCCTTTCCCTTGACATATGCGGAATGTATGAAATCGGAGGTGCAACAAGATGTCATTTTTTGAAAACACACGCAAGCCTGCGGGACTAGGTGGAAAAATTATGGTTGTTATGATGAACATCGGGCATAGTTTTGTCGCACGGTGGGGGCTTCGGTTTTTGAAGCTTTCTCCGGACGCAAAAGTGCTGGACTGCGGCTGCGGCGGAGGTGCAAACATAAAAAGATTGCTGAAAAAATGCCCGGCAGGCATCGTAAACGGTATTGATTATTCGGCCGTCAGTGTGGAAAAATCAAAAAAAGTCAATAAAGAAGCCGTTGCCAATGGGCACTGTAAAATTTTGCATGGCAGTGTGGCGGATATGATTTTTGCTGATAACCGTTTCGATACGGTCACAGCGTTTGAAACCGTCTATTTCTGGCAGGATTTGCCGCAGTGCTTTCGAGAGGTTTGGCGTGTGCTGAAGCCCGGAGGGACATTTTTTATCTGCAACGAAAGCAACGGCGATATGGATAAAGACGAGAAATGGACTAAAATCATCACCGGCATGACAATCTATAAGGACACCGAGCTGAAAGCGTATCTGGAGCAGGCAGACTTTCACGATGTGCAGGCATACAAAAATAAGATGGGTTGGCTGTGCGTTGCGGCAAAAAAATAAGGAGGAATCGCTATGTCCAAACGGGCAACGGAATTTCAAAGAAAGGCAATGAGCAGGATGTACCGGGGCAAAGAGATTTTCAAACCCCTGAACACCGGTCGGATTGATGAGAATGTTGCCTGTGTACGTGAGTGGGTTGCAAACATCTTCTTCTACTGCAAGGGCAACACAACCATTATGATTGACGCAGGCTACAACTATGACAGATTGGAAGAAAAAATGAACCGGCTCGGGATTGACCCAAAGTCTATACGCCATATACTTATCACTCATCAGGATACCGACCATATAGGTGCGGTTGAAGCCGACAGTCCGGGATTGTTTAAGAATGCAAAGCTTTACATCGGTGAAATTGAAAACCGCTATCTGACCGGTGAGGTACGCCGCAAGGTCATCTATCATCTTTATAAGCTGCCTCAGGCCACGATCAAAAACGAAAAAGTGTTGCTTTCGGACGGAGAGATAATCGACATTGACGGCATAAAAATCGAATGTTTCCTCGTTCCCGGTCATACCTGGGGACATATGGTGTATCTCATCGATGACAAATATCTGTTTACCGGCGACACTATCTGGTTCGGTGCTGACGGTGGATATAGCTTTATTTCCGCACTGGCGGAAGACAACAACCTTGCGGTGAAATCCTTGGCAACACTGGAGAAAAAGCTGCGAGAACGCAATCTGCATCCGATGTTTATTACAGGGCACACAGGCTGGACGGACAATATAGATTTCGCTTTTGCACACAAGAATGAGCTTTGCTCCCCTTTCAGAAAAAAAGTCCATGATCCCAAAGCCCCATATGATGCCTATGACGAATCTGATGATACCGAAGAAAAAGCAAAAAGCGGGTATTTAGAAGGATATATGGGAATACAAGAGTAAAAACAATGATTCGGAGGAATGAATATGGAACGAAAGGACGCCATTCGCAGTGCGTACCGAATAACGGGTGGCAATAATTTTTATGACGGTATGATAACCTGCTCCACTCTGAGCGGAAAAGCAGTGTGCCGCCTGGTGTGGGGTATGAACAAAGCGGAATGTGACAATTATCTTGAAAAGGCGCTGTCGGGTATCCCTGAAGATTTCTCGGGTAAGCTGCTTGAGGTGCCTGTCGGAACGGGCATTCTTACCATGCCGGTTTATAAGACTATGCCTGCGGCAGACATTACCTGCCTTGATTATTCGCCCGATATGATGGGGCAAGCACAGGAAAAGGCAAACCGACTGACTCTGAAAAATGTAACCTTCCGGCAAGGAGATGTGGGCGCTCTCACCTATGCGGACAGCACCTTTGACATCGTTTTGTCGCTGAACGGCTTTCACGCTTTCCCGAATAAGGATGCCGCTTACCGGGAAGTTTTTCGGGTTTTGAGACCCGGCGGAACATTCTGCGGCTGTTTTTATGTAGCGGGAGAGCATAAGCGGACGGATTGGTTCGTCCGTCACATTTACGAAAAGGCGGGGTTTTTTACGCCGCCATATGAGACGGCTTTAGGCTTGAAAAATCGGCTGGAGAAAATGTACACAGCCGTAACGCTTGGAACCGTGAAGGGTATTGCCTGGTTTGTCTGCCGGAAAGAGGTGAAACCGAAATCGGACTCGTTCAAGTAAGCAGAAAGTGAGGATAAAGAAAAATAGATGAAAGACAGTAAACTGCAATTCGACCGCAAAGTCCACGTACTGTATTCCAAGACATGCAAGAAAGAGATACGTGCGAAAATCGCCCTTCACTATCCTGCGGCAGAACAGGAGGCCGTATGGGGAAGTGTGCAGCGGCAATATGCGGACTTTCTATCCGACTGGCGCACCGATTTGGGCGGTAAAAAGAACTTCCACAACGGTACAGGCGGCACCTATGACTGTATCGCCATTATGAGTTATTATACGGTCTGCAAAGAGGTTTCATCGTTCCCGGAAATCGAAGAGATGGAGGAAAACTTGATTCTGCCGTCTTTTCGCAAGCTAAGGTTCGTGAACTGCAATAAACCGTTCTGGAGGAAGCTGATGTACAGAGCGTTTTTGCGGGCGAAACGCAGCTGCGACAAATGGCACGATTACGAGATGACGGTTGCGCCTTATGAAAACGGTAAGCCTATCTATTATGAATTTACGGCGTGCCCTGCAGCGGAATTTGCTATCAGGCACGGTCTTACGGATATTATGCCCGCCCTGTGCAATGTGGACTTTGCGTCTATGGAGCTGCTTCATGCAAGGCTGGTACGGACGACCACCTGCGTGGACGGCTGCCGATGCGACTATACCATCTGCGGTGATAAAGACCCGTATTTAAAGGAACATCCCGAATACCGAGATGAGCGCGGCTGTCGAAGAAATAAATAACAACTTAACAAAAAGGCGGTGTGACAAATGCAAATATTTCTCGGAATATTGATTCCTTTCCTCGGCACAACGCTCGGTTCAGCCGGTGTATTCTTTATGAGAAAATCACTCGGTGTTTCGGTGCAGCGTGCGCTTGCCGGCTTTGCCGCCGGAGTGATGGTTGCGGCATCTATTTGGAGTCTGATTATCCCGGCAATCGAGCAATCGGAAAATTTGGGCAAGCTATCCTTTCTCCCTGCATTAATCGGATTTTGGGTCGGCGTGCTGTTTTTGCTCATGCTCGACCGTCTGATTCCTCATCTTCATGTCGGGAGTGAGCAAGCGGAGGGTCCTAAAAGCAAGCTTGGGCGCACTGCCATGATGGTACTGGCGGTGACATTACATAACATTCCCGAAGGAATGGCGGTGGGAGTGATGTACGCAGGGTTCCTTGCAGGAAACGCACAAATCACGGCAGCGAGTGCGCTTGTCTTATCCATCGGCATTGCCATTCAGAACTTTCCGGAAGGGGCAATCATATCTATGCCGCTCCGAGCGGAGGGAGAAAGCAAGGGCAAGGCGTTTTTGGGCGGTGTGTTTTCCGGTGCTGTCGAGCCTATCGGCGCAGTGCTGACACTTCTTGCAGCGCAGCTCGTGATACCGTTGCTGCCGTATTTTCTAAGCTTTGCCGCAGGCGCCATGCTCTATGTTGTGGTGGAGGAGCTGATTCCCGAAATGTCGCAGGGAAAGCACTCTAACATAGGAACGATTTTCTTTGCGGCGGGATTCGGTATTATGATGGTGTTAGATGTAGCTTTGGGATAGGCAAAGCGGAGCACAAAACAGGAGTGAAGAATAATTATGAAATACAAAATCGAGAAAAACACTGTACAGGAAACGCTTATCATTCCGCTTTATTCCCGGAAGCTGTGCTCGGAGCTGTACCCGAACATCTATCGGGATGAAACGGCGGTTCGCTTAATTAATGAAATTGACTACGACTTTTCTGTGGCAGAGAAAAACTCCCGCAGTCTGATGCAGCGTTTCGGTGCACTGGAGGTTGCTATGAGGCAGAACGATTTGGCATGGGAAGTAATGGACTATCTGAAAGATCACCCAAAAGCCGCAGTAGTCAATTTGGGTTGTGGGCTGGACAGCACCGGGCGAGCCTGCGACAACGGCAGCTGTAAAATATACAATCTGGATTTTCCCGATGTCATAGCCGTGCGTAACGAGCTTTTGCCCGCCGATGAGCGTGAGGAAAACATCCCCTGCGATTTGAATAATACCGAATGGTTTGAAAAAATCGACGCTTCCGGCGGTGCGATATTCTTCGCCTCCGGCGTGTTCTACTACTTTTTGACCGAGCAAGTCAAAGCGCTTGTGCAAGCAATGGCGGACGCTTTCCACGGCGGTGTGTTGGTATTTGATGCGGCGAACCGTACAGCGGTGAAGATGATTGCAAAGACATGGCTCAAGAGTGCGAAAATCAAGGATGTGTGTGCATATTTCGCCGTTTCGGACGCGAAAAATGAGCTTTCCTTGTGGGACAACCGCTTGCAAGTCACGAGCCGCGGCTATATGCTGGGCTACAATGACCTTCGTGACCCGTCCGTCAGCGGCTTTTTCCGTTTCCTTGCTAAAGTCGGCGATAAAATGATGAAAATGCAGATTGTAAGGCTTGACTTTTGAAAGGGGTATTTTTAATGAAACACATTTATTTTGATGTTGAAAGTGACGGATTTTACGGCGCATATTGGGAGTACAGGGGTGGCTCGGGCTGCACCGTCATCGCCATGCTCGGCGACGACCCTGAGGATTATATGGCGCGCTCTGCGGTGAAGTGGCTGCTTCGCCTCGGCGTGAATGTGATGACCATGTCACCCGGGAAAAAGGACTATGGTCATCACAACTATCCGATTGAGCGCATCGAAAAAGCGATAGCATGGCTCAAATCACACAACAACACAAAGATAGGCATTGCCGGGGCCTCAACCACCGGCACTCTCGCCCTGACGGCGGCTTCAATATTCGGTGATATCTCTCTAACCGTCGCAATGACGCCGAGCGACTTTGTGTGGCAGGGGTTCATGCAGGGCAAAAAGGACGGCTGCAAGGAATGGCCAGTCGAGGGCGAATCGCTCTTCTCCTACAGGGGCAAGCCCCTGCCCTACATGCCGTTTTGCTATAAGCACCCCGACTATTGGCACACAATCTCTGAGGAGTCCAAACGCACCGGCAATATGATAGCCTCGCGCAAGCTGTTTGACGACTCCGAATCGGCGCACCCGATAACCGAGGAGGAATTTATAAAGGTCGAGAATATACGCGGCAAGCTGTTTCTTGTCGGCGCAGAGGATGACGCACTTTGGGATGCCGCAAAATACATCCACCGCACTGAGAAACGCCTTGCGGAGAAACTGCACACCTGCGAAGTCGAGGCGATCGTGTATGAGCACTGCACGCACTTTGTTTTCCCCGACGGTATGCTCAAGACCATGCTGCCCGTTGGCTCGGCACTGTTCGTCAAGCTGGCGTTCAGCGCTGCAAAAAAATATCCCGAGGAGTGCAAAGCAGCTCGCATTGACATTGACCGCCGCATGACCCGCATTATATGTGATTGGAGGGACAAAAAGTGACATATTTCGGAATGCCTTTCGGTATGTGGACGTTGTTTACGAAGTCCTTCAGAAAACAGCTTACAGAGGTGTTCGGTTATGATACTGACACTGCAAAAACTATCACGAAAAAAGCAAAAACGAAATACAAGGAAATTATATGTGAACTGCCGGAATTTGAAAAGGGTGACCGTTTCAAAGCAAATCTTGTCAACTGTGCGATGATCGGTGCGTTCATCCTCTCTATGCCGGAGCATCCGGATGTGGAGCAGCTGACAGAGTATTATGCAAAAGCTATGATGACAAAACCGATGAAATGGTTTTGCCGAATGAGCGGCAAGAAGAAATTCACTGAAAAGGACATTGCCGATATGAAAGTGACAGCCAACTTGAGAGCTGCCGACCGAAATCCCTACTCATGGAATATGGACTTTTTCGAATACCCGGACGGCAGCGGCTACGAATGTCGGTTCACCAAATGCGGCATCTGCGTGTTGATGCAAAATCTGGGACTTTATGACCTAACCCCGGCACTGTGCCGCCTTGACTACACGATGAGCGAAGCCGGCAGTGTATCAGATTTTGTGCGAAAGTACACGATTGCCTCCGGCGGGGCGTACTGCGACTGCGGTTATAAGAAAAAGATGCTTTAAGCGGGAGGAAAAGTTATGAAGGAAAGCTATCTTACAAAAGCGTGCCGAAAAACGGTACGTGAAAGATTTCCGGAACGGGAAGCCGTGCTGAATTCTGCTTTTGAAAAGAGGTTGAGTGAGCTGCGCTCGGAACATGCCGGAGCGAGCGAGGAAAGGCTGCGACACCTCGAAAGTCAGATCATGCCGGGCATCGCAATCTATGAGACCCTTCAGACCGTTATGCCGAAGGACGAAGCTCTTAATGCTGTTCACGGATATGTGGAAGAACGGGCATACCGTCTGAAAAAGACCTTTCTGCGGTTGATGCGCATCCCGGGATTATATAAAAAGGTACCGGGTATCTTCGCCAAGCAGACGCCAAAATTCTTTGGAAACTCGGCGGGCTTTGAGGCAAATGAAATCCGGACGACCGGCGGTGTATGGCGCATTGATATGACGAGATGCCCATATCACGATGAATGTGTGCGCTACGGCTGCCCCGAGCTATGCCGGTGCTTCTGTGACAGCGACGATATCACATATGACGGACTCCACCCGAATCTTGTGTGGCATCGGACGAAAACACTGGGGCGAGGTGATGACCGCTGCGATTTTTGTATGAAGGTCATGAAATAGATGCACGGGAATAAAAGAAAGAAACAGTTTATCTGATGCTGCATTTTTGGCATAATCAGCGGAATATTGATGGCTGCCTTTTATGAGAGAAATCACACACAATTAAAAGAGGAGTTTTTAACATGAAACCTGACTACAAAAACTGGATCCCCAGGGGAATGATATTTTCGCTCATCGCAGGCACGGCACTGTCGCTTGCGCTGCTGCTCGTTTTCGGAGTATTCGGCATCGGCGTGAGCGGAAGGCTGCGCATTGCGCTGGGAGTGGTATTCGGCATCGCCTTTGTCATCTGTACAATGTGCACCGAGTGGTGTGTGTATGCCTATCGAAGCTTTTCCTATGACGGCGAGCGCAAGCTTTCAAGGCAGATCATTGACGGCACGGCAAGTCATATCACCCTGCCGGAGGGCGGCGTGGGGCTGGATATCGGCTGCGGCAGCGGTGCGCTGACCATCGCCTGCGCAAAGCGTAATCCCCAAGGGAAAATGGTAGGTATCGACCGCTGGGGCAAGGAATACGCCTCCTTTAGTCTGCCGCTATGCGAAAAAAACGCCTCTGCGGAGGGCGTGAAAAACGTTTCTTTCCAACGTGGGAACGCCGTGAAGCTGGATTTTCCCGACGAGAGCTTCGACGCGGTGACCAGCAACTATGTCTATCACAACATTTCGGGGGAAGACAAGCAGTCGCTTCTGCTGGAAACACTGCGCGTGCTGAAAAAAGGTGGAACGTTTGCCATCCACGATCTGATGTCGCCCCGTAGATACGGTGATATGCGGGCGTTTGTCCGAAAGCTCAGGGATATGGACTATGAGTGTGTGAAACTGATCGACACGACCGACGGTAGCTTTATGACACCGAAGGAAGCCTGCCGCCTGATGCTTCGCGGCTCAACATTGTTGATAGGAAAAAAATAAACGGACTAAGGGAAAGGCGGCGATGATATCAGCTGCAAATCCAAGGAAGAACTGTTCGGATATCTGGAGAACCACTTCTTGACAATATCGAAACTCTGTTTCCGAATACCGATGCGGCGGAATTGGTTCTGGGGCGCAGTACAGGAAGTAGCTTTGAGCATTATTTCGACAGTCTTGTGCAAAGCAATATCAAAGAGAGCGTCATGTTCTTTCGCACATATGGCATTGACGATATGGATGAACTGCTGCCCGACTTTTGATTTTCGCACAGTTTGACAGCTATCGCCGTGTCGCGGCGGAGTGTCCCGACCGCAAAACCGCTGAGCAGCACATGGACGCACTGATGGTCTATCACTTCGACGGCCGGATTGTGTTTTTTGGGTCTGTAAATAAATTACGGGAGGACAAGTGATATGAAATACAACGGATTTTATTTTTGGATGTTCAAGAGCCCGATGAGAAGGGTTCTGACAGAGAAATATGGCAAAGCGTACGCTTCGGAAATTATGAAAAAGAGCAAAAAGGTCTATCGAGAACTGGTGGAAAAGGCAGATGACATTGGTGGCGACAACCCTATGGCATACAACGAGTTGTATGCACTTGCCTTTGTTGCGCCATATGTGGCAAGTGAGAAAAAAATCCCCCCGGAGACAGTGCAGGAGATGATGCGGCGTTCGCTTTACCACATCAAATGGTATTTTGCGAAAACCGATCTGAACACCGCCAAGGGTAAGGCAGAAAACAAAAAGAGCATCGTGAAATATTACAAGTGGTACACGCCGGAAAATGAAAAACAGTATCCGACCTCGTTCAAAGTGGATTTTGTGGGACAGCCGTATGAAGGTGCCTGCTACTACCGCATTACTCGCTGCCCAATCTGTGCCTATACGAAAAAGTTGGACGTTTCCGAACTTATGCCGCTGTTCTGCGAACTTGATGAAGTAATGATCTCCCTTCAGCATGGTGTACTGCACAGAAAACAGACGCTGGCAAACGGAGGAGAGTACTGCGACTACTTCATAACCGGGAAATCATATATTTCATCATCACTTTTTATACCGTCACGGTATGTCGGTCTTGAAATTCCGTTATCAACATAGTGATAATAAAATCCTTTATGCGGATTTTTCAGAACCGTCACCTCGTCAGCTATATTCGAATAGTCCCTATATAAATTGCTCATTTTAATTTTCTCCTTTATTATGTCATCTTTTTTCCGTTATAAAAATGATATCTATCTCAACAAGTTTTATTGCTTGAAACACTTTTAAATAATTTTCTCACCATTTCTCTAATTTTCCTAATCGCTTGGTTTGAATATCATTTCACCAAATATTATTCATTCATCCATTGAACAGCTATATCATCAGCTGCGTCAAGACGTTCATGCCCTCTTTCAGGGTACAGATAATATTTTTTATTTGTTTTTAGTTTGTTAAACATCGCAAACTGCGTCATTACGGGAACAATTATATCTTTTAATCCGCTGCACATAATCACATCGGCCTTTACAAACTTTGCAAGATTCTGAATATCTATGTAATCAAGCCTTTCAAACATTTCTTCAATATGTTCATGTTGAGGATCAAACATTCTTACGTATTCTGCAAGTTCATAAAATGCTCCTGCTCTGTCAACGTTGATATATGCATAGCGATAATCAGAAAGAAACGGTTCGTATGCTACAACTTTTTTAATGTCCGGAACAAGTGCCGCGCAAGCTATTGCAAGCCCGCCGCCCTGTGAGCCGCCCATTGTATACATTTTAGTGTCGTCAATCTCAGGAAATTCTCTGACAATTTTCACGAGCTGTGCTGTGTCTAAAAATTGATTACGATAGTATAGCTTGTCTATACTATCTCCCACACCGCGAACTATATGTCCCCGAAGCGTATTGCCGCTTACCGGTAACCTGTCATCAGATTTTCCTCCCTGACCGCGGCAGTCAAGAGTTGCAACACATAATCCCTGTGATATGTGCGGAAGTGAATCGTACCAATTTTCAAATCTTGCGCTATAACCATGAAATTTAAAAACAATGGGACATTTTTTTGCATTCTTTGGGCGCATATACCTTGCATAAATTCGTGAACCGCCGACACCGGTAAAATAAATTTCAAAACACTCCTGGCCTTTTAAATTTAAATTCACTTTTCTTATTTCCACTTGTGGATTCGTATTTTCCATTTCTTTTAGCGCACGAACCCAGTATTCATCAAAGTCTTTTGGCATTTTTGCCATACCTTTATATTCCAACAAATCATTTTCATTGATTTTTGCGATCATTTATATTTTCCCCTTTTCTGTCAGTTAATGCTGTCATTTATAAAGCCACACAAATAAATTTGGCGTATTTAATTATTGCTTTTGCACCGTCTATTTTAACTTTTATAACATCGCCTGCTTTTAATGCAGGCAAACCGAGAAGTTTAAATGCCGAACCGTCTGCCGCATTTACAGAACCGCTGTGTTCAACAGCTGCGTTTGTTGCTTTAATATTGTTAACCGCTGTGCCATCTTTATTAGCTGTTACCTTCGCCCTTGATACGTCAAACAATCCGCCTTTAACTTCAGCCGGAGCGTTTGTATCATTCTTAAACTTTGCATTGTTAACAGGAACGGTAACTTCAGTTGCTTCGCTTGCAACCTCTATCGTCTTTTCAAACTCGGTTGCGTTATATGCATTTAAGCCTATATTTGCTATTTTAATATCTTTGCCGGATGCACCTGTGTCACCACAACGTACCGCTATAGTATATTTTATTCCCGTACGATTTACGATATCTTTAAGCTGATTATCATCAAGCTTAAAAGCTAAAGCCGCACTTTCTTTATCCGCTACAAGTATTGCCCTTCCGTTAATATAATTCGTCGATACATATGCTTTCTTTGTGCTGTCATACTTAACAACCGTCTTTAAGTTTGTCCACTGCCCGCCGCTTGTATCCGTTGTGTTGTTAAAAAGCATTCGGGCATTATAACCGTATTCTGTTAAATATGATTTATTTGATGTTCCGCCAACCGTTGCCTCGCTATAATTAAATCCATAAAAATTTCTGTTACCGGAGCTAAATGCCAGTTTTGAGCCAAGCGCAAAATATTGGCTGTTACTGCTTTGTTTTTCATTTTATTTATAATCACTGCTATAATTCAAGGAATTGCACCCATAAAGAGTGCAATTCCTTAACATTTTCAATTACTCTCAAACATCAAAAGGTTGAAACTCGGTAAGCGGCTTAATATTCTCCATATTATCAAACAAGAGAACTTTAACCTTTTTTGCTCCTTCTGTATAACCGATATTATTTGTATACTGATACTTTCCGTTTGTGAAATTACTATCGGAAATATTCATATCAGTAACACTAACCCCAAGAAGCACGCCCGCGTCACTATAACTTGCACAAATTATCTTAGCGCTTCCGCTTGCTTCTTTGTCAACAAAAAGCTTCTCAGCATCAACATTTACTTTTATATTTTTCTTGCTTTTATCAATAGTTGAATTTTTGAGGCTGTATATTATTGCCTGCTCTGTCCCTGCACCGTATAAAGTTAACTCAATTGGTGTTAATACTGTGCCGCTTGCGTCCATCGCATTAGTGATCTTAACCTTTAAAACATCACCTTTTGCCAACGCAGGCAAGCCGCTGAGCTTAAATGCCGAACCGTCTGCCACATTTACAGAACCTCTGTGCGCAACAGCTGCGTTTGTTACTTTAATATTGTTAACCGCTGTGCCATCTTTAGTAGCTGTTACCGTCGCCTTTGATACGTCAATCAAGCCGCCTTTTAATTCATCCGGAGCGTTTGTATCATTCTTAAACATTGCATTGGTAACAGGAACGGTAACCTCATTCGCTCCGCTTGCAACCTCTATTGTCTTTTCAAACTCGGTTGTGCTATATACACTTAAACCTATGTTCGCTACTTTTATATTTCCTGCTGTGTTATTTTTATCTGCTCCGCAGCGTGCGCCTATAGTAAAGCCTATAGATGTTCTTCCCTGTATGCTGCTTAAATCCTCTGCGGTCGGGGTATACGTGATTTTTGCAACTTCATTTTCGGATGTTATTGCCTTTCCGTTGAAGTAATTCCACGATACATACGCTTTTTTTGTGCTGTCATACTTAATAACAGTTTTTAAGTTTACCCACTGTCCGCCGCTTGCGGCTGTTGTCGTGTTATTAAACGACAAAGAACTATTATAACCTAAACTACCCACATTCTCTGTCGCCTCACGATTGTATGCATACATTCTTCTATTTTCGCCTAAAAATCCAATCTTTGACCCAAGGGCAAATATTTTATTGTTACCATTAAGCAGTAAATACAGCGACTGTTTTTTATCCTTAAAGTCCGGGACATACGCATCATATGTAAACACAAGTAAGTTTCCGCTGTCTTCAAACTGCTCTTTGCTCACATTAAAGCTGCCTTTTTTAGTCTCTTCTCCCTTGTCACCATATTTGGTAAACTCGGTAACTTCGCTTGAGAAGTTGTAGTCTGTCTCTGCCGCCTGCACAAACGTCATCGGAAACACCGATGCAAGCATACACACCATTGTCAAACTTGCTAAAATTCTTTTTAAGCTCTTCATCTTAATAATCCTCCTGATTTTAATATTATTTTATTTTTAATTTTTTTCACAATAAAACAATCTATCAAAAGCGTTCTGATACAATTTACAGTCATACTCCATAATATTATATGTTCCCAAATGGTTTATCGCACATCTTTTGGCAGATAAAATACACTTGCAACCAGTCCGCCGCTGTCATTCAGTATTGAAAATACCTTTCCGTACTCTGCCTCATTTGTTCCGCAATAATCGGGAACATCATAAACACTTCCGTAGTACGCCCGGTTTGCTCTTTTATTGGGATTTACAACAAGAAACAGCTCCCAATAATTAGGATATGTATATGTCTCTTTGGGAGACGATATATCACTTAAATCAGATACGGTACAAACGGCTCTGTTCTTATGATATTGAAGTTCTGAATCTTTAGATGAATCCACATACTTTTTATATAACCCTCCATATGTAAAACGCGCCTTACTTGTCGAAGTCGATTTATTTAAATCCTCAGGGCTTATTGATTCAAACTGATAAGTATAAATACCGTTTTGATATCCGTAAAACGTTTTTTCCTCACTGCAATCAAATACAAGCTTAACATAATCTCTGTTTGTATCGCCGTCTCCGATCTGAATTATATCTCCCGGACCTATTCTGTCATCTATACTTTTATATCCCTCTATATCTGAAATCCTTTTATATAACCTTTCACTTCCATCGTTAAAATAAGCGTTTTGCTCTATCTTTAACTCTACAGGTTTTCTTGTTGTTAAGTCGATAACCGCTGCAGAAACAACATTGTCTCCGTTTTTGTTTAAAGAAGTATAAAGTTCGTTTACCAAATAGCATTTTGAACCCATCGACGGACTGTACTTTCCGCCTGTATATATAACGCAGGCATCAATAAACGGCGACTTATCTCCTATTTTATAAAGTGCTACATTATAATCTGACTTTGAGGCAAGAAATGTATCATTATATATGCTTCCGGCTTTTAAAATATTGTCGTAGCTTTCTCTGCTCGCTGATGTATCAGGAACGCGAAAGACTTTGGTATCATTATAAAGATTATAGTTAAGCATCCGATTTGTCGAATTTGAAAATGTTACCGACCCCGGAGCGCGCGTAGGCTTAAAGAACTGTCTGCTCTGTTTATCACTTATCAACCGAAGCGACACCTCATTGCTCGAATCACCGTTACAGGTGATAACCTCAATCAATTCATTTTTTGAATTATACGATACAATTGCCAGCTGCTCTTTTAATGAACCGTTTTCCGACAGTGCATCATTAACAGCCTTCGGATTTGAGTCAGCACCGTTCAGTTTTGTTTTTTCCGTTGTTTTTACTATAAGCTTTTCGTTCGCCCCTGTAAGTATTTTGTATTGATACACTTCCTCATCAAAGTTATATTGCTTACCCGAATCATAAACATACGAAAGCACATACTCTTGCGGCAGCAAACTGTTTGATTTACGTACAATCCGTCCCAGATAGTCTAAGGTAAATGTATAAGTACTTCCCGGTGAAACATTGTTATTTTTCGCAAAATTCTTTTCAAGCTTGTAACATATGTCGTTTACGATAATTTTATTTTCATTTTTAGACACGCTTTTCACTGCACCGCTTACACTCTTTTTACAAACATACAATTCAATATTACTGCTATCGTTAGAAATTACCGCTGATACAATTTCATTTTCGCCCGGGGTCTCTTCCGCAATCTCACCGTCAGCGGAGATAATTCTAAAACGCTTGATCGAGTCTATATCTATACCTGTTACTTTATCATCTTTTAAATTTTTTAAATAAATTATATTGCGGGCGCTGTCATACGCCTTTACTTCATAATTAACATAATCATTTACTATGACAATCATATTATATTTTGCATAGTCGTTTTGATAAATATTTGTAACAGCATTTTCTGACAAAACAGCGTTTTTAATATCTTCCGTTGTGACATTAAAGTTAACGCATCCGTTATACACCAAAACAGCATTGCTGATTTCCACCTGCATAAATTTATCCGAATCATCACTTTGATAATACTTAACGGTATTGCCGCTCCTTATTTCAGAAAGCTCTCCTTTTATATCTGTCCACTCTTTTTGATTATCGGTCACACACACAATTAACTCTTTAAACTTCATACCATTCGTATACTTATATATATACTTTATTTTTTGACCGATCAAATTCGAGTATTCATTAGCCTTGTCACTGTAAAGCTCATCATTTATTCTGATTTGACCCTCTTCCGCTGTCGGCAAATTATCATATAATGATGTGCATTGGTTCGACGTAACCACACCCTCATCGAAATACATATCATATATACTTGATAACAGCGTATCCTTTTTCTGTCTGACATACGAAAGATCTTCATCGGATATTTTAACAGATGAAATTGAATATTCTGCCGTAAGAAGCATTTTACCCACAAGCTCTACGGCATCGAATTTTTTAACAGCTCCGTCTGCCGTCTTGTTGCCCGTCAGCCCAATCATTCTGCCTATTCTAAAATACTCGCTTTCACTTCCGCCTCGTGCTTCTGCATAATCGCCGTACCCAAGTGCGGTCACGCAAAGCTTTACCGCATCAAAATATGTTTGCTGCTCACTTGGCTTAAATTTTTTATCACTCGGCACCGATAAATACCGATAAGCAGCGAGCGTATTAATCGCACTATCGTTTGTATCTGTAAAATAAACGTCTGACACACTTGCTAAATTTAATGTCTGTTCAATTATTTTCGCAAATTCTCCGCGTGTAATCGCTTCATTTGCATTCGTCAAAAAGCCATCATCTATTATTCCCAGATGCGACAATAAATCATATTTCAGCATAAAATCTGCGCTGTATTTCTCCGAATCTATACTTGCTTCAGCTTCAGCCTCCTCCGCATACCCAAAACCGGTATTTAAAGAGAATATCACGCAAGTTATTGCTAAAATTAATGCAAAAAATTTTTTCATCGTATCATTCTCCTTTCATCACTTAAACAAGTACATTTGTAAATAGTTTCGCGCCGATCCCACTATTAGCAGTTTTTCTTTTTTTCCGCTATCTAAATTACCGGAAATCACATCCGCTATCCCCCCTATATATACCTTATTCTTCCTTAACGATGGGTCATATATAACAAACTTAAAGTCAGATGTATTATTAGAAGCATACTCTGCTACATTTCCGTTATATGATAATGTTATAACTGCCTGCTTTTCGCTTACAGGGTCATAATCAACTGCTTCAACCGTACCAAATCTAAAGAAAGATGAATAGCTGTAGTTTCCGCTCCACGATGTCTTATTTTCACTGTAATCATATAAAATACGAATTGCCGCTATCTCGCCTGCCGCATTAAATTGGCAATTGATTACATCGCCGACTTCCACTGCGGAAACATCGATCTGAGGGTTAACGTAAAACGTCTTATATATATACTCGCTGTAACCCGTTATTTCGGTATATACTTCATCCCCAACAGCAGAAGTTTTAATTTCGCTGACCATCATCGTGGGCGGGTAATTTGAAAAATTAGGCACAATCGGAAGCTGATATACTACGTAATCCACATATGGTGTTTCTTTATTTGTTTTATAAAGACGCACATTGTAATTAGCCTCGGGAACAAACGGTCCTGTAGTCGCGTTCATATATGTTACCGCAAAGTTTTCAATCCCGTATTCATCAGAGTTTTCATCAGGCACAATCAATATAGCGGTATCGCTGTTATAAGGATACAACGGATAAAATGTTTTAAGATTACTGTTGAACTTCATAGTTTCGTACCCGTCTGTAAGCTCAGACAAGCTTCCGTTGTCACTTGCCTTATCAATTCTTGTCAGCTCGCCCTTACTATTCACAGAGAAATAAACAAGCTGCCGAACAAATTTGCCCTTTGATATAAACTGTTTATACACCTGATCGGCATTGTAAATTTCATTATTTACAGATACTTTATTTTTTAAATCAAGCTGCATAAACCTTCTGTCGGCCGTATAAATTTTTGCTGTAACTCTATCTTCAAATGATTCGTTTATCAGCTTCATATTATATAAATATCCAGTCTGACTCTCGTTTTCACAGTTTTTAGTCCAGGCAACAATATTATTTTTATCGAATGTAAATGAATATGTTTCACCCACAGCAGCGGATATGTAATCATAACACTTATATTCATCACCGCCTATTGAAAGGTATTTATAGTTATCCTCACTTCTGATACTTTGAACCTTGCCCACAACCGTTTTCATATTTCGGTATATCTTAACCACATCGCCATCCTCAGAGCAAAAAACAGATAATGTATCATTTGGCAAAAGAGAAAGCAGACCGACAGTCTCTCCTGTATCAGAAGCAAATATTTCTTGCTTGCAATGTTCCTTTGGGGTTTCGCTGAAGCGTATTATGGAAACCTCATTGCCTCCGTCCGTGTATAAAAGATACTTTTCCTGATCAATCATTGTTGCTTTAACATTCTTCATCTCTTCTATCACGGCTACCGAATAATTGTCTGTATTTGACGATTTATAAAAAGTAACCGTTCCGTTTGATAATGAATTAAAGACTGTTTCATACGCCCTGCAAGTAGCTTTTCCGTTATATATTACAGATAAGTTTTTATCTAAATTCAGTTGTCTGATTTTAGAGTTTTTATCCTGATATGAAATAGTATTGCTTTGAAAGGATACTATATCCTCTGACTTAATGCTAATCGAATCATTGGCGCTTTCGTCCGCAACAAGACAAAAGATTACCTTTTCTGCTTTGTCATCATCCTGCCGGTAAAAAAACTTAACATTTTGACCTATATAATCTGAAAAGTCTTTACTATCGGTTGCAAAATTTTCATTGCCTACACGAATATGATTTACCTTTAAATCGCTTTCTTCCGTTGAGTATAATGCAGTATATTCATTTGCCGTAACCTGTCCCGAACTGTAGCAGATCTTATAATACGAAGCAAGTATACTTGGATGCTCTTTTGAAAACTTTACCGTTCCGTCACTGCGCCATAAATCAACACCTATTTCGGCTTTAGCGGCATTATATAACAACACTATACAATTATAATAGCTTAAATCTCCGGTTAAATTTAAACCTCTGTCAATATCTAACCTTCTTGCTAAATTGAAATAAGCATCTTCCTCAAAATCTCCGCACAGCAGTCTCACAACTGCTATGACAGCATCCCTGCAGCTTATAACCTCATCCGGACAAAACAATCCTTCTTCATTGCCTTTAAATACCCCTACCGCAGCAAGATTTTCTACTGCGGCAAGATTTTTTGAATCCGAAAATACGGCTTTATCATTCATTACTCTGCCATTTAGTTTTATCATTTTTGCAAGATATTCCGCAAATTCTCCTCGCCTTACACCCATTTGGAGATTGTCATCTTTTGGCGTGTCAATAACCCCCATATACGTAAGCAAAGAAACGGCAAGTTCAAAATCCGCGTCAACAGTTGTATCTTCAACAGCGAATGTATTGCTGCTGCATATACCCAGCAGCAACACAATGCACATTACAAACGACAGTTTTTTTATCATATTAAATCCTCCGCAATTCAATTATTTAAGAAGCATCAAAGCAGCATATACCAACTTTGCGGCCTCTGCACGATTTGCATTATTATGGGGTCTGAATGTTCCGTCTTCATATCCGTTTATAATGCCCTCTCCCGCACAGAACGCAGTCGCCTTTTGGGCATACTCTGAAATATCCTCAAAGTCTGTAAAATCATTTTTTTCATTTCTGAGAACAATTCCCTGCTGACTTAACATTCTGTATAAAAGAGTTACCATATCCTCGCGGGTAATATTTTCGCCTACACCAAACAGCTCATCCGAAACACCCTTGACATAATTGTTTTCAACCGCTGCCTTAATGTACTTATAATACCAATCATCCTTTGAAACATCATTAAAACCTATATCATCGGAATTACTTGATGTTACCCCGGCTATGCTCACAATCAGTTTTAAAAATTCCTCACGGGTAATCAGCTCTCCCGGTTCAAACTTCTCATCTCCGCGGCCTGCAATTATCCCTTTTTGAGCTAATTCCGTTATTTCCTTTTCTGCCCATTCATAATTATCCAAATCCTTAAAGAAGGCATTCTGTTCTCCGTCAGGTCCAATAGGCTGCGGCGGAGTTACAGGCTTATTTGAAAACGACAGTGACGAGCCGCCTCCGGATGACCCTGATGTGCTTCCTCCATCGGCTATTGGATAGTTATTATAGCTTGCCGCATTCTGCATATCCGATTTTAAAGTGTCTAAATCAAATCCGCTGTATGATGTGCCCAATTTAAGTATTACCGATGTTGTTATCTGGCTCTTATTTAGCCCAAGCTTATCCGCAAAGTCCTCCATCATAAGTTTTAAAGAATCCGTACTTTGTCTGTCATTAATTCCCGCAAACAAAAGTGAAGCCATTATCTTTTGTTCAAAGTCAGACACTCCGTTTATTGAAGCGCCGTTTAATTGCTTTGTGATAAATTTATTCCAACGTTCCCTGCGATCACTTGCAATCACCGAATTATCAGCAAAGAACCATTTTGAAGCCGGTTCTTTGTTTAAACAGCTTATATCTTCGCTTACATCTGTAATATCGGCTATTTTTCCTTCTTTGAAAGCCTGAATAACAGACAGCTGTCTGAACATAGAAACAAGTTCTGCCTTTGTTATGTTTAAATTGTTATGCACAAATGCATACAATTCTGAAACCACTTGTTTTTTATCGGCAAGGCTTTGATAATAGTTATAATCCAAATCCAACTTTGCGCCGTTTGTATTAATATAGTCTTCCATTTCCTGTTGACTCATTTTAACAAAGGCTGCTAACTCTGTTTCTGTTTCGCTCGGCGTAAGGTAATACTTTTCGGTTTTATAAACCTCTTCCTTACATTTTACATAAAATTTATACTGACCCGATACCATTTTTGAAAAATCTATTTTTTTAGATGCTTTTCCGTTTTGGTCCGTATTCATTTTATCAGCATAAACAACTTCATTTTTGGCATTTAACACAACAAGGTCAGCTGTTTCATTGTCCGTTTTGAACGAAGCGACTACCTCAGACAATGATGTACTTTCATCAAAAGGTTTAACATAAACGCTCTTTGAATCTTCTTTCGCGTCTTCAAATTCTTTGCCGAGCCACGCAAATCCATTATAAGAACTTATTCCGCTTCCTAAACTCTGCGAGGTCTTGAAACTGCCTATTGTTCTTCCGTTAAGCTCTTGTTTATCCATAACGGCTTTTAAAAACTTTCCGTCAGTATCATATCCCGCTGTGATAAATGTTGCATTTTCACTCTTATCAGATGTGTTAATATATTTAAATGTCGGCATTCCGTTATTCTCAATTGTAAACTCAACCGAACCCGAAGATACATTTGTGCGGAAACTGCCCGCCTCTTGGTTATTATGGAGTATTTTGTACTTTCCACCCGGTTGCAGCAATTCTTTTAACGAAACCGTATACTTTCCGTCAGCCGAATTAAATGATGTCACAGCTTTAACTTCATCGTTGCTTTCATTAACAATTTTTATTCCCTTGTTTGTGTAATCGGCAGTATAGAAGTTAAAAGATGTTGTTTTATCTGATATCACATACGTGTCATTGTCTTTCTGCGGAATAATGGGGTTGTTTAAAAAATCAAACATATTAACCCTATAAAAATCAACTTTATCCGAACCCTTTCCGCATATTATCAAATGCACATTTTTGCTTTCACCCTCAAGCCCCTCTATTGAGTCAATATCAATAACAAGCATCTGATTCTTTTTCAACTCGGGAACATCTTTAACTGTAATTTCCGAACCGTCTTGCACGGACGGAGAATTAATTATATACACACTCTTTTGCTCTACCCCACTGAGTCTAAACAAATCATCTGCATCATACAATTTTGCTGTAATCTCTGAAGCGGAAACATCAAGCATACCGGCGCTTATTTTACGCGAAACATCAGTATCATTTTTAAAGTTAGAATTCCATACAGGTATAGTTACATCGCCCGAGTCCGCTTCAATAAATCTCTCAAATACCGAGTCGCCGTACAGGCTAAAGCATATGTTATCGACAGCAATGTCTTTGCCGGATTCTCCTTCCGCTCCGCATCGGGTTTCCATAACAAATTTAATGCCTGTTCTGTTCTGCATTGCAGAAAGCCATTTTGCGGTTGGAGTTACCTTCAGTTCTGCCATCTTACCACTATTTAAAATGGGTTTTCCGTTAACGTAATTCCACGATGTATATGTTTTATCCGTTTTATCATATTTTACAACGGTTTTTATATTAACCCACTGTCCGCCGCTTGCATCCGCATTCACATTACTAAGTTGTGAAAGCGAATTAAAACCTAATCCGGTTAAATACTGTGTACCGTCTATCTTTTGATTATTGTCGGTTTCACAATTAAATCCGCAAAGACTCCTGCCCGCACTGCTGGTGAAATATAATTTCGGTCCGAGAGCAAACTGCTTATTTCCGCTGCCTTCCCCTTCAAATTGAAAATAGGTATAAATACTCTGTTTTGCGTCATTGCTGTCAGGTATATAGGCATCATATGAAAATACCAGCAGGTTTCCGCTGTCTTCAAACTCTTCTTTTGTTATGTTAAAGCCTGAAGGTCCTGTAACCGCATCTGCATTACTATCAGCATAATACTTACAGCCAAGCGCTATATCATTGGTTCCGTACGTATAAGCGTAGCGATTACTATTCTTAATTCCTGTATATCCGGATGATGTTAAAATATTTTCATCAGTACATCCTGAAAAATCTTCATAATAGTATTTATCATTTTTTTCACCCGGCTCAGGATCAACACCGGGATCGGGATCTTCTCCGCTGCCACTACCGTTTCCGTTTAACTCTAACTCGATGCTTTTCGATGTATCATCAGCCGATATTGCACCGTTTATCATAACCTTTAAAACATCACCTTTTGCCAACGCAGGCAAGCCGCTGAGCTTAAATGCCGAACCGTCTGCCACATTTACAGAACCTCTGTGCGCAACAGCTGCGTTTGTTACTTTAATATTGTTAACCGCTGTGCCATCTTTAGTAGCTGTTACCGTCGCCTTTGATACGTCAATCAAGCCGCCTTTTAATTCATCCGGAGCGTTTGTATCATTCTTAAACATTGCATTGGTAACAGGAACGGTAACCTCATTCGCTCCGCTTGCAACCTCTATTGTCTTTTCAAACTCGGTTGTGCTATATACACTTAAACCTATGTTCGCTACTTTTATATTTCCTGCTGTGTTATTTTTATCTGCTCCGCAGCGTGCGCCTATAGTAAAGCCTATAGATGTTCTTCCCTGTATGCTGCTTAAATCCTCTGCGGTCGGGGTATACGTGATTTTTGCAACTTCATTTTCGGATGTTATTGCCTTTCCGTTGAAGTAATTCCACGATACATACGCTTTTTTTGTGCTGTCATACTTAATAACAGTTTTTAAGTTTACCCACTGTCCGCCGCTTGCGGCTGTTGTCGTGTTATTAAACGACAAAGAACTATTATAACCTAAACTACCCACATTCTCTGTCGCCTCACGATTGTATGCATACATTCTTCTATTTTCGCCTAAAAATCCAATCTTTGACCCAAGGGCAAATATTTTATTGTTACCATTAAGCAGTAAATACAGCGACTGTTTTTTATCCTTAAAGTCCGGGACATACGCATCATATGTAAACACAAGTAAGTTTCCGCTGTCTTCAAACTGCTCTTTGCTCACATTAAAGCTGCCTTTTTTAGTCTCTTCTCCCTTGTCACCATATTTGGTAAACTCGGTAACTTCGCTTGAGAAGTTGTAGTCTGTCTCTGCCGCCTGCACAAACGTCATCGGAAACACCGATGCAAGCATACACACCATTGTCAAACTTGCTAAAATTCTTTTTAAGCTCTTCATTTTAATAATCCTCCTTAATCCTGGAAGTACAGCTTTAAAAATGTTTTGCTATTTTTTGAACCTGCAATTCCGTCTCCTATCTTATAGTAACCCTTTCGTCCGTTTCCGTCGTTTTCGTTAATTAAAACTGCCATTTTAAATACAATGCCGGCTTCTATCTTTGAATGATCTTTAATTACTGATTTCCACGGCATCTTAAGCTCATAATAGGTTTCCGTGCCCTCACGTTTAGCTGCAAATTCAGCACCTTCAACATTTATAATTTTGTCTTTATCCGAAATACTTAAAGAAGTCTTGTGACGGTATAAAGTAGGCTTTCCATTCAAAAGACCCATTGCCACTTCTTCAAAGGTTGAATCCGGAAGCTCTCCGTTCGGATCATATATATACGCAAGCTGTATACTATCCATTTCCCACATTCTGTCTGCCGTTGTATTCTCACAATACTGAACATCGTCATAAACTTTGCCTGCAAAATAAACATTTTCTTCATCCCACATAATGGCAACCTCACCGCTTATATCCGAAAGTCCGGTGTATTCATTGTTAAATCCGACAACAGCTTCAAACATATCTGTTCTGTTAGCTTTTATCCAACCTGCATTTGACCACTCAGTAAGATCCGCATCTATCTTTATTTCTTTGTCTGCTTTGGCTGCATATAAGAAATCAAGTTCGGTACTGTTATATGCTCCGCTTAAGGTAGTCTCATCTGTAATATATCCGAAGGATACAACGTCTCCGCTAAATTCTTCCATATTTTTAATTAAGGTTTGAACTACTGTTTTTTCCTCACCCGGTTCAAGCTTTACATCAACAGGCTGAATGCTATCCGTCCACTTGCTTGGACCCACAATTTTTAACGTTCCGTCAAACGAAACATTTTCATCATTATTGGTAAATGTTGTTCTGATTTCCCAGTCACCATTCTTGTTTTTCGCAACAATATTGTCCATTTTAATTTTATTTATATATGTCAGCATAACTATGCCGTCAAATACAACACCATTTTCATTTGAGATTTTTATGTTTATAGGCTCAATATCAAAAACAATATCATTGTTAATATGAAGGGTAATACTATCGTTGGCAATTTCTTTTACCTCTATTGAGGACAAGCTTACTGTTTGTATATCCGCACTATACTTACTGTTGTCTGCATTTCGTATTTTTATAGTTACATCCTGTCCGGGTGCTGCAGAATAAATTGCATTTTCAGGTGCTAAATCTCCCGATTCCAAATGAACCAAATTTTTAAAATGTCCTTTTATGTATATAGGCTCTTGTGTTACCGCAAATGTAAACACTCCTGATTTTCCGCATATTTCTTGTTCATTTCCATACATATCAACAACGGTAACCTTATCCGTCCCCAAATCAAACGTATGATACGTATTATCCAAATCAGTAAATAACGTAAGCATATCCTCTTGCGTATCTTGCTTCTTCCACTGATAGCATCTTGTGTGATTTTCATCAAATTCACGGCGCGAAACATATTTCGTATCTGCCATTTGAATATTCACGTTTGAGTACGCCAAAAAGGCTTCTTTTGCCGTTCCGTCATATAAAGGATCATCTCTTGTCATCAGTCCGTATAGCAATCCAAACCCGTTTTCCTTTGTCACCCCTGCCTTTCCGTATCTTGCATCTGTTATCTGAAAAACATAAGCAACATCAAACAAATCCTCTTGCATCAGTTCCATATATTGCTGAATATCCCAGCAAGCTTGCTTCAATGTCGTATAAGTGGTGTAATATCTCGAAGAATAACCGTACTCTGTTGCATATAGCGGGACATCGACATTGTATTCATCCAATAAATTTTTTAACTCGGTAAGAGTCCCGCCTCTTTCTGATATACTGTGCCACATATCGGCAGCTATCGGTCTTTCTTTCTGTAAATACGGATGACTTGCAAAGAAATCCATATAATTACCTCCGCCTGCTTTTAAAAAGTTTTCAAGCCACGCGTTATCATTACCTATAGCAAGAACCTGCGGGCCGCCGACCGGAAAATTGGGATATCTTTGCTTGATAGCCTTATAGCTGTATTCCTGTGTTCTTGCCATAGCAGCCGCCCAACGGTCTTCATTCAAAACCGGTGCAATATTAATCTCGTTTGAAACAAAAATTCTGTCAAGCGAATCTCCCATTATTTCAATAACTTTTAAATTCTGCTCAGCAAAGTTTTTGGCTCCTTTTTCGGTTACCGGAGACAAACCGTTTGCAATCGGTTCGGCATCATCCAAAAGCACATTTGTTGTCGATGAATTTGCAGTTCCGTGCGGAATATAAGTTCCAACGTCAAATCCTTTTCCCGCAAGCGCATTCCAAATCTTCACATCTGCTGTCGTAGGTGAAATTTCACTTGCATCCGTTTTATCATTCGGGTACGCTATTCTGCCCCACTGAGATATAGGAGCATATGACGCAATATGAGTAAATCCTGCTTTATATAAGTAATCCGCAACTTCTTCCTCTTTATCACCCAATAATGGAACATTAATTCCTCCGTGCGGATTTCTTATCTTACCGTTGGTGGTAATAACATAAGAACAACGTCCATATACCGATGAATATATCTTTTTTGTTGAATTAATTGCTTCAACTTTGATAATATAAACACCATATTTGTCAATATCATCAAAAGATATGGTTTGTTTTGTTTCTTCATAGGGTTTTATAACTGCGCTGCTTTTCTTCTGCCGATATATCCCTCCATATCTGTCATACAAACTCCAGATAAGCTCAGTTTCATATTCACCATCTGCATAAGCAAGCTCAGGATACACAGAATTATTTATCGTTACGGTGAAGTCCATTGCATCTCCGGTAAAAAAAATGTTACCGTAATGCGATGACGATACCTGCATTCCGAATCTTGACGATGTTCCGGCTTTTCGCACTTCAATTTTTGAAACCAAAACCGTACCATACTGCAAAAAGCCCATTTTATCAGTGTAGATACCTATGTGGAAATCTGCCGAATTCAGTTCATTTCGCATTGTAGGCTTTTCCATAATTAAAACGGACTCTTTCCACATTTTTGTTGAGTGCATATCCACGCGTTCCTCACGGACAACGCTTGCATTTGTCTTTGCATCCCATTTATTTGCATTTACCGCTGTGTTGTTATTTTGATACGCCGGATATTCTACCGCAATTGTTCCGTCAGAATCATCATAGTATGTTATAACCAATTCTAAATTCGTTCCGTCTGTTAAATTAGAAAGAATAGAATCATCAACATCCATACAAATATAACGATTTGAATTGCCTACGGCAGGGTCTAAAAACCATCCGTTTCTTCCGCCTCTGTTCTGAATCTGCGGTTTATTTTCATCCGCCTGCCACACCTTGCATCCGTTCATCTGAACGCTCTCGCCCAAGACGGCTGATGCAATTACACCGGAATCATTAGGTAAATACTCGTTTGCAACAGCTGCGACCGGTATCATCGCAAACTGCGATGATACCAATACAACAAGCAATAGTATATAACAAAGCAATCTTTTCAATATAAACACCTCATTTTCGCGCTTTAGTCGAGAACTCAATTTCATAACATTATTTCCGTGATTTGTATAAAATTTAATTATTCTTTAATACCTGCAGACATTCCGTTAGACAATATCTGTCTTGAACAAATAACATATATAATCATAGTAGGTATCATTAATATAAATGCGCCAAGCATCTGCTCCGGAACGGTATACTGTTCTGCTAATTTATAAAGTTTTAATGCAACCGTCGCAAGGTTAGGAGCTTTCAAATATAAAAACGGTCCCATAAAGTTATTCCACGTTGCCTGAAAAACAAAAATCGTTACCGTTGATATTATCGGCTTACTCAATGGCACAACAATTTTTGAGAAAATCCCGATGTTTGAGCATCCATCTATTTTCGCTGCCTCAATAAATGAGTCGGGTATATTGTCAAAAAAGTTTTTAAACAGCATTATATCAAAAGCATTACATAAGCCGCCCAGCCAAAACGGCAGAAAAGTATTTTGAAAGTTTAAATGTATAATCGGAAAATCCGTCCACATTAAAAAGCTTGGTACCAAAGATAAAGTATTCGGCATAAGCATCATCCAAAATATTACCCTGAACAATAACGCACTGCCTTTTGGCTTTAACCGTGAAATTGTATAACCTGCAATACCTCCAATAACCACAGTTGCAAACCATACTCCGGCAAACATAATCAAGCTGTTTACTACCGAAACATTTAACTTCAGTACAACAAGAATGCTTTTAATTTTGCTTAAATCAAAATGAGCCGGAAAGAATGTTGGCATAGAACTATAATATTCTTCGGGCTCTTTAAATCCCGAAAGAAATGTCCACACAATAGGTATAACAGCAATCAAAGTAAGAGCTATTAAACCAATAAACATAAGCCAATATCCTATTTTTACACTTTTTCGTCTATAATCGATACTTGTAATCATACCGCTTTGTTTTTCTTTTATTCTTGCACTCATTTTGCTGCCCCCTATGCACCGAGTTTTTTGTCAAGTCTGAAATATGCGATTGTCAGAATAAGCAATATGCCAAACGCCACAACGCCCAAAGCAAGAGACCTGTCAACCTGCATATAAGTAAACGCCATTTTGTAAGACGCAAGATTAATTGACATAGTTGCGTTATTCGGCCCGCCGTCAGTCATAACAAGCGGTTGATCCATTATCTGAAATACACCTATCATTTGCCTTACACCCAAAAGAAGCATTGTGGGCGCAATTTTGGGAAGAGTTATTTTAAACAGTCTTCTCCAGATACCCGCCCCGTCAATCAGTGCCGCCTCATACAAATCCCGGTTTACACCTTGCAGTGCCGCCAAGTATAAAAGCATTGTCGGTCCGTATCCATTCCATGTCATCGAAACAATAATCAGAGGCAATGCAAGATTTGGATCCCCCAGCCATTGCTGGGCGGGGATTCCAAACTTTGCAATAATCATATTTAAAAGTCCGCCTGTTCCTGCATTATATATACTCGTCCACAGCAAGCTTACTGCCAAGGCAGGAGTAACCGCCGGAAGGTATGTAATAAACTTAAACCCTTGTTTAAAGTGAACCACCTCATCAAGCATTATTGCAAAAGCAAGCGGCGGCAAAAATCCTATTACCAGTGACCAGAAAACATACAGCAGCGAATTTGTCAACGTTTTCATAAAAAGTGTATCGTGTAATACATTTTTATAGTTTTCAAATCCGCAGAATGTTGTTGGCGAAAATCCTTTCACGTGAAAAAACGAAAGAATAATACCGCTTAATATCGGATATATGATAAACATAACCAATGCAAATGTAGTCGGCAATAACAACAGCCACATCATTGATTGATTTTTTATTCTTGTTCCAAGACCGGATTTCTTTACTGAATTGTATTCATTATTCTTCAGCATTTTAATCTCTCACATCCTTAATTAATAATAACTGTCACTCTGCTTCCTTATCAAGATAATTCAGCTGAAAGTCCTTCTGTACATTTTCAAGAACTGTTTTGCAATCGGCATTCTTATCGGTTATAACCTGCTGAAGGGCTGTATCAAGTACTGCATACATCTGCTGAACACATTTTTCGGGTTCAAATTTAAATGTCACCCCTTCCGCTTTTGAATAATCGTCAAAATACTTTTGCTCAATCGTTCTATACTTATCTATTATTTCCTGCTCCGCCTTCATTCTTTCTTCATCAACCCAATAATCGGATGGAGCAATTCCCACTAACTGTTTTTTCTCATTTTTAATTTTGTATGTCTTTTCCCATTGCGCCTTCATACCGTCTGTAACATTTGCGCCCTCACCAATGAACTCAAACCATTTAAGGCACGCCTCGTTCTGATCATCGTCTCCGGTAAACATATATACACTTGCACCTATCTGCGAAAATCTTCCCGCAGGGCCCGCCGGCAGCTTAGACATCGCAACATTTGTAATATCAAAGTTATACTTCGTCACCATATTGTCAAACTGAGACGGAATTTCAATATACATAGCTATGTCGCCTACAGCAAACGACTGCTCAATATCAGCAAGACCGATTAAATCAGATGACGGAAGAACGTTATACTTCCACTTTAAATCTTTTATAAACTGAAGGGCCTTTACACCGTTTTCGCTTGCAAATGTAGCCACCCACTTACCGTCCTTCTGTTCCATCATTTCGGCACCGTATGCCCAAAGGATATTCATAAAAAACCACCCGCCGTGATTTTTCATATCGGGGATTGCAAATCCTGCCTTTCCCGTCTTGTCCTTTATAGTCTTAGCGGTTTCAGCAAGTTCCTCCCACGTCTGCGGATATTTTGGGATGCCGTTCTCATCAAGCAAGCCTGCTTGCTTAAACAAATCAATGTTATAAGCCAAACCGATGTTATATATCGAACCATTTTTTATCAGTCCGTAATACTTGCCGTCATACTTGATTAAACTCGAATATTTTTCGTTGATTTTTTTGTCGTATCCGTATTTTTTTACAATACTTGTTATATCCTTTGCATAACCGTTTTTGATTATATTTTTTACCTCTGTGGGAGAAGTAAAATACGTTGTGGGCAGATCGCCTGCCGCAGCTTTGGTAAGATAGTTCTTTAAGTCAAAGCTCCATCCATCCGGGGTAATTTCAATATCGGGGTTCTGTTCTTCAAACTTTGCTACATTTTCTTGAAACAGATCGTACGTAGCAGCATTTTTCTCGGTTCTCTCAACCGGAGAACCGCCAATACTGATATGAATCTTTCCGTCAGATGACTTTGAACTTCCGACCTTAGTCGGCGCACACCCTGCCACCATAGCCGTTGTAAGCGCCAACGCCGTAACACACGATAAAAATTTTTTTAACTTCATTAGTTTCAACTCCTTATATATTTTAAATTTTAAATTTATTTACGACCAAATCCATTCCTCGCAATTTTCTTCTTCGTACATCATAATATCTGTAAGTTAACTTACCTTATTTACATTTTGTAATCTTATATCTTTCAAAGGCTATCACACCTATATAACTTATAATATATACAGTCTCGTAAATTAATTTATATCATGTTTCTTAATATACTCTATAATGTCATCAACATATGAGTAAGCAGTACAAAGAACAGTATCAGCTGCCCCGTAATATATTGTCAATCTTCCCGTTGCTGAATCGCACAAAGCTGCACAAGGGAATACAACATTTCCTACTTCTCCGAGTCTCTCGTAATCCGTTTCGGGCGCAAGTAAGAATGCACCTCCTCTGTGCAATACTTTAGCGGGATTTTCTCTGTCAAGCAATGCCGCGCCAAAACTGTAGATATATCCGTTACAAGACAGATTCGTTCCGTGATAAATAACGAGCCACCCCTCATCAGTTTCTATCGGAATCGGTCCTGCGCCGATTTTTCCCCCCTGCCATCCAGGAGCAGTCCCCATCAAGAAACGATGCTTGCCCCAATATGTAAGATCCGGACTTTCACTAAGGTAAATATTACCGGTAGGATTATGTCCTTTATCACACGGTCTGCTGAGCATAACATAATTACCGCCTATTTTCCTCGGAAACAGAACGCCATTTCTGTTTTGAGGCAAAAAAGCATTTTCCAGTCTGTGGAACACTTTGAAATCAAATGTATATGCAACCCCGATACTTGCACCGTGGAACATAGAATTGCACCAAGTAATATAATACCTGTCTTCTATGAAGACAACTCTTGGGTCATATTCATACCTACCCTTTATTTCATCAAAATCACCCTCAAACTCTATTATGCTATCGCTTATATCCCAATTTAAACCATCTTTGCTGAATCCCACACGTAAGTGAGGGCCTTTTGATTTATCATCAACTCTAAACACTCCCGCAAATCCGCCGTCAAACGGCACAACACCGCTGTTGTATATTCTGTCCGCCATAAAAACTTTTTTGTTATCCACAATAGGGTTAGCAGAACTTCGCCATACAACGTCATTGCAGTTCTTTGGTTTATCTTCCCAAGGAATATTTGGTAATTCGTCTGTGTAAATTTTTTTCATAATAATTGCTCCTCGTATAATAAATATAGTAGTTTTTAGAGTTTCTCTCTAAGAACTATGTTATAATTGCTTAGATTCTAATAAAAGTTTTTTATTTTTCCTCTTGTCTTTTAATAATTTGTCTTTAATATTGTTTCAAATAATAGATATTTTTTATAAGCGAATCAAACACTTCAAAGACTAAGCTCTGACCTCCGTCATATTACGACCAAATCCATTCCTCGCAATTTTCTTCTTCGTACATCATAGTATCTATAAGTTCACTTAGTTTAGCTGTTGCCAGTCCTATTGAGCAGTCAGCAGCGCCATAATACAAACGTATTTCATCCTTTTCTTCCTCAACTATTGCCCCGCAAGCAAAGACTGTACCTGCATTTGTATGTCCCATATACTCATACGGTTCGTTTGGTGTTAAAATAGGGCTTTTTGTACGTGCAATAATTTTTGTCGGGTCATCCAAATCCATTAATACTGCGCCTAAGCTGTATCTCAAGGACTTAACACCGTGATATATTTCAAGCCAGCCGTATTTTGTTTTTATCGGAGGCGTGGGTCCTATTTTATCCGCAGCCCAGTTTGTATATGGCTTCATAAAAGGCTTATAATCGCCCCAATGTATCAAATCATCAGAATATGATATCCATATATTCCCACCGCCCGATGAACCGGCACCGCCGTAAGGTCTGTCAAGTCTTGCATATCTGCCGTTTACCTTGCCCTGAAACAAACTCGGAACCCTGTTATGAGGAAGAGCAACAACTCCCATTTCCTCAACGGATTTAAAATCTTTTGTTCTAAGCAGAAGAGATGAACATCCCCACGACGAGTTTATCGGTCTGATTATGTAATACATATCGTCTTCGGGAATATATGCAACCCTCGGATCAATCGGCCAATGATCTAAATCATAAAATTTTTCACTTCTTTTAATAAACGGCTCGCTATGTATGTTAAAGTTTATTCCATCCTCGCTTTCCGCCAAATGTATCGAAGGAACCTGATTCCCCATTTCCTGAACCGGAAGCAATAAAATTGTCTTTCCGTTATACATTGTCTGACCGCAATTAAATGTACCATACGCCCCCGGGACATCTTTTGGTGCTATTAACGGGTTTTTTTCGTATCTGTGAAATACTTTTTCTGCAATGTTCATAAAATTATATCCTCTTTTCATATTTTTATATATTATACCATCTAACCTCCTTATTTCTCATCTACTTATATGGTGTGTTTTTTGCAATACCTGAACAATGTTTTCCTGCACAAAATAATCAGATAAAAAATTATAACCGGCATATATCAGCAATGCCGGTTATAATTTTTTATTGTTATTTTTTATCGTTATTTTTATTATCGCGTACCATAGACGCCGGGGAACAATTGTACTTTTTTTTAAACTGCCGCACAAAGTAGCTGTAGTTGTTATACCCTACCTCATATGCAATTTCAGTAAGTGACATCTTATTATCTGTTATCAACTCGCAAGCCCGCTCTAACCGCAATATATTTATATACTCAGTTGGTGAAACGTTAAGATACTTTTTAAATACCTTCCACAAATAGCTCTTATCAACATTTGCCATTTCAACCATTTCGGAATAATCAGGTGCAGCAACATTCTGAAGTTTTAAATCCCTGAGCAATTTTTCAAACCACTGAGGCATCTTTTGCGGTGATGTCTTCTCTGCACACATCGCTATTGTTAAAAAGTCACGCACAACACTATAATACAAATATTTTGTTTCCTCACTAATGTTGGTATCTTCATATTTACCCAGGCTGTCGTATCTCAGAAGCCTGGCGCACATAACCCCGAACTCAGTCCTGCCTATCATAGTTGAGAAAGGTGTTTTTCCTTCAATAATCCGCTCTTTTATGATACTGCATACCTTAAACTCTTTATCCATAATCTCAACAGGTACTTTTATGTTAAAAAACTCAAACTTATCCTTTTCATCGGAAAACGGCTTAATATAATGTTGATCATCAGGACGAATAAATGTTACACTCTGAGTTTTTAAAATCTGAACATCACCGTTAATAACATTAATTGCTCTGCCCCGTATAATGAAAAGTATTTCATAATAACCAATATGATCATGGCACCTTCTAAAATAATAATCAACATCATGACCAATCGCATAGTGATTATCTTTTGGCAAATGTATTACTTTCTCCAAACATCTCACCCTACCCGTCCGCATAAATGACTATGCTTGTTTAACACAAATATAAATTTGTTTTGATTATATCACACAATTCTTTATAAATCAACAGGCAATATAATACAGCAATATTCTATAAACTCATCTCTACAAAACAATAATCAACATTCCAATCATCCCAGTGCTTTAATTCATTTTGTTAAGTTAAATGAAAGTTGAGACCTTGAACTCCTTATGGTATAATAGTTTTACCAATAAAACCTATACCTCCCTGAAAATCAGAGAAAGGAGATCAAGATCTCATGGATAAAATTATGGAAATGTCAATAAAAGTGCAGTCGAAATTTACCCCAAATTTCTGAAACTACTTTAATTCTTCAACCGGCATAACTAACAATCCATTCTGAAACGAAAATCTGTCAAGGTCGCCAAGGCGCTCTGTATTAACCTTGACAGATTTTTGTTTCTAAATATAATCTATGCCGTCGGTTGAAGAAAGTTCATGCCACGACCTTTTCACAGTTCTTTATACGGTATTCACTCGGCGGCAAGCATCCCGGATTTCCGGTATACAGCCTTATTCTGTTATAGTATATGAAAATATACCTGAATACAATTGTTTTAACTTCTTCCTTTTTCATGCGATATGTCGGAATTTGATATAACTTTTCTTTCTTAAGCGTAGCAAAAAAACTTTCCATTCTCGCATTATCATAACAATGCCCTGTGCCGCTTAAACTCTGTATTATTCCGCAGTTTTTTAATAATTTCCGATATGCCTCGCTTGTGTATTGACTTCCTCTGTCACTGTGTAACACTACTCCTTGCAAATTGCCACATCTTTGTTTCAACTGATACACCGTATCTATGCATAATTCTTTTTTCATATTGTCGCGCATTTCAACGGTAAGTATTTCTCCGT
>OGOV01000337.1_pt1 | contig 49434 bp, 48 predicted proteins | sample 1552711 | NCBI WGS metagenome assembly OGOV01 (sample SAMEA2580216, study PRJEB22360) | human gut metagenome | biome: human gut; feature: human-associated habitat; material: faeces | place: Denmark | collected 2008/2010 | reverse complement strand
TTTTTGTTATTTTAAATTTATTGAAAATTAACTATGCTTGATGTATACTTGATATAAGTATAAATAGGAGTGTGTGAAGTATGAAAAGTGAGAAGGTAAATGGATTTACATTAATTGAATTACTAGCAGTAATAGTAATATTAGCGATTATTTTGGTAATAGCAATACCAAAGATATTAAATGTGATAGAAGAAACGAAGAAGGATTCATTGAAAAATACTGCACAGTTAATAGCAGATAGTGCAGAAAAAGAGAAAATATCAAATGAGTTATTGGAAAAAGATGAAGAAATAACATGTAAAAGAGTAGCAAAAATAACTGATGAGGATTATGCAAGTTGTAAAATAACTTTTGATGAGGAAGGTAATGCGAAAGTAAGTATAATAGGAAAAGGAAAGTTTGATGGGTTAGCAGTTATAGATGGAACGAAGATGTCATCTGATGTAATAGAATTAGAATTACCAGAATATGGAGTAGGGAAAACATACATAGAGAACTTGTATAATAATGAGATATTAAGAAAAGCAAATGATTTAAAGAAAGACAATACACCTGATGAAAATAAAAGATATTATGGAAGTAATCCAAATAACTATGTAAGATTTAATAATGAGTTATGGAGGATAATAGGGGTATTTGGTGAAAATATAAAATTAGTAAGAAAAGATAGTTTGGGAGTTTTGTCGTGGGATGTGAGTGATGGTGTAAATAACAATTGGGGAGTAAACCAATGGGGAGAGAGTACATATGAAGATGGAAATAATTATGTTGGTTCTAGTTTATATAGATATTTAAATGAGCTATATTATGGGGGAAATCAAGTGAATTGTTGGAGAATTAATTATGAGAAAAATGTATTTCAAACAGTGGAATGTCCAAAGGATGATGATGGTAATTTTTTAAAACTTGATGATACAGCAAAATCATTGATAGATAATTATACATGGAATGTAGGTGCTATTGAAGGAAATACAAGAGAAGATACACTTGCATTTTATCAAGCAGAAAGAGGGACAAAGATAGGTAAAATCTGTTCTGGAGGTAAGGTTTGTAATGACACAGTAGTAAGAACAACAGAATGGACTGGATATGTTGGTTTGCCCTATCCAACTGACTATTCATATGCAAGTGAAAATAAAACATGTGAAACAAATATGAACATAAGAAATAGTTCAAATGGTGGGGTGTGTGGAGAAAATAATTGGTTACATAGAAAAACTAAAACTTGGTATCTTTCACCATTTGCAGATTCGACTCATGCTGATATGACATGGTTTGTTTGGAATGATGGAGTGGTAGGGGCACAAAATGCTGGCTATTCTAATGATGTTATACCTTCCATATATCTAAAAAGCAATGTACAAATAATAAGTGGTGCAGGAACAAGTGATAATCCATACGTGTTAAAACTTGGTTAGTTATATAACTTTCCAAAGAAAAAATATTAGTGTTGATATTGCAGCGTGTAGTATTCTTGAAATAAAGTATGGGAAATACTTTATTTTCGTATCACTAATTATGCTTAATACTTGCATATGAACAGAAAGTCCACCAAATGATAGTAAGAATACTGCTATTAAACCCTGTTTATATACTGGTATTTTTAGTAAACTTAAGTATTTTAGTCCTTGTGTCATTTCGAATATTCCATTTATTAAAGTTTTGTAATAATTTGGTATTGTTAAGTTATTATTTATAATAGTTGTTAATACTAAGAAAATAGTAACTGTTCCTAGTATCAAAAGAAGTGTATTTATGCTATTTATTATTGATTCTGATAGTATTTGGCCAAAACTTTTATTTGTTTTTGAATTATTCATTTTGATAAGTGCATTTTTTATAGATACTTTTGTGGTATCTTTTTTTGATATATAGTAGTTTCTGAATAATAAACCAATAAATAAATTTCCTATGTAATGAGATATAAGAATTGATAAACCAATTTCTTTATTGTTTAAAAACATAATTGAAAGTGTGCCTAGTATAAATAGTGGATTTGAAAAGTGTGTGAATGTGAGTAGTTTAGTTGCTTCTTCATCGTTTATTTCTCCTTTTAATAGTAATTCTTTTGTATATTTTGCACTACTAGGGAAACCACTTAGAATACTAAGTATTATTACGAATGATCCAGTTCCATTTATTTTAAATAATTTGTACATTATGTTTTTTAAAAGTTCTCCAATAAGTGATGGAAATCCTAAGTTTATGAGAATGTTACCAATAACAAAAAATGGGAATAGTGATGGGAATATATTGTTTTTCCATATACTAAAGGAGAAGTTTACTGATTCTAAAACGCTTTTGCTTTCTATTAAAACTTCCATTCCTATAATTAAAACTGTTAACAAAATGACTAGATTGATAAATATTTTTTTCATATTCTCTCCTTTTTTGATATACTTATAATATGGAGGTGCTTATGCTTAGTAGATTATATTCAAAATTTAAGAAATTCATTAAAAATAATTATATATATATGCTTATTATTTTAACTGTTGTTGTTGTTTTTGTTATTCCTGTTCCATATTATATAGATGCACCAGGTGGTCTTATAAATTTAAATGAGAAAATATTTGTTAAGGATAAAAAGAATAGCGAAGGTAGTTTTAATCTTACTTATGTGTCTGAAATGAAAGGAAATGTTTTTACATTTTTGACATCTATTTTTGATAAGAATTGGGATGCTATACCTAATAGTGAAAATGAAAATAGTAATGGGGGTGCTTTAAGAAATAAATTATTACTTGATAATTCTTTAAATAATGCATATTATGTTGCTAATAGTTATTTGAATAGGAATATTAAAGTTAAAAATACAAGTATATATGTAGTTTATACTGATTTAGATTCTGATACTGATTTATCTATAGGCGATATTATTTTAGAAGTAGATGGTAGAGAAATAAGTAGTTTAGAAGATTATTCGAGTGTAGTAAATTCTAAAAGTGTAGGTGATAAGATAAGTATAAAAGTTAAGAATTCTGAAAAAGAGAAATATGCTGTTGTAAAGGAAAATAATAAAAAAAATAGTACTTTAATTTATCTTCTTAAAAATAATGAATATGATATGAGTGATGTAACATTTAAGTTTAAAGATAATGAATCTGGTTCATCTGGTGGACTTATGATGGCACTTAGTATATATAATCAGTTAACTGATTTTGATTTGACTAATGGGTTAAAAATAGCTGGTACAGGTACTATAAGTGAAGATGGCTCGGTTGGTGAAATTAGTGGAATTAAATATAAGATAGTTGGTGCTGGTGAGAATGATGCGGATATATTTTTAGTACCAAAGGAAAATTATATAGAAGCGAAGGAAGTAAAAAAGATAAATGGATATAAGATGCAACTTGTATCTGTGGAAACGTTTTCTGATGCGATTAAATTTTTAACAGAGTATAAAAAACAGTAAAACCAATGTTATTAACTTAAGAGGGTAGATATTTAAAATTCTATCTTTTTTGATACACTGAAATAAGTAATAAAAAAGTAAAAACTGAAGAAATGACTACAAGAGAAGTTATTTTAAGATAGAAAAATGTAATGTAAAGAGATTAAATACAATTATGATTGCAGTGAAATAGCTAAAAGTCATTATGAAAAACTTAATAAAGAAAAACATATCTCTTAAATTAATAATGTTAGTAGTAAAAATGTTTTTTTTATTCATATTAAGTAATGTTTATACATAATAATTAGTGAAAGTGAGGAATAATATGAAACAGATAATACCTTTTACAAAAACTATTGATTTAAGTACAAATGTAGAAGAAATAACAAGTATATCGTTAGATAAAATAATTAATAGTAATAGAGATAATGAGATAACTGGTGATTTTGAATTATATTTGGAATATAAGGAGAATGATATAAGTATTGATACAGAGAGCTATACTGCTACTATACCTTTTAATATAAGTTTGGATGATAGATATGATTCAAAGGATTCAAAAGTTGAAATAGATGATTTTTATTATGAAATAGAAGATTCTAGAGTTATACTTCATGTAGATGTTTTAGTGGATGGGTTAAATGTTGCTGAAAAGGAATTGGAAAATGTTATACCTATTAGAAAAGAAGAGGTAAGTGAAGATGAAAAGATTGAGGATGTTAAAAGTGAAATTAAATTAGAAGAAGATAGAGAAGATGAAATAGAGGGTTCTTTAATGGATAAAAGAGATGAAATAGAAGATTTATTTAAGGAAGTAGATGAGGAGATTAAACCAGTAGAAGTTAAGGAAAAGAAATCTAAACCGATATTTGAAACTTTTGATCCAAATAATGAAACATATGTAACTTATAATGTTCATATAGTAAGAAATGATGATAATGTTGATTCAATATGTGCAAAATATAATGTTACAAAGGAAGAATTAGCTTATTATAATGAATTAAAAGAAATTAAAATGGGAGATAAACTTATAGTACCTACATATAAGAAATGAAAAGATTAAAGGAAATATTTGGTGAGTGTAGTTGTAGTAATTTAATAAAAAAAGGTAAATGCTTGATAGCCACTGTTAATGGTAATAGTGTAGCGATAAAAGAAAAAAATAATCATAATATAAAGGAAACTTATGATTATTTGTCTTCTAGGGGTTTTGATTATTATCCTAAGTTAATACTTAATAATAATAAATATAATGTATATGAGTATATAAGAGAAGTGAATAGTCCGCTTGAACAAAAGGCAATTGATATGATGACACTTTTAAGTATGCTTCATAATAAAACTACATTTTATAAAGAAATGGATATAAATGAATATAAGGAAATTTTTGAAAATATAAGTGGAAGAATTGAGTATACTATTAATTATTATAATAATCTTATGAATGTAATAGAAACCCATGTGTTTATGAGCCCATCGGAGTATTTGATAGCAAGAAATATTTCTAAAATAATGGGTTCTTTGCAGTATTCTAAGAGTAGTATAAATGAATGGTATGATTTGGTTAAAACAATTGCAAAGAAAAGAGTGGTATTATTATATAATAATACAGATATTAATCATGTAGTAAGGGGAAAAGATTTATATTTGATAAATTGGGATAAAAGTGTGCATAATATTCCAATATATGATTTATATAATTTTTATATGAGATATGCACTTAATTTTGATTTTGATGATTTATTTAATTATTATGAAAGTAAGTATCCGTTATTAAAAGAAGAAAAGTTGCTTTTATATATTTTAATTTCTATACCTAATGATATTCATTTTACTAATAATGAAATAGAAAATTGTAAAAATTGTAAGAATATGATAGATAGAATTTATAAGACGGAGGTTTTAATATTTAAAAATACCAAAGAAGGAAATACAGAATAATGCCGATATTTCTAAAAATAGAATTATGGCATTTATTTTTGATGTAATAAAAACAGTTAATAATGCTTGATAGAATACGGCAAATATGAATAAAAAGAAACACCATAAAAGAAATATTGGACCTCTAAAGAATGGGCAAAAGTTACGCATAATTATCACCTAGTATATAATATTCGTAAAATGAATAATGGTTATTTGTTTATATATTGACAATTGAGTATGTATTCAATTATAATGTTAATAGTTGAATAGAAATTCAATTATAGGAGGATATATGAATAAAGAATTTTGTTGCGATTGTAATGTAATACATGAGGATGTTGTTAATGATGCGATTAGTAAAATGCCAGATAGGGCTGTATTAGATGAGGTTGCTAATTTTTTTAAGATATTGGGAGTGCCTACAAGGATGAAAATATTATTTGCACTTGATAGTAATGAAATGTGTGTTTGTGATATAGCAAATGTATTAAGGATGACTAAATCATCAATATCACATCAGTTAAATATTTTGAAGATGAATAATATTGTTAAGTGTAGAAAAAGTGGTAAAGAGGTATACTATACATTAGATGATGAACATGTAAAAGAGGTATTTGAAGTAGCGCTTTCACATGTTATGCATAAGGAGCGTTTATGAAAAAATATAAGTATAATATAAATAATTTGGATTGTGCTAATTGTGCAAGAGAAATAGAGGAGTTTTTGGATAAAAATAAGAATTTTAATAATGTGCGTGTGAACTTTAATACATTAACGCTTTCTTATGAATCAGATAAAAATTTTAGTTTGGATGAGATTAATGATTTAATTCAAAATGTTGAACCAGATGTGAGTGTATCTGAAGAGGTTATGGATAATAAAAAAGAATTTAATATTATTATATTGTTATTAGGAGTTTTAATAAGTATTTTTGCTTATTTCCTTAAGGTATCAAATACTACAAAGTTAATTCTTTATTTAATATCTTATGTTTTACTGCTTTATAGAACTACTCTAAATGCAGTTAAGTTATTGTTTAAGAGTAAGACAATTAATGAAAATGCTTTATTAACGATATCTTGTATTGGGGCTTTTATAATAGGTGATGTAATGGAAGGTGTTATGGTTATTACATTATATACTATAGGTAAGATATTAGAGGAAAAAGCAGTAAATAATTCAAGGAAATCAATTAAGAATCTAATGAATTTAAAGAGTCCATATGCAAATATTAAAAGAGGTAATAATGTAATTCAAGATGATGTTTCAAAAGTTTTAGTAAATGATATTTTAATAGTTAAAAAAGGGGAGGCAGTACCTGTTGATGGTGTAGTTATAAAAGGTGTTACTAGATTGGATACTTCATCTTTAACTGGTGAAAGTGATGCATTGGTTGTGAAAAAGGGTGATAGTGTTTTATCTTCTTCGATTAATTTAGAAAATGTTATTGAGATTAGAGCAACAAAGGAGTTTTCTGAATCTACTGTTTCTAAAGTGTTAGAATTATTAGAGAGTGCCACTGAAAAAAAATCAAAAATAGAAACTGTTGTATCAAAGGTAAGTAAGATATATACACCAGTAGTTTTATTTCTTGCGTTTATGGTATCAGTTATATTACCAACAATATTTAATGTTAGTGTAAATGATGCATTATATAGAAGTTTAACTTTTTTAGTAATTTCTTGTCCTTGTGCTATAGCAATATCAGTACCTCTTTCTTATTTTACAGCGATTGGGGTTGCTAGTAGAAAAGGTATATTGATTAAGGGAAGTAATTATTTAGATAATTTAAGTAATGTTAAAAATATTATATTTGATAAAACTGGAACACTTACTAATGGTTCATTTGTTGTTACTGATATAAAGGTATTAGATAAAAATTATACTGTTGAAGAGGTTATAGATATATTAGTGAAGGGTGAATCGTTTTCTAATCATCCTATAGCAAAATCAATAATGAAATTAAAGAATAGTAAAGTTAATAACAAAGATGTTAAAGATTATGAAGAAATAGAGGGTAGAGGAATTAGATTTAAATTAAATAATAAAAATATATCTATTGGAAATAAAAATATATGTAAATGTAAGTATGAGGCAACATTACATTTAAATATAGATAATAAACATATCGCATCGATATATATAAATGATGGTATAAAAGAAAATGTAGCAAATATGATATCAAATCTTAAAAGTAGTGGAATAAAAACATATATGTTTACTGGTGATAAAAAGGAAACTGCTATTGATATAGGTAAGAAAATAGGAATAGATGAGATAAAGTATGAGATGTTACCTACTGATAAATATGAAAATTATGAGAAAATAGCAAATAAAAATGAAATAACTATATTTGTTGGTGATGGTGTAAATGATGCACCTACTTTAAAAAGAGCAGATATAGGAATAAGTATGGGGAATGTTGGTACTGATGCTTCTATAGAGGCAAGTGATGTTGTTTTAATGAATGATGATGTGGATAAAATATCACTAGCAATAGATATATCAAAATATACTAAGTATATAATTAAACAAAATTTAGTATTTGCTATAGTAATAAAATTAGCAATATTATTATTAAGTGTATTTGGTTATGCTAATATGTGGCTAGCAGTATTTGCAGATACTGGTGTTACGCTTCTTACAATATTAAATACTTTAAGAATTATAAAGAGGTTTAAATAGTTTTACAAATTGGTAATTTTGTGATACATTATTGTTGTAAATTTAATTAGAAGGGAGTGTGATTAATATGAAGAATTTACAAATTATAAATAATACAGAATTAATCACTACTTCTAATGTAGTAAACTTGTAGTTTTTCTTTTAAAAATGATTCTGTATTATACAGAATTATTTTTTTGGAGGATAAAAATATATGAAATTAAATATTAATGATGTAGCGGCATTGGCTATAAAAAATAATACTAAAAGAGTGGAAGTAAGAGTAGGTAAAGAAAGTAACGAATATGATTTTAGTAAGTTAAATAAAAATGATATTATAGAATTTAATAGCAATAATTTGGGTATATTTTATGTTAAAGTTAAATAAGTTAATTGTTATGATTCTTTAGATGAATTATTTATTTTAGAGGGAACTAGATATGTAACTTTATCTATTAATGATGAAGAGAATGTAACTAAACTTAGAAAAAATTGTGTATATGCAATTCATATAGAATATCTATATAGTGAAAATACTGTTTGGGAAGAACTATATGAAAAGGCAAAAAATGTTAGAAATAAAAAAGATATATCAGGAATGATTAGTAGTGGAGGAGTTGTGCAGCAATATTAACTAAAGATCATAATATTTATACTGGTGTTTGTATTGATACTGCATCAACACTTGGGATGTGTGCTGAGAGAAATGCAATTGCTAATATGATTACTAATGGAGAAAGTGAGATTATAAAACTAGTATGTATTGATTCTAAAGGTAATGTTGGTTTACCATGTGGTGCTTGTAGAGAATATTTAATGCAACTTTCTAAAAGTAGTAAAAATATTGAAATATTAAAAGATATTAATTCGAAAGAAATAGTAAAACTTGATGAATTAATTCCTGGTTGGTGGGGATATGATAGAGTGTAAGGAAGATGAATATGCAAATAATTGAATATGAAGATAAGTATTTGGAAGATGTTAAAGATTTATTAGTTGAGTTAGAGGAATATATTGTATCAATTGATAAAGATAATTTAGATTGTGTTCATCCTGAATATAGAGAAAAAATGGCAGTATTAGATTTAGAAGAAGTTAAGAATAATAATGGTAAATGTTATATAGCAGTTTGTAATAATAAAGTTATGGGTTTAATTATGGGTACAATTATTAAATTTGATGAATATGATTATTTAGATTATAAATGTCCTAAAGAAGGAGAAATAACTGAATTGATAGTTTCTAAAAATGGAAGGAGCAAAGGTATAGGTAATATGCTTATGAGTAAGATGGAGGATTATTTTAAATCTATGGAATGTAAATATATTTTAGTAGATGTATTTGCCTATAATGAAAATGCGATTAAGTTTTATGAAAGAAATGGTTATCATGCAAGAATGTATACAAAAATAAAGAAATTGTAATATGAAGAAATAGAGTTTAATTTTTTATATAATTGTGGTATATTATAAATAAGAATAAGGAGGATATATGAAAAAGAGAAATGCATTTACATTAATAGAATTACTAGCAGTAATAGTAATATTAGCAGTAATACTAGTAATAGCAATACCAAGGATATTAGATGTAATAGAAACATCAAAAAAAGATTCATTTAAAAATTCAGCACAGTTAATAGCAGATACTGCAGAAAAGAAATATGTAACAAATAAGCTAAATAACATTGATGAAGAAATAACGTGTGAAAGTGTATCAAAACTAAATAAAGAGGATTATGAATATTGTTTTGTAAAAATAAACGAAGAAGGAAAAGCAACAGTAACAATAGAAGGAAAAGGAAAGTTTAAAGGAATGGGAATATGTAATGCATCAAAAGAAACATCAGAAATAAGTGATACATGTTCAACAGATAGTAGCTACTTTTATTATCAAGAAGTAGAAGATGGAATACTAATAAGAGGTTATGATGCAGGAACCCCAAAGGTAACAGTAAAAGATGAAAGTAAATGTAAGAATTACTTAATTAATTCGTGGAATGATGATAGTGAAGAAGGACAATCTGATGCAACAACATTATGCAGTGGTAATGCTTTAGATAGTGGGTATACATTAGAAAGAGCTGTATCAGATGATAATATTCCATCAACAGATTATGAAGAAGCAGGGCTAGAAGTATCACTCATAAAAATAGAAAAAGTAACAGTAAAAGATGAAGGCAAATGTAAAAATTATATGATGTCTGATAAACTGGGAAATGCACCTGAAGAAATAGCAACGACATTATGCAGTGGTAACGCTTTAGATAATGGATTAACTTTAAAAGGTGTTATATCACGGTATTATAATTCATCAACAAACTATGAAGAAGTTGGGTTAGAGTTAACAATAAAACCATTCAATAAAATAGTTAATGTAATAATACCAGGTAGTATAAATGATAAAAAGGTTGTAGCCATAGGAGGTTTTGCGTTTGACTCCAAACAACTAATAAGTGTTGTGATACCAAATAGTGTTACAGATATAGAATACAATGCTTTTAATAATAATCAACTAACAAATGTCACAATCCCAGATAACGTCACAAGTATAGGGAATAGTGCATTTTCTAGTAATCAACTAACAACTGTGACAATACCAAGTAGTGTTACAAGTATAGGAGATTATGCATTTGGAAAAAGTAATTCTTCTAATCCAAATTTAACAAAAATAATAAATGAAACAGATAAGGTTTTTGAATGGGGAACAATAGTAAACAATAGCTCTGGTTATAAATTTAAAGGAGGTATAATTAAAAATAATTCAGGTGATGTTGTGGTTGTAAATAAAAAAGCAACAAAACCAACATATGGAATGAAAGCAACAGAATATATAACAAATTTACTAGAGTATGATGGAGAAGGACTAAAGATAGATAATACAAATGATAGTAATATAAGATATTATGGAAGTAATCCAAATAACTATGTAAGATTTAATAATGAATTATGGAGAATAATAGGAGTATTTGGAAATAATGTAAAACTAGTAAGAAGTGAATCATTAGGCAGGTTATCATGGTATACTAGTGAATCAAGTGTAAATTATGGTTATGGTGTAAATGAATGGAGTCAAGCAGATTTGCAAGTGTATTTAAATAAGATGTATTATGGAGGAACAAGTGTAACATGTTATGGTGGTTCTAACAATACAACAACGACATGTCCAACAAATACATTAGATGAAACATCAAAGAATTTAATAGATAATCATACTTGGAAAACAGGAGCAATAGATTTGAGTAAAAGTACAAATACACTTGCATTCTATAAGGATGAAAGAGGAAATGTAACTGGAAAGATATGTAATGGTGGAGCTGGTTGCAATGATACAGTAGAAAGAACAACAGAATGGCCTGGATATATAGGACTACCATATGTAACAGATTATGCATATGCAAGTGGTGAAAGTGATTGTGAAACAAATATGCTAAAACAAGATAGTAATAATGTATATATATGTAAGAATGATAACTGGATGTTTAAACCAAACACATGGTATTGGACTATATCGCCTGTTGCTCATTCTGGTGTTTCGCGTATTGTCTGGAGTGTGAGTGGCGATGGGAGTGCTAGCAGCGGCAATGCTTCGGATGCTCGTGCGGTTTTTCCCGCCATATATCTTAAGACTGATATCTTGATAAAAAGCGGAAATGGAACAAGTAGTAATCCATATATATTAAAAGCAGGATCATAAATAAAAGGAATGCGAAAAATGCGCCCCAGGTGGGTAGGGACCCAGCGGGCGCCAGCTTAATAGGTTTAATATGGGTAAGTATATGGAACAAAGCTTATCCTTGAGAAATCTAAAATGAGTATAGAGATGATTAGTTATACGTAACTGTCTATTAACTTTTGTAAAATGATAAGCGCTAGTATAGGTTACTAGTGCTTTTAATATAGAATAATTTAATATTAAAGAATATGGGAAATAAGTTATTTTCATATTAGAATAAATGTGATATAATACCATTATCTACTTTGATCAAGAGGTTTTATTGTATGTTTTAAAGAGAGTTAGTGGTAGGTGGAAACTAATAAACTAAAAATAAAATGTAGCTTGTGAGTTTTACTATTGAATTTAGTAGGTAGTAACGTATTCTGCGTTAAAGATAAGAGTGCATAGAATCTATGAACTAAGGTGGTACCGTTCTTTTGAACCCTTAGATTATAGATTTTTTTATTTAGGAGGAGTTATGATTAATATAGAGAGTGCGAAGGTTGCTTTTGATGATTTTGTTAGTAAATATGATATTAGTGATGAGAGGATAAAATTAAAGTATGATCATACTTATAGGGTTTGTGAGCAAAGTTTAAAGATATCAGAGAGTATTGGTTTAGATGATGAGAATACTAATCTTTCATTTCTTATTGCACTTTTACATGATATAGGTAGGTTTGAGCAAGCTAGGTTATATAATACATTTAATGATTCTAAAAGTGTTGATCATGCTTTTTTGGGATGTAAGTTATTATTTGAAGATGGTTTAATAAGAAAGTTTGTAGATGATGATAGTTATGATGAAATAATAAGGAAAGCAATATATAATCATAATAAATATGAAATTGGTGTTTGTAATGATATGGAAATGCTTCATTCTAAAATAATAAGAGATGCTGATAAAATAGATATTATGAATTTAGTAGTTAATTTAGGTGAAATTAAGTTATCTGATGATAATTTAGGTGTTTCTAAGAAGGTGGATGAGTGTTTTAGAAATTATCATTCTATATCTCATAAGGATAAACATGCTAGGAATGATAGTGTGGTTATGATGCTTGCGTTTGTATTTGATCTTAATTTTGATTATTCTTATAGATATTATAAAGATAATAATTATATAGATTTATTTTATTCGAAATTAAAGAATAAAGATATATTTAGTGAATACATTGAGATAGCCAATGGCTATATAGAAGGGAAGTGTAATAATGTTAGAACCAAAATATATTCATAAGGATGTAGAAACTTCAAAATATGATTTTTGGCTTAGTCATGATTATTTTAAAAGTGGAGATTTAACAAAGGAACCATTTACTATAGTTATACCTCCTCCAAATGTAACTGGTAAGTTACATTTAGGACATGCTTGGGATACTACTATTCAAGATATTATAATTCGTTATAAGAGAATGTGTGGTTATGATGCTTTGTGGCTTCCTGGTATGGATCATGCTGGTATTGCAACACAAGCCAAGGTTGATAAAAAATTAAAGGAAATGGGAATTAACCCAAGAAGTATGGATAGAAATGAATGGTTAAAGTATGCTTGGGATTGGAAAAGTGAGTATGCTTTAAATATACATAAACAGTGGGCTAAATTGGGACTTAGTTTGGATTATTCTCATGAAAGATTTACTCTTGATGATGGTTTAAGTGATGCAGTTAAACATGTATTTGTAACTCTTTATAATGAAAACTTAATTTATAGAGGGGAAAGAATAATAAATTGGGATCCAGAAGCTAGAACTGCACTTTCTAATGAGGAAGTTATATATAAAGATGTTAAGGGTGCTTTTTATCATATAAAATATATGATAGAAAATACTGATAATTATTTGGAAGTTGCTACTACAAGACCAGAAACATTATTTGGTGATACTGCTGTTGCTGTTAATCCTGATGATGAGAGATATAATAAGTTAATTGGTAAGAATGTAGTTCTTCCAATTGTTAATAAATTAATACCTATAATAGGCGATAAACATGCTGATATGGAGTTTGGAACTGGTGTTGTTAAAATTACACCTGCTCATGATCCTAATGATTTTGAAGTTGGTAATAGACATAATTTAGATAGAATTAAGGTTATTAATGAAGATGGTACTATGAATGAGAATGCAAAAGAGTTTAATGGACTTGATAGATTTGTTGCTAGAAAAAAGGTTGTAGAAAAATTAAAAGAAATGAATTTACTTATTAAGGTTGAGGAAATTACTCATTCAGTAGGTCATTCTGAGAGAACTGATGCAATGGTTGAACCATATTTGTCAAAACAATGGTTTGTTAGAATGAGGCCTTTAGCAGATAGGGTACTTGAAAATCAAAAAAACAAGGATACTAAGGTTAATTTTGTACCTCCTCGTTTTGAGAAAATAATGAATCATTGGATGGAAATAACTTATGATTGGTGTATTTCAAGGCAGTTATGGTGGGGACATAGGATTCCTGCTTGGTATAAAGGAGAAGAGGTATATGTTGGATATGAAGCCCCAAAGGAAGATGGTTGGGTACAAGATCCGGATGTATTAGATACTTGGTTTTCATCAGCATTATGGCCATTTTCAACACTTGGTTATAAAGAAGAAACTGAGTTGTTAAAAAGACGTTATCCTAATGATGTTTTGGTAACTGGCTATGATATAATTCCATTTTGGGTTAATAGAATGACTTTTCAGGGACTACATTTTATGAATGAAAGACCATTTAAAGAATGTTTAATACATGGACTTATTCGTGATAAAGATGGTAGAAAAATGTCTAAAAGTTTAGGTAATGGTGTAGATCCTATGGATGTAATAGAAGAATATGGATGTGATAGTTTAAGATATTTCTTGTCTACTTCTACAAGTAATGGAATGGATTTAAGATATGATGAAGAAAAAATAAAATCAACATGGAATTTTATTAATAAATTATGGAATGCATCAAGATTTTGTTTAATGAATATAGAAGATTTAAGAGGAATTAATTTAAAAGATTTAGATATACATGATAAGTGGATATTAACAAAATATGAAAACACTATAAAAGAAGTAATTAAGTATATGGATAAGTATGAGTTTAATAATGTATCAAGTGTGTTATATTCATTTATTTGGGATGATTTCTGTGATAATTATATTGAGATGTCTAAATTTAGTAGTGATACTCTATCAACAAAAAGTACTTTGTATTATGTATTAACTGGAATATTAAAGATGCTTCATCCATTTATGCCTTTTGTAACAGAAGAGATATATCAGAACTTACCATTTAAAGAATGTGAATCTATAATGGTTAGTGATTATCCAAAATATGATAAAGAATTAGTTTTTGAAGATGATTATAATAATATGGAAAAAATTATTGAATTTATACGTAAGTTTAGAAATGTAATTGGTGAGAATAAAATACCTAAAACAGCAAAAGTAAGAATAAATAATAACAATAATTATGATTTAATATGTAAAGTATTAAAACTTAAAGATAGAATTATAACTGATAAACTTAATATGACTAGTTATGATGTATCAGTTTATGATTATTCTATGACTATTTATTTTGAAAAAGAAGAGAATATGGAACTTATAAATAAAGAAATAGAACTTTTAAAATCAAATATAGAAAGAAGGAATAAATTACTTTCTAATACTTCGTATGTTAATAAAGCACCAGAGAAACTTGTTAATGAGGAAAGAACTAAATTAGAATTAGAGAAAAATAAATTAGAGGAACTATTAAAAAAGTGCAAGTAATTGCATTTTTTTTCTTATTACCGTATAATAAAAGGGGTGAAGTGTATGAAAATAGTAAATAATATAGATAAAAATATATTTAGGGAATATGATATAAGGGGGACATATAATGTAAATTTAAATGAAGATGTTAGTTATACAATTGGTAAGGCGTATGGAACTTATATAAAGAGATTTAATGAAACTATTTGTGTTGTTGGTCATGATAATAGATTGTCTTCTCTTTCTATAAATGAAAGTTTGATAGAAGGCATTTTAAGTACTGGTATTAATGTAGTAGATATTGGTTTGGTTACAACTCCTATGCTTTATTTTGCTAGAATTTTAAGAAAAACTAATGCAAGTATTATGGTTACTGCATCCCATAATCCTAAGGATGATAATGGATTTAAAATATCTTTTAATAGTGTTTGTAATGCAAAGGGTGAGGAAATATTTGAATTTAGGGATTTTTTATATAAATTTGAGTTTGATGATGGGAATGGAAAATTATATAAGGATGATATAAAGAATCAGTATTTTGAATTGTTTAAAAGAACATTACACTTTGGTAATAGGAGAGTAAAGGCGGTAGTAGATTGTGGTAATGGTACTACATCTATAATAGCAAGGGAATTATATAGTATGTTTCCAATTGATTTAGTTATGTTATATGATGAATCTGATGGAAGATTTCCTAATCATCATCCTGATCCAATAGTGGAAGAAAATGTTTTAGATTTGAAGAAAAAAGTTAAGGAAGTACATGCTGATGTTGGAATTGGCTTTGATGGAGATGGAGATAGGGCTGGTTTTGTTGATGAGTTAGGAAATGTATTTTCTTCGGATGAATATGCAGTAGTAATAGTAAGAGATATGTTAAAGAATGAGACAAATAAAAGAATACTTTATGATATAAAATGTTCTAGAATAGTAAAAGATGAGATAGTGAAATTAAATGGAATATCATTTGAAAATAGAACTGGTGCATCTTATATGATGTCAAGAGTTATTGATGATAATATGGATTTTGGAATAGAGTATTCTGGTCATATATATTTTAATAATGAATTTCCGCCTATTACTAGTGGACTTTATGCAGGATTAAAGTTACTTGAGATTATGTCTAAAACAAATAAAACTGTAACTGAATTAGTAAGTGGAGTTAATAAATATTATCAAACACCTGAGTTAAAATTTCCTTTTTCTGATGATATAAAAAGGAATGTAGTTGATAATATTAGACGATATTCAAAAGAAAAGCAATATAATATAAGTGAAATAGATGGAATAAAGGTAAATTTTATAGATGGATGGGCATTAGTAAGATGTTCTAATACTGGTCCTAATGTAACTGCTAGGTTTGAGGCAACAACTGAGAAAAGATTAGAGGAAATAAAAAATGAATTTGTAAGTTTGTTAAATAGTTATAAAGAGGGATAAAATGAAAAAATTGAATGATGTACTTATTTTTTTGTTATCAATATTAGGAATTGTTTTTATGGTTAAATACTTTATTTCTGGTGATATAGTTAGAGCTTTAATATCTTTATGTTTACCAGTATTAATGTTTTTGCCTAAATTATTACAGAAAAAAATAAAGATAAATGAACGTTTAAAATTAATATATATTTTGTATGTATTCTTTCTTATGATATTAGGATGTATTTTTAAATTATATACAACAATATATTATTATGATTCACTTGCTCACTTTTCTTTTGGTGTAGGATGTCCTATTATATCGTTTTTACTTCTTAAGAAATTTAATAAATATGATAGAAGTAGTATATTCTTTAATGTTTTTTTTCTACTTATAGTAACACTTGGATTATCTGCTTTATGGGAAATATTTGAATTTACTAATAGTAAAATATTTGATGCGGATGTTCAACATGTATTAACGACTGGTGTAACTGATACGATGAAGGATATTATTCTTGCATTTTTAGGTAGTATATTATTTTCTACTTGGTATATATATAAGGCAAAGACAAATATTAATGGTTTTGATGAGTTCTTTGAATAAAAATTACTTATTTTTAGTAATTTTTTTTTAATTAAATAAATTGAATAAAGTTGCTAATTACTTATATTTTATTGTTGATAATAATATTTTTCTTGTATTTAAACATATAATTTGTTATAATAGACATGGCTTTTTTAAAATGCATGAATATGGATTTAAATGTCTAGTGCCTGTATGGGTGATGTTTTTTGGAAGTATTCAGAGGAAAAAAACAAAAGGAGGAATGAAAATGACAGTTGTTTCAATGAATTATTTATTAGAAGCTGGAGTACACTTTGGTCATCAGACTAAGAGATGGAATCCAAAAATGAAGGAATACATTTTTACTGCAAGAGATGATATTTATATTATCGACTTACAAAAAACTGTGAAATTAATTGAGGAAGCTTATGCTGAACTTAAGAAGATTGCTGAAAATGGTGGAAAGGTATTATTTGTAGGAACAAAAAAGCAAGCACAAGAAGCTGCTAAGGAAGAAGCAGAGAGAACTAATATGTTCTATGTAAATGAAAGATGGTTAGGAGGAACTTTAACTAACTTTAGAACAATTAGGAAGAGAATTAATCGTCTTGATGAGATAGAAAAGATGGAGAAGGATGGAGTATTTGAACAATTACCAAAGAAAGAAGTAGTTAAAATACGTAAGGAATATGAGAAATTGAATAAGTATTTATGTGGAATAAGAAATATGAAGAAGGTTCCTGAGGCAATAATTATAGTTGATCCTCGTAAGGAGATAAATGCTATAAGGGAAGCTAGAAGATTACATATTCCAGTATTTGGTATAGTAGATACTAATTGTGATCCTGATGATGTTGATTATGTAATACCTGCAAATGATGATGCTATTCGTGCTGTAAAGGTAGTTATGGGTGTGTTAAATAATGCTGTTGCTGAAGTTTATGGATGCCCAGTTCTTGATTTTATTACAGAGGAAGATAAAACTTCTGTAAAGGAAGATAAGGAAGTAGAGAAAAAAGCAGTTAGAAAAGAAGATAAAAATGTAGAAAAGAATGAGACAAAGAAAGAGCCAGTTAAGGAATCAAAACCAGTTAAGAAAGAAAAAGCCGTTAAAGAAGAGAAAATAGATTTAACAAAATTAACAGTTACTGATTTAAAGAAAATGGCTAAGGATAAGAATATTGAAGGATATTCTAAAATGAAGAAAGAAGAACTTATTTCAAGTTTAAAATAAAATATTGGTAGGTGATAAAATGATTACTGCAAGTATGGTAAAGGAATTAAGAGAGTTAACTGGTGCTGGTATGCTTGATTGTAAGAAGGCCTTAGAAGAAACTAATGGAAATATTGATAAGGCATCTGAATGGTTAAGGGAAAAAGGAATTTCTAAGGCAGCAAAGAAAGCTGATAGAATTGCGGCTGAGGGACTTGTTAATATACTTATAAATGGTAATAAGGCAGTTATATTGGAAGTAAATTCTGAAACTGATTTTGTTGCTAAGAATGCTGAATTTAAGGATTTAATAAATACTATAGCCAATTTACTTGTTAATTCTTCAGTAAAAACTGTAGATGAGGCAAAAAAGTTGGAAACTAGTGATGGAACTTTGGAAGATACTATTACTAATAAAATTGCTAAGATTGGAGAGAAACTTAGTTTTAGAAGATTTGAGTTAGTTGAAAAGAGTGATAATGAAACATTTGGATCTTATATTCATATGAATGGAAAGATTGGTGTGTTAGTTGTTTTAGATGGCTCAAATGAAGAAGTAGCAAAGGATGTTGCAATGCATGCTGCTGCTATGAGACCAAAGTATTTAAGTATTGATTCAGTACCTACAAATGATGTAGAACATGAAAGGGAAATTCAAAAACAAATAGCTATTAATGAGGGAAAACCAGCGAATATAGCTGAAAAGATGGTTGAGGGTAGAATTAAGAAATTCTATAAAGAGGTATGTTTAACTGAACAACCATTTGTTAAGAATGATGATTTAAGTGTTAGTGAATATGTTAAACAAAATGGTGGAACTATAAAGTCAATGGTTAGATATGAAGTTGGTGAAGGAATGCAAAAGAGAGAAGAAAATTTTGCTGAAGAAGTAGCTAAACAAATGAAATAGAAAATATTAATATTTTGTTAAATGTAGATAGAGTAAATCTACATTTTTTTTTATTTGGTTGTTTTAAACTTATAAATGTATTATAATTATTTTAAAGATAGGAAGTGTATTATGATAGTTAAAACAGTAGATGGAAATGAAGCGTGTGCGAGAAGTGCTTATATATTTTCTGATATAGCGGGAATTTATCCTATAACTCCTTCATCAACTATGGCGGAATATGTGGATGAGTTTAGTAGTAAGAAAATTAAGAATATATTTAATGAACCAGTTAAGGTTGTTGAGATGCAGAGTGAAGCTGGTGCTGCTGGTTTTGTTCATGGGGCTTTATCAAATGGAAGTATAGCAACAACTTTTACTGCTAGTCAGGGACTTTTATTAATGATTCCAAATATGTATAAAATAGCAGGTGAAATGTTACCTTGTGTTATAAATGTAGCGGCTAGAAGTATAGCAACTCATGCGTTAAGTATATTAGGTGATCATCAGGATGTTTATGCTATAAGACCAACAGGTTTTGCTATAATGGCATCATCTTCTGTACAAAGTGTATCTGATTTGACAATAGTAAGTTATTTGTCTTCTTTAAAGTCATCTTTACCTTTTGTTAACTTTTTTGATGGTTTTAGAACAAGTCATGAATTGTCAAAGATAAACATACTTGAAAAAGAGGATATTGAAGATATAATTGATTATAAAAAAATAAATGAGTTTAGAAATAGGGGTTTAAGTATAAATAATAAAGTAAAAGGTACTGCTATGATGGAAGATGTATATTTTCAAATGTCTGAAGTTAGAAATAAAGATTATGATAAGTTACCTGATATAGTTAATGATTATATGAAAAAAATAAATAAGAAAACAGGTAAGAGTTATGCTCCATTTGAATATTATGGAAGTAAGAAGGCATCTAAGGTAATAGTTGCAATGGGATCGGTTTGTGAAACTATTAGGGAAGTAATAGATGATTTAAATGGTGATATTGGTTTAATAGAAGTACATCTTTATAGACCTTTTTCTAAGAAATATTTTTTTGATGTGTTACCTAAAACTGTAACTAAGATAGCTGTTTTAGATAGAACAAAGGAGCCGGGTTCAGTAGGAGAACCATTATATTTGGATGTAGTAAGTATGTTTGCTTGTAAAGATAGTAGTCCTCTTATATTTGGTGGTAGATATGGACTTTCTAGTAAAGATACTAATCCAGCTCATATAAAAGCAGTGTATGATTTTTTAGATGATAAACCATTTAATGGATTTACAGTTGGGATAGAGGATGATGTTACTAATCTTAGTATAAAAGTAGATGATTATGTAACTAATCTTGATTCAAAGGAATTTTTAGTTTATGGATATGGTTCTGACGGAATGGTTTCTGCGTCTAAAGATATTATTAAAATAATTGGTGATAATACAAAGGAATATGTTCAGGGATATTTTCAATATGATTCTAAGAAGAGTGGTGGAATTACTAGGAGTCATATAAGAATATCAGATAAGTTGATAAGAAGTGCATATTATATAAATAATCCAAGTTTAGTTGTGTGTTCAAAGGAAAGTTATTTGGGTAAATATGATATGCTTTCTAATATAAGGGAAAATGGTACGTTTATTTTTGTAACGTCTTTAGGTAAAAAAGAAGTAGAGGAAATGCTTAGTGGAAATATAAAGAAAACTATTATAGATAAAAAGATTAAGTTTTATATAATAGATGCGTATAAGTTAGCAAACAAGTATGGTTTAAAGAATAAAATAAGTACTATATTAGAGGTGTGTATATTAAATGTAATTGGATATAAGAAGTATATAAATAAGGTAAAAGAGAGTATAGAAAAAAGATTTTTGAAAAAAGGTAAAGATGTAATAGATGCGAATATAAAAGCAGTGGATGAGGCAATGGATAATCTTTGTGAGTTAAAAATAAAATATAATGATATTGAATTTTTGGATGAAAAGAGTAAGAAGTATAACAAAGTTTGCGATATGATTAATAGTTTGAATGGAAATAAGTTAAAAGTAAGTGATTTTGTCTTATATAAAGATGGTAGTTTTATAACTGGTACAACTGAGTATGAAAAAAGGGGTATAGCGGAATGTGTACCTGTTTGGAATAAAGATAAGTGTATTCAATGTAATCAGTGTTCATTTGTGTGTCCACATGCTGTTATAAGACCATATTTATTATCAGATGAAGAGGTAAAAAATGCTCCGAAGTCGTTAAAAAACAATTTAAGAAAAGCAATTGGTTCAAAATATCAATATGGGATTGGTATATCTAAATTGGATTGTACTGGTTGTTCTTTGTGTGCTAATATATGTCCATCTCATGCTTTAACTATGACTCCATTTGAGGATGTGAGTGATGATGAAAATTTTTCTTATTTAGAGAAAGTTAGTGAGAAAGTTAGTGAGATAAATAATACAGTAAAGGGAACTCAATTTAAAAAACCATTATTTGAATTTAGTGGTGCTTGTGCTGGTTGTGGTGAAACTCCTTATATAAAATTATTGACTCAATTATTCGGAAATAAAATAGCAATAGCAAATGCAACTGGTTGTTCATCAATATATGGGGCCTCTTTCCCTTCTATTCCTTATAAAATACCATGGGCTAATTCATTGTTTGAAGATAATGCTGAATTTGGGTATGGACTTATGTGTGCTTATAATTCGAATAGGGTTAAAATAAAAGATATAATGGAAAGTGAATTAGATGGTCCTAATAAAGAATTATTTAATAAGTGGTTAAATAATGGTGATAATTATGAAATAACAAAGGAAGTATATGAAAATATAGATTATTCTAATACTAAACTTGTTGATTTAAAGGAATATATAATTGCTAGGGATATATGGATAGTAGGAGGAGATGGTTGGGCTTATGATATTGGATTTGGTGGAATAGATCATATATTATCTACTAATTCAAATGCAAGAATTTTAGTTTTGGATACTGAGGTATATTCAAATACTGGTGGTCAATCTTCTAAATCATCTAATAGAGGATCTATTGCTAAGTTTACGTCTAGTGGTAAAGAAACTGCTAAGAAGGATTTAGCAAGAATTGCAATGTGTTATAAAAATGTTTATGTAGCTCAGATTTCTATGGCTAATATGAATGCTGTTATAAAAGCATTTAATGAGGCAAATAATCATGATGGTCCGGCAATAATAATTGCATATTCTACTTGTATAAATCATGGTATAAAAACTGGTATGGAAAGTGGAATAGATGAGCAAAAATTGGCTATACAATCAGGGTATTATCCAATATTTAGATATGATTCGAATAAAGGGGAATTTCATATGGATATGAAGGAACCAAATTTTGAGTTGTTAGATAAGTTTATAAATAATGAAACGAGATTTCAAGCATTAAAAATAATAAATGAAGTTCATGCTAATGAATTATTTGCTAAATTAAAAAGTGATGCAAAGGAAAGATATGAGTTTTATAAGTCATTAGAAAATAAATAATCAGTTCAAAATTGATTATTTTTTTATTTTTTAGGGGAAGAAATGATATTAATCTAGTATAAGAATATTGAAGAGGTGAGTTATGGGAAGAGTAGTTTTGGAATGTAATAATATTTGTAAGAAATTTAAGAATAAAGTAATACTTGATGATGTATCATTTAAATTGTGTGAGGGAGATATAGTTGGTCTTATAGGAAAAAATGGTGTGGGTAAAACAACACTTATTAAGATAATATTGGGACTTCAGAAATCAAGTGGAAGTGTAATAATAAATGGATATGATATGAACAAGGATTTTGTTCATGCGATAGAAAAGGTTGGTGCGACAATAGAGAATGCTTGTTTTTATAATTATTTAACTGGAATGGAAAATTTGAAATTGAAATCTAGATTATATAATGTTAGTGATGTTTTATTAAATGATGTAATAAAGTTAGTTGGACTTAGTGATGTAATAAATGAACGTGTATCTAAGTATTCATTAGGTATGAAGCAAAGATTGGCTATTGCTTATGCTATATTGGGTAAACCAAATATTTTGATACTTGATGAACCGACAAATGGTCTTGATGTTGAAGGCATGATAGATTTAAGAAATATAGTATTGGCTTTATCTAATTTAAATATGGCAATTTTAATATCTAGTCATTTGTTAAGTGAAATAGATGTTATGTGTAATAAGATATGTATGTTAAAAGATGGGAAAATAGTTTTAAACAAAAAAATAGAAGAAGTAAAAGAAAAATCATATGTTTTAGAATTGGATAATGCTAGAAATTTAAATTTAAATTATAGAAATAAGTTAATAAGTAATAGTTGTATTGAAGTGTGGTGTAATGAGAAAGATATTTATTCAATAATTGAAGGATTAATAAAACAGAATAGGAAATTGATATCATTTAAGGAAAAAAATAGTAAGTTAGAGGATATATTTTTATCTGAGATGGGAGGGAGTATGAGTGCTTAAATTATTACAAAATGAGTTTGTTAAGATTTTTAAGAAGAAAAGTATATTTGTAATATTTGTAATAATGATATTTTTTGTAGTGGCTACAAATATTATTTATAAATATAAAATAAATGAATTGGGTGAATTTAATAATAATAAGTATAATTATTTAAAAATAGCAGAATATGAGTATGAAAATAGTAATGATGATAAGGTAAAGAGCTTGAGTAAATTTGTGTTAGATACGAAATATAATATAAATAGAAAAAATGATTTAAGGGGAATATTATTAAATTTATTTGTTGAGTATGATATATTTATTATTCTTATTTCTGTTTTAATACCAGGTGTAATAATATCAGAAGAATTTCATAATGGTACAATAAAACAATTATTAATAACTCCTAATTCTAGATTTAAGATAATGTTATCAAAATTATTAACTTGTTTTTTGATGATAGTTTCTACAATATTTATATTAGTAATACTTCAGTTATTTATTGGTTCTTTGTTCTTTCCAATAAGTGGGTTAAGTGTACCTGTTGCAATATATAATTATCATACTAGTAGTGTAGTAACATATAATATTTTTTCTTATTTATTAATTTTAATATTAAATAAAATGCCTATGTTTATAATAATGAGTATAATAATATTATTTATAAATACAATATCATTAAATAGTGCGGTATCTGTTTTAATTGGATTACTTTTATATGTTTTATCTCCTATATTAAATGCACTTTCTAAAAATATAAAAATATTTAATTTGTTTGTTACACCTCATTGGGATTTATCAATTTATATGTTTAATAATTTAAATGGATTAAGTGTATCAATAATTATAGATGTTATTTATGTTGTAGTTTTAATTTTTATAACTTTTTATGTATTTATGAGAAAAGATATAAAGAATGTGTAAAAAATAGAAAATATAGTGTATAATACCTTTTAGGTGATATGAGTGAATGTTATTGGATTGGTATTAACATTAGTTTTAGGATTTTTTATAATTATTGGTGCATTTTTGATGCATATATTTGAGAATAAAGAAAGGTTTTTAGTTATTTCTTTGAGTATGGCTTTTGGGGTAATGGCGTCTTTAATTTTTTTAGAGTTGTTACCAGAGAGTTTTGAAATATTTAATGAAAAATATAGTAGTATAATTTCAATTGCTATGATATTAATCTTTTCTATTATTGGTTTTTTGATATTAAAAATATTAGATAAATTTATACCTGATCATGAAGATGATGATGAGGCAAATTTAATACATGTTGGAATAGTGTCTAGTATAGCTATAATACTTCATAATATAATAGAAGGTATGGCAATATATAATACGTTTAATACATCGATTAATTTAGGAATATTGTTAAGTATAGGTGTGGGTCTTCATAATATTCCACTTGGTATGGTTCTTAGTTCGACATTTTATAAATCACTTTCGAATAAGAAAAAATCAAATGTAATTATATTTCTGATATCAACGTCAACTTTTGTTGGTGGACTTATTATGTGCATATTTAATAATGTATTTAAAAATGAATTTATAATTGGATTATTGTTATCTATAACAGTAGGAATGTTAGTGTATATAAATATAATTGAAATTTTACCAAAATTAATTAAAAGTAAGGATAAAAAAATGATAATAACAAGTATTATAGTAGGAATTTTAATATTATTTGTTAGTGTATTTTTGGAATAATAAAAACTTCACATTGTGAAGTTTTAATCTTCTTTTCTGATGGCATAATTTATTGCTGTTATTACTTGAAATATTGCGGTTATGATAATGAATGGAAGTATTAATTTGCTGAAACTGCTATATTTATATGATATAAATCCAATAAATAATGATATAAATAGGAAAACTGTTTTGATTTTTCCATATATTGAACTTTTATTTTTATTAAATTCTCTGTTTTTTAAATTTCCAGATGCAATAAATTTTGTACAATTAATTATAATTATTATAAATTCAAGTATTAAAGTAATTATAAAGTTTTTGTTAATGGCTATTATAAATGTAGTAGAAGCACTTAATGCAAGTAATTTATCTCCTATTGCATCTGCCATTTTTCCGTAGATTGATATAACATTCCATTTTCTGGCTAAATAACCATCAAATAAATCAGAGAGAAGTGCAATGACAAATAATATTGATAGTGTATTATATTGACCTTTAAAAAATAAAAATGGTATTAAAAGTGCTACAAATATTCTATATGTTGTTAAAATGTTTGGTATATATTTTTTCATATTAAGCCCCTTTACTATAAAATATTATAAAAGTGTGATTATTATTCTCTTATAATAATAAATTTTTATAAATATCTGATATAATAATAATATATTTTTAATAATTTGGCAAACTATTTTATATAGGAGGATTTTATGTTTATATTATGTCTTAAAATATTTTTTGTTAGAATATTAGATGTATCTTTAGGAACAATAAGAACAATGTTTGTTGTAAGGGGTAAAAAGTTAATTTCATCTATGATTGGATTTTTTGAAATTTTAGTTTGGTTTTTGGTTGTAAAAGAAGCACTCCAAACGGAAAGTAATAGTATATTTATAGCGATTTCTTATTCTCTTGGATTTGCAACAGGTAATTATATTGGAGCATTACTTTCAGATAAACTTATAACTGGTAATGTTAGTGTTCAAGTATTTACTAATAATAATAATTTAGAAAAGATTTTAAGAGAACATGGTTATGGTGTGAGTAGTGTTGTTTATACAGGATATGAAGAGGAAGCTCATAAACATATGTTGTTTATAAATATTGATAAGAAGAAGGAAAAAGCTTTAAGGGAACTTATAAAGAAAAATGATAAGGAAGCATTTATAATAGTAAATGAAACTAAATATGTAGAAAACGGTTATTTTAAATAAAAATTTCAACAATTGAAATTTTTTTTCTTTTATAGGGGGATTTTTAAAGTTATCTCTAATATTACTATTAGGGAGTGATAATATGAGATTAAAAGGAGTGTATCAGCATAATTCAAAAGATTGTGGTGTTGCATGTTTGCTTTCTATAGTTGAATATTATGGGGGAAAAAATGATTTTGAAAATATTAGATATTTAACTAAGTGTGATACGAATGGTATTAGTGCTTTAAATATTGTAAATGCTGCAAGTAAATTGGGATTTACTGCTAGAGGTATTAAGTGTGATTTAGATAATATTAAAGAATTATGTATTCCATTAATATGTCATGTTACATTAAATAATGGATATAATCATTATATTATTATAAAGAAAATAGATAAAAATTATGTTTATGTCTTTGATCCGGATAAGGGACATGAAAGGTATAGGGTTGATAAATTTAAGGAAATATGGAATGGAATTGTAATAGAACTTATTCCATATAGGAAATTAGATGTTGTAGAAAATAAAATTCCTAATTTGCTTAAAAATATATTTTCAAGAAATAAGTATTTGTATTTTATGATAGTAATATTGTGTTTTATCTCTATAATATTAGCAATAGTAAATAATTTTTATTTTAAGATTTTATTAGAAAGTAAGAATTTATTATTAGTATTTATTGCATTTTTGATTATTTTATTTATGAAAGAAATTATTGGTTTTATTAGAAATAATTTAATTATAAAAATGGATAATGATATAGATTTGTTTCTTAATTTAGATGGCCATAAGAAATTATTATTACTCCCAAACTATTACTATAATAGTAGAACTATAGGAGATATTATAACAAAAATTCAGGATATAAGTTATGTAAAAGAATTTTTTATAAAGGTATTATTATTAATACCAGTTAATACTGTTTTGTTAGTTGTATCTACTTTGATATTATTAAATATAAATAAGAAATTATTTTTAATATTTGTTATAGTTGTAATTTTATATGTATTAGTAATGCTTCTTTTTGGTAAAAAAAGTAGAAAGTTGATAAGATTGAATCAAGATAATAAGTCATTAAATAATGAGATATTAGTTAGTAATATAAAGAATATAGCTACTATTAAGAATTTGAATATTGAATCTATTGAACATGAGAAATATAAATCAAATTATATGAAATATATATTTGATAGAAATAATTATGAAAGATTGTATTTGATTGAACAATTTATTAAGAACTTAATACTGTTTATTGGTATGAATTTGATTTTATATTTTGGTGCTTCTTATATTGATAAGGGAATATTGGAAATAAGTGATTTGATATTATTTAATTCACTAATTTTATATTTTATAGAACCGCTTAAGGATTTATGTGAACTAAATCCAATTGTGAAGAATGGTATTAATGCATTAAAAAGAATATCTGAGATATATGGTTTTAAAAAATCTTGTTATGAGAAAATAGAGGTAAGTAAATTTGATATTGAATTTAAGAATTTAACATTTTCTTATGATGGATTAAATAATGTATTAAACTCTATTAATTTGAAAATAAAAGATAGGGAAAAATTGGCAGTAGTAGGTCCTAGTGGGTGCGGTAAATCAACTTTGTTTAAACTTTTAAATAAGACGTATGAGACTTTAGATGGAACTATATATGTTGGTTGTGTTGATATAAATAATATAGATATTGGTAAATATATAACTTATGTATCTCAAGAAGAATTATTATTTAATGATACCTTATATAATAATTTAGTATGTGGTAGTGAAAATGTTTGTGATATAGATAAAATATTAAAAATAACAAAAATGGATAGGGTTATTAGTTTAAAAAAAATGTCTATGGATAGTATGATATTTGAAAATGGTGAAAATTTGAGTAAGGGTGAAAAGCAGAAATTAATAATATCTAGAGTTTTGCTTAGAAATAGTAATATTTTGATTTTAGATGAAGCTTTAAATGGAATGGAAGAAGCTGAAGAAGTAGAAATATTAAAAAATATAATGGATAATTTTAAGGATAAGACAATAATATATATAACGCATAGGACTAAGTGTATAAAGTTGTTTGATAGGGTAATAAATTTAAATGAAATAAAGGAGGTATAAAATGATAAGTTTAACAAAAGAAGAAATGAATGAGATAAATGGTGGAATTTCGTTTGGATCTAAGGTATTTTTATTTGGCGGATTAATTTCATTTATAATTGGAATTATAGATGGATTTGTAAATCAAAAGGAATGTGTTAAGGAGGGGTAATGAGAGAACTAACAAAAGAAGAATTATATTATATAAATGCAGGAGATATGAATGGTGCATTTTTAACTAGTATTATAACTGGATTTAAGTATTTATATGGTTTAGGACAAATTTTGGGTAATACAATAAGAACATTAATCTATGGAAAATCATGTTAAAAAAATGAACCCTGATTCAATTTTATGTATTTATTTCATTCTGTAGATATTAGTTAAAAATATGTATATTAAAAGAGAAAATTATTTTTCTCTTTTTTAGATAATTTGATTTTAGCTTAGTTGTGTTATAAAATAATATTCAATCTTCTACTTTTAAAAGTGAATGCTAACTCTCTATTGGAGTGACTTTTCTAGTCATTGAAATAGTCATTCAATATGATTAACATATGGCTTTGTATTCGTTAGATGTATGGAATTCTTAATCAGAATGCAAGATTAATTCATATATATCTTTTTTTATAAATATTATTGCACAAAAAAATGTAGCCCATGTGTCTACATTTACTTTTTAAATGTCTAAAATTTGAGTATTATCAAGTGGATTATCATCTTTAAATAATTGTTCATCTGTAATAGGTGCTTGTTGTTGTGTATTTGCTGTTACTTGTTGCGGTGTTTGTTGTATAGGAGTAACTACTTGTTGTGTTTGTTGTACTGGTTGCTGTATTACTTGATTTGTATGTTCTACAGTATTGTTAGAAAGTTTAGTTTGTTCAAGTGCTTTATTTAAATCATATTTATAAGAAGCTGTGCCATTCTTTTTATCTTCTATGTCATCATCAAGTTCGATTAGCTTAATAACTTCTTCAAAAGTAGTATAACCATTGATGACTTTTTCGAGTCCGTCTTGAAGTAATGTATTAACGTCACTATTATATACTAAGGTACGTAATTTATCTTTTGGCATGTTATTAGATATTGCATCTCTTATTTCTTGTGTTATTAAAAGTACTTCATGTATAGCAATACGACCTTTATATCCATTTCCACATTCTTCGCATCCGACTGCTGTATAAATTTCATTTACTTGCATTCCGAATACTTTTTGAAATATTTCTTTTTCATAATCATTAGTAGGTCTTTTTCTTTTACATTTATCACATAGTTTTCTTGCTAGCTTTTGTGAAATAATTCCTTCAAGTGCACTAGCAAGTAAATATCTTTCGACTTCCATATCTAGTAAACGTTCAATGGTATTTAATGAGTTATTAGTATGTATTGTAGATAATACTAAATGACCTGTTATAGATGCTCTAACCGCAATTCTTGCTGTTTCATTATCACGAATTTCACCTATCATTATAATATCTGGGTCCTGTCTTAATATAGAACGAAGGACATTAGCGAATGTAAGACCGATTTCACTATTAACTTGTACCTGATTTATTCCTTTTATGTTCATTTCTATCGGATCTTCAACTGTAATAATATTAGTTTCAGTTCTATTTAGTTTTTGTAAAATGGAATATACTGTAGTTGATTTACCACTACCAGTAGCACCTGTAATTAATATTATTCCTGACGGTATATTAATTAATTTACTTATTTTTTTGAAGTTCCTTTCGCTGAATCCTAAATATTCTATTCCTTTTAAACTCATGGAATAATCTAATATACGAATAACAATTTTTTCACCTTCATTAGTGGGTAAAGAAGATACACGAAGGTCTAGATTAACATCTTTTATAGTTTGTTTTATAGCACCATCTTGTGGTAATCTTACTTCTGTTATATTCATACCAGATATAATTTTAATACGGGTAATTAAATTCTTTTTTAAAGTATTGGGTATAGTTGTATAATTCATTAATTGTCCATCAATACGAATTCTAACTACCATTTCTTCTTCTTCAGGATCAAAATGGATATCACTAGCTCCTCTTTTGGAAGCATCATATAATATCTCATTTACTACTTCAACTATTGGTAACTTCTCATAGTCGAAAGTTTTTATCATATTTTATCCTCCATTTTATTCTTTATTGTAATTATCACAAAAGTATTATATAATATTATAAAGATAATATCAACATTTTGAGGTGATTATTGTGAAAAAAGAGGATAAAAATGGTTTTTTTCTATCTGAAACAATGGTTGTAATAGCGGTCGTGTCGGTTGTACTTTTAGGAGTATTTAAGATATTTTCACATGTTTATACTAATTATAAACAAGAGGAGAGATATAATACTATAAATGCAATTAATGCACTTTCAAATATAAAAAAATATTTTGATAATAAGGGTGTAAGTTATGATTCGATAACATTAAATAATGGATATGCAGATATAACAAATATTCAGGAATATGAAACTGATTATTTTGATGCGATAAAAAAAGAATATTCAGTTGATAAATTGTATTTGATAGATATGAGTATTGAAGATAAGACATTTCCTAATTTTAATGTTATATTGAGAAAATATATTAATACAATAAAAACATCTGGCTTAATATTGCTTGTGCAAGTAAATGGCAGTGAATATGCAAATATTAAGGTAATAGATGATAATATAAGGTTAGTGGGAGATGCAGAAAATGAATATATTACATATGTAAAATTAGGTGGTACTTTTAATGAGCCAGGTTATATAAGTGAAAGCGGTGTAGTTCCAACTATAACATGGGAACCAGCATTTAGTTCATATACTGAGGGAACATATTATGTGTATTATGATTTTAATGGTAAAATTCTAAGAAGAAAGGTACAAGTTTTAGAACTTGATAAAACTTTTGATTATACAGGTAGTGAACAAACTTATACTGTAAAGTTAGATGGGAAATATAAATTAGAGGTATGGGGTGCACAAGGTGGTTCTTATAATAGTGAATATTATGGTGGGTATGGAGGATATTCTGTTGGCACTATTGAACTTAAAAAGAATCAAATGATATATGTGTATGTAGGTGGTCAAGGAACTATTTTGAATGATAATAGTGATTATATTCCTGGTGGATTTAATGGTGGTGGCAGAGGGGCTAACAAAGATGCAAATGTTATATCTACATCAGGTGGTGGAGCAACTCATGTTGCTACTAAATCAGGATTACTTTCTAGTTTGGAAGGATATAAGGATAATATTTTAATTGTATCTGCAGGTGGCGGTGGGACATCTTATCAAAGTGGAACATATTCGGGTGTTGGTGGATCTGGAGGTGGCTACATTGGATCTGATGGAACAAATACTATGACCGATTATAAGCCAGGAGCAGGTGGCACTCAATCTTCTGGAGGTAATTCAGGTGGAGGAGTTGCAAATAATCAAGAAAGAGGAACTAGCGGTTCATTTGGCCAGGGCGGAAATGGTAATTATTATTCAGGTGGTGGAGGTGCTGGTTTATATGGAGGAGGTGCTAGTAATCAGTCTGGTGCTGGAGGTGGTTCCTCATACATAGGTAATAGTTTATTGAGTGATAAATCTATGTATTATTATTGTAGTTCTTCTTGTAATACTTCTACGGCTGCTTCTACTAAGACTGTATCTACTACATGCGTAGATGAAACGGCAAAGAAAAATTGTGCTAAGTTAGGAAATGGTTATGTTAAAATAACTTATGTTGAATAGGAAAAAGTTTATGTAAGATTAAGGTGAAAAAACAATTTTCACTTTATTTTTCATTTTTTCAATATCTTTTAGTAAAATATGTTGAAATATAAGGAATTTAGTGATATAATGCAGATGAATTTATGTTGGAGGGAGGGATAAGAATGACTAAGACTATTGTAAAAAATGGTAATGTTGAGAATGCTTTAAAAAGGTTTAAACAACAAGTTGCTAAAAGTGGTACTCTCTCTGAATTTAAAAAAAGGGAACATTATAGTAAACCAGGCGTATTAAGAAGAGAAGCCAAGAAAAATGCTATTATAAATAGTAGAAAACAAAATAGAAAAAATAGAAATTATGACTAGGGGTGATATCTTGTTTGAACAAATAAATAAAGATATGATATCAGCAATGAAGAGTAAAGATGCTCTTACGCTTTCTACGTTGAGAATGTTAAAGGGTGCAATTGATTTAGAGAGAATCAATAAGAAACTTGATTGTGTCTCTGATGATGATATAATAACCATTATTTCTAAGCAAATTAAAACAAGAAAAGAGTCAATTTTAGAGTTTAGAAAGGGTAATAGAGATGATCTTATTTCTAAAACTAATAGTGAGATTGAGATACTAGAAAGATATATGCCTGAAATGCTTAGTGAATCTGAGGTAGAAAATGAAGTAGATAGTGCAATAAATGAGGTTGGTGCTACTACTATTAAGGATATGGGTAGTGTAATGAAAGTGTTGTCATCTAAGTTAAAGGGTAGAGCTGATATGACATTAGTTAGTAGTATAATAAAGAATAAATTAAAATAGCATTCTATATGAAGCTATTTTTTCATATATTTTACTAGGTGATATTAAAGTGTTATTGAATAAACTTAGAGAATATATTCTTCCAACTGATTTAGAAATACATATATATAAGAATGGTATATATGTTGTTAATTACACAATAATATCAAGTTTTAGTGATAAGAAAATTGTAATTACAAAGGAAGATGGTAATGTAACTATATTAGGAAACAATCTTATAATATCTAAACTAGAGAAAGATGAACTGTTTATATATGGACTTATTGATGAAGTTCATTTAAGGTGATATATGAAAAATGTTTTTTTTGATAAACTTAATAGCATAGTTGTAGTTAATATTAAGTGTAAGAATAAAGAAAGATTGTTAAATAAGATATATAGTTTAAATATTGATGTATTGTCACTTGAGGTTATAAATTATAAAGAAGTAAATGTTGAGATATATGAGTGTGATTTACCTAAAATAAGAAAAATAAGTATTTTAAATAAAGTAACTATATTAGATTATAAGGGATTGAAGAGAGTAAAAAATAAATTCCATTTTTATAAGTATTATATTATTTCTATAATATTTGGATTTTTTGTTTTAATAATTCTTACTAATATAATTTTTAGTATAGAGGTTAGTCATACTAGCAGTAAGTTAAAAGATTTAATATATAGTGAGCTTTCTAAGAATGGTATTAAGAAGTATCAATTTAAGAAAAGTTTTGATGAACTTGAAAAAGTGAAGTCAAAGATATTAGAAGATAATAAAGATAAAATAGAATGGTTAGAAATAGAAAGGGTTGGTACTAAATATATAATAAAGGTTGAGGAAAGAAAGATAAATAATATCAAAAGTGATGATAAATATCAGGATATAGTATCTACTAAGGATGCAGTTATTAAAAAAATAGTGGCTGTAAGTGGTGAAGTTGTAAGGGAAGTAAATGAGTATGTGAGTAAGGGAGATACTATAATAAGTGGTAGTGTTTATCTTAATGGTGAGTTAAAGGGATTGACTAAGGCGGATGGTATTGTTTATGGGGAGGTGTGGTATAAGTTATCTATTGAGTATCCTAAGGTAGATATTGTAAAAGAGGAAACTGGTAATAAAAAAGAGGTATTGTCCATAAATTTTTTGAATAAAAGTATAAGGTTATTTGAGGGAAAGAAGTATGAATCTAGTATAGTTAAGAAAAATTATTTATTTAAAAATAATATACTTCCTATAAGCATTTCTAAGGATAAAATGTATGAGTTAAAAGTTATAAGTGGAATATATACGGATGGAGAAGCTTTGCTTAATGCAAGAAAATATTCTAGGAGGAAAATAGAGGAAACTCTTAAGGAAAATGAGTATATAATTAGTGATAAGGTCTTGAATTATAGGGTAAATAGTAATACAATATATATGGATGTATTTTATAAAGTATATTCTAATATAACGGGAATAAAAGAGATAGCGGGTGATAATAATGATTAAGGAGATTGTTCTAGAAATATTTGGTGGAGCATGGCCTATGATTGTTATTTTTACTATAATATTATCATCCACTAGAATAACTTATCTTATAGTAAAAAAAGAGAAATTTGTTTTATATAAAGAACTTTCTTATTTGCTATTTGTTATATATTTGTTAAGTTTATTCTATATAGTTACATTTCAAGATGATAATTATGGTACTTCTAACTTAGTTCCTTTTAAAGAAATGTTTAGATATAAAATAACATCTAGATTATTTGTAAAAAATATTATTGGAAATATTCTTCTTTATATGCCTTTTGGTTTTTTTATAACTGCATATATAAATGAAAGAAAAATATTTCCAACAGTTTTGTTAACTTTTATCTCATCTTTATCCATTGAATTAGTTCAACTTTTGATAGGGAGAGTATTTGATATAGATGACATAATGTTAAATTTGTTAGGTGGAATTTTAGGTGCGTGTATATATGTATGGCTTGATAGATTGAGGGACAAGTTACCTAATGCTTTAAATAAGGAGTGGTTTATGAATTTAATTATGATATTGTTATTATTATTTGCTGTTATTTATTTTACTAATTTGAGTGCTTATTTTTATAATATGGTGAAGTAATGATTAATGTTGAATATGCAAATGAAACAAAAGAAAAAATTATAGAGTTGAGTGAAATTAAGAAGTTAGTAAAATATGCAGTAAAATATATGAAATTAGATAATGTGGAATTTGGAATTATATTTGTTAATAATAAAAGAATTAGAGAGATAAATAAAGAGTATAGAAATATTGATAGAGAGACTGATGTAATAACGTTTAGGTTAGCAGATTATGAAGAAGTTATTTATGATAGAATTATGGTGTTAGGTGATATTTATATTTCATTAGATAAAGCAAGAAGTCAATCTATAGAGTATGGACATTCATATTTGAGAGAATTATCATTTTTGGTTATTCATGGATTTTTGCATCTTTTGGGGTATGATCATATGAATGAAGAGGATGAGAAGATAATGTTTAAATTACAGGAGGATATATTGGATGGCTATGGGATCAAAAGATAAGAAATATATAAGTATTAAAGAGGATTTTGAAAGAAGAAATCTTAATGCAAAATCTCTTATGAATGTAATTAGATATTCTTTAAATGGTATAAAATGTTATGCTGAAGATGGTAAGAGTTTTATTATTTATTCTTTTTCTAGTATTTTGGAAATAATACTTGGATTTGTTTTTGATGTGAATGGGCTTGAATGGATATTAATAATATCTATATTAGGTATAATTCTTGCTGTAGAATTATTAAATACAGGGATAGAAAAAACGTGTGATGCGATTACTAAGGAATATAATCCATTAATAAAAATAGCAAAGGATTGTGGTAGTGCAGCAACATTTGTGATATTTATAGTAGCACTTATTTTAAATATTATTATATTTTATCCAAAGATAGTTGCGTTATTTATTCCAACTTTATATTAGAGGTGTTTTATGCGAGATAAACTTTTAGAATTGTTAAAAAATAGTAGAAGTGATTATTTTAATTTCCCAGTAAGTGCTATTGTACTTTGTAACGATGGTAGGATGTTTTATGGTGTTAATGTAGAAACATCTAGTCCAAGTGCAGGGGTATGTGCTGAGAGAAATAGTTTATATAATGCGTTTGCTAATGGTGTTTTAAAGGATGATATAAAAGAGATACATGTAATGAGTAATAATGGGGTTTATCCATGTTTTATATGTAGACAGGCATTAGTAGATTTTTGTAATAGTGATGTTAAAATAGTAATTTATGATATTAATGGAAATATAAAAACTACAACAGTGGGTGAAATATGTACTTATGCATTTGGTAAAGGAGATTTATTATGAAAGCTGGTTTTGTAAGTATTGTAGGAAGACCAAATGTTGGTAAATCAACTTTATTAAATACATTAATTGGGAGAAAGATTGCTATAACATCTGATAAAGCACAGACAACTAGGAATAATATAATGGGAATATATCATGATAATGATTCGCAAATTATATTTATGGATACGCCTGGTATACATAAACCGAAAAATAATTTGGGTAAGGCACTTAATAGTAAGGCGTATTATACAATAAATGATGTTGATATAGTTGTACTTATAGTTGATATTACAGAGAGTTTTGGACCAGGGGATAAGTTTGTAATAGATAAGTTGAAGAATATTGATAAGCCCGTTATATTAGTTTTAAATAAGATAGATAAGGTTAATAAGGAAGTAATTTTAAAGAAGATAAATCAATATAAAGATTTATATGATTTTAGTGAGATAGTTCCTCTTTCTGTTATAAGAAAAGAAGAGGTAGATATTCTTGTAAAAGTACTTAAAAAGTATCTTACTGATGATATAAAGTATTACGATGATGATTATATTACAGATAAATCAAATGAATTTTTTATATCGGAATATGTAAGGGAAAAAATATTGAGATATACTAATGATGAGGTACCTCATTCTATAACTTGTGTTACTGAGAATATAAAAGTTGGTAGGGATGCTACTGAGGTTGATGTTTTGATAATAGTTGAGAAAGAAAATATAAAGAAGATTATAGTTGGGCATCAAGGTGAGATGATAAAGAGAATAGGTATAGAATCTAGGAAAGATATAGAAAAATTGCTTGGTAGAAAGGTATATTTGAATCTGTTTGTTAAAACAGTACCAAAATGGAGAGATAAAGATAAGTATTTAGTTGAGTTTGGTTATAAAAATAATGAATAAAAATTGAAGTAAGTGTCCACCATATAGTATAAGAAAGGTGGACATTTATGACAAAAGAAGATGTTTGGAATTTATTTAAGATGACAGGAAATGTAAAATATTATTTAAAATACAAACAAATGATAAAGGAAGGAAAGTAGTATGAAAGATGTCTTAGGAATCATTCTAAAAGAAAGAAACTATGGCGAATCTAGTAAGATATTAGATGTGTTTACTAAGGAATATGGAATAATAGGTGTAATTTCTAAGGGATCTAAGAAAATAAAAAGCACATTAAGTGGTGTATCTACTAAGATGACATATGGAGTATTTCACATATATTATAAAGAGAACAAATTATCTACTTTAACAGGTGTAGATATTATAAATCCATTTATGAATATAAAAAATAGTATAATAAATATTGGATATGCAACGTATTTATCTGATTTAGTATTTCAGGTAGTAAAACAAACTAATGCTCATAGTGAAATATTTGATTTATTTATTAATGCTTTAATAAAAATAAATGAGAATTATGATGCGCTTGTTATAACAAATATTATAGAATTAAAATTGCTTAATTATTTGGGAGTAAGTCCAATATTAGATAGATGTTCTGTGTGTGATAATGTTACTAACATAGCCACGTTATCTGCTTTTAAACATGGTCTTTTATGTAAAAAGTGTGTAACAAATGAAAGAATAGTAGATATGAGAACAATTAAGTTTATAAGAATGTATTATTATTTAGATATATCAAAAATTAGTAAAATAGATATGGATAATAAAGTAAAGAATGAGATAGATGATTTTTTAAATGAATATTATAGTTCTTATACTGGGTTATATTTAAATTCAAAAAAGTTTATAGATGATTTAAAAAAGATAAATGTGTATGTATAATGGTACTTGACTATGTAGTTTATTTGAGATATACTTTAAACATATTTGTTAATTAAATGCGATGACGAAGGTGGAAACTTCTAGCAATAATATAAGAGAGATTCCTATGAATAAGTAAGGTGGAACCGCCCATTAAGGGTCCTTACATTTAGTAGGAATTTTTTATTTTAAAGGAGGAAAAAGTTATGAAAATGGAAGACATCGTTAATTATTGTAAGCAATATGGATTTATATTTCAGGGAAGTGAAATATATGGAGGACTTGCTAATACTTGGGATTATGGACCTTTAGGTGCAGAATTGAAAAGCAATGTTAAGAAGGCATGGCTTAAGAAATTTGTACAAGAGGATAAAAATAATGTTGGGTTAGATAGTGCAATACTAATGAATCCAAAGACATGGGAAGCATCAGGACATTTAAAAACATTTTCAGATCCATTAATAGATTGTAAAAGTTGTAAAACAAGACATAGAGCAGATAAATTAATAGAAGAAACTGGTGTAGATACATCTAGTATGACTAATGATGATTTGGTTAGTTATATAAAGGAAAATAAAATACCATGTCCAAAATGTGGAAAGTGTGATTATACAGATATAAGACAGTTTAATTTAATGTTTAAAACATTTCAAGGTGTAACTGAAGATTCTAAGAGTACAGTATATTTAAGACCTGAAACTGCACAGGGAATATTTACTAATTTTTTAAATGTACAAAGAAGTTTAAGAATGAAAATACCATTTGGTATAGGTCAAGTTGGTAAGAGTTTTAGAAATGAAATAACTCCAGGCAATTTTATATTTAGAGTTCGTGAATTTGAACAAATGGAATTAGAATTCTTTTGTAAACCAGGAACTGAATTAGATTGGTTTAAATATTATAAGAATTATTGTGAAAAGTTTTTAATTGATTTAGGTATAGACAAAGATAAATTAAGATTAAGAGATCATACTAAAGAAGAGTTAAGTTTTTATAGTAATGCAACAACTGATATAGAGTATAATTTCCCATTTGGATGGGGTGAATTATGGGGTATAGCAAGTAGAACAGATTATGATTTATCACAGCACCAAGAGTATTCAGGACAAAATATGGCTTATTTAGATCCAGATACTAATGAAAGATATATACCATATGTTATTGAACCATCTTTAGGTGTTGAAAGATTAGTGTTAACAGTATTATGTAATTCTTATAAAAAAGAAGTATTAGAAGATGGTAGTGAAAGAGAAGTATTAAAGATACACCCTTATTTAGCGCCTTATAAAGTATCTATATTGCCACTTGTAAAAAAATTGCATAGTGAAAAAGCAATGGAGTTATATAGAGAATTATCGAAAGAATTTATGGTAACTTATGATGAATCATCAAGTATAGGTAAGAGATATAGAAGAAGTGATGCGGTTGGTACTCCATTTGCGATAACTGTTGATGATGAAACATTAAATAATAATACAGTAACAGTAAGAAATAGGGATACTATGGAACAAGTTACTGTAAAATTAGATGAATTAGTAACTTATATTAGTGATAGAATAAAATTTTAGTTGATAAAAATATTTTGTTTATATATAATTAAGTTGGTGATGATATGAAAAAAAATGGTTTTACTTTAGTAGAATTACTAGCAGTTATTGCAATATTAATAGTATTAGTAACTTTAATAACACCAAATTTAATAAATTTATTAAAAGATAAAAAAGAAAAATTATATGAAATGACTATATCTGAAATAACAAGGGTTTCATCTGAATATGTTACAAGTAAACCAGAACTTTTAGAAGATAGTAGTTTTAGTATAGAACTTGAAACATTATGCGTTAATAAGTATATAGATTGTCCTATAATTGATCCGAGAGATAGAAGTGAAATAAAAGGACATGTAGATGTAACATATAATAATAATGCATATAGTTATACATTTATTAGAGAAAATTAGAATATATATAAAATCCATACATTACATTGTATTGGATTTTATTTTGCTTAAATAGAAAACAAACGTTCCCTTGACAAATAATGGGGAGAAAGCACAGATGAAGAAGGTAATTATTATCCAGGAGCAAAATTACAAGTATATTTAAATAAGAGATATTATGGTGGAGATACAACAGTATTATGTTACAATGCGGATAACAATACTCTAGCATGTCCAACAAGTATACTAGATGAAACATCTAAATCATTAATAGATAATCATACATGGAATACAGGTGCAATAGAATATAAAACGAGAACAGACACACTTGCATTTTACCAAGATGAAAGAGGAACGAAAAAAGGTAAAAATTGTACAATCAGCGATAATTGCAATGATAACATAATAAGAACAACAGAATGGACTGGATATATTGGTTTACCATATGTAACAGACTGGGCATATGCAAGTGGTGAAAGTATATGTGAAGTTAATATGATTAAAAAAGACAACAATGAATATATATGTAATAGAAATAATTGGATGCCAGAGGGACTATGGTTTTGGACTTTATCACCTGGATTAAATAATAAAGATTCTAATATCGTTTGGGGATTGTTTAGCTATGCAAATGTTACAAATCGTTTTGCAAATTACAACACAGCATTCTTTCCTGCAATCTATCTAAAAAGCAATGTCTTAATAGAAAGCGGAAATGGAAGTGAAAGTAATCCGTATATATTAAAAGCAGGAGTATAATAAAAAATAAGTACATGAGTTTTTGAAACTTATGTATTTTTTTGTTATAATACATTTAGGTGATTTTTTATGGATATAAAAAAAATTAGGAATTTTAGTATAATTGCTCATATAGATCATGGTAAGAGTACTCTTTGTGATAGGATACTTGAGTGTACTGATGCGATAAGTGAGAGAGAAAAGAAGGAACAATTGCTTGATTCTATGGATTTGGAGAGGGAAAGAGGAATAACAATTAAGTTGAATGCGGTGCAGTTATGTTATAAGGGTTATCTTCTTCATTTGATTGATACTCCGGGCCATGTTGATTTTACTTATGAGGTCAGTAGGAGTTTGGCTGCTTGTGAGGGTGCTATACTTGTTGTTGATGCTACTCAAGGGATAGAGGCACAGACTATTGCTAATTTGTATTTGGCACTTTCTCATAATTTAACTGTAATACCTGTTATAAATAAGATAGATTTACCAAATGCGGATGTTTCGAGAGTGAAGAAGGAAATAGTAGATAATCTTGGATTTAATGAGGATGAAATACTTTTGGTTAGTGCTAAAAATGGTACTGGTATAGTTGAATTGTTGGATGAGGTGATTGATAAGATACCATATCCAAAGAGTGATAGTGATAAGTTGCAAGCATTAATATTTGATAGTGTTTTTGATCCTTATAAGGGTGTAATTATTTATACTCGTGTATTTAATGGTAAAATTAAAGTTGGAGATAAGATAAAGATGTTATCAACTGGTGCGGTTTATGATGTTGTTGAGGTTGGTGTTAATACTCCTAATCCTAAGAAACTTAGTGAACTTTGTTCTGGTGAGGTTGGCTATATAACTGGTTCAATAAAGAGTATTAGTGATGTTAAAGTTGGTGATACAATTAGTAGTGTTAGTAATCCTAGTGAGGCACTTATTGGTTATAAAGAGATAAAACCTATGGTGTTTTGTGGGTTATATCCAATTGATTCAAAAAAGTATCTTGAGTTAAAGGAAGCACTTGAAAAGCTTAAGTTAAATGATGCTTCATTAAGTTTTGAACCGGAAACTTCTAAAGCACTTGGTTTTGGATTTAGATGCGGATTTTTAGGTATGCTTCATATGGATGTAATAGAAGAAAGGATTGAAAGAGAATTTAATATAAATTTGATTGCAACAAGTCCAAGTGTTATTTATGAGGTTACTTTAACTGATGGGAATATAGTTATGGTTGAAAATCCAACTAAGCTTCCTGATAGAACTATAATTAAAGATATAAAGGAACCATATATAAAAACAAGTATTTTTGTACCAAATGAATTTGTTGGTTCTGTTATGGAATTGTGTCAAGATAAAAGAGGTACATTTATAAATATGGAATATATTGATTCGAGTAGAGTTAATATTCATTATGAAATACCTTTATCTGAGATAGTGTATGATTTTTTTGATAAGCTTAAGAGTTATACGAAGGGTTATGCTTCATTTGATTATGATTTAATTGGTTATAAAACTAGTAATTTAGTTAAAATGGATATATTAATAAATGGTGAGATAGTTGATGCGTTGAGTATTATTGTTCATAAGGATTTTGCATATAAAAGAGGTAAAGTTATAGTAGAAAATTTGAAAAAAATAATTCCAAGGCAGATGTTTGAGGTTCCTATTCAAGCGTGTATTTCAAATAAGGTAATAGCAAGAAGTGATATAAAAGCAATGAGAAAGAATGTACTTGCTAAATGTTATGGCGGAGATATAACAAGGAAAAGAAAGTTATTAGAGAAACAAAAAGAGGGTAAGAAGAGAATGAAAATGGTGGGATCAGTAGAAATTCCTCAGGAAGCATTTTTGTCTGTGTTATCTGTTGATGAAAAATAAAGTGTAAAGTGAAAGTAAAATATATCAACAATTTATACTATATTTGATATAATATAAATGATTTGTTAGTAAAGGGTGGTTATATGAAATCTGTATATATTCATATTCCTTTTTGTGATAATATATGTTCTTACTGTGATTTTTGTAAGTTAAAATACAATAAAGAATGGGTGGATGAATATTTAGATAAGTTAAAGGATGAGATTAGTAAGTATTATAAGGGTGAAAAGGTAAGAACATTGTATATTGGTGGTGGAACTCCATCTATCCTTACTACTGTTGAATTAAATAAGCTTTTTTCGATTGTTAATATGCTTGATTTGGAATTGCTTGAGGAATTTACTTTTGAATGTAATATTGAATCTTTAAGTAATGAAAAATTAATTTTGCTTAAGAAGAATAATGTTAATAGGTTAAGTATAGGAATTCAAACTTTTAATGATAGGTATTTAAAGTTATTGAATCGTCATCATACTAAACTTGAAGTTTTTGAGAAGATTGAAATGGCAAGATTAATTGGATTTAATAATATAAATGTAGATTTGATGTATGCATTACCTGGTGAAACTATGGAGGATTTGGAATCTGATGTGGATGAGTTTTTGAAGCTTAATGTTAATCATATATCTTGTTATTCTCTTATGATTATGCCAAATACTAAGTTATTTATAGATAAATATAGTGAGATAGATGAAGATATTGATTATGAAATGTATAAGTATATTGAAAAAAGGTTGCTTAGTAGAGAATATTTTCATTATGAAATAAGTAATTATTCAAAGTTGGGAATGGAATCAAAGCATAATTTAGTATACTGGAATAATGAATATTATTATGGCTTTGGTTTATCTGCATCTGGATATTTGGAGAATTATAGGTATGATAATACTAAGAATTTAAGAAAGTATTTGAGTGAAAATTATATTGATGTTATTACTAAAGTAGATAAGGATGATAGGATTAAATATGAACTTATTCTTGGTTTTAGGAAGTTAAAGGGAATTAATAAGAATAGGTTTAAAGAAAAATTTGATATTAGTATATATGATGTTCCTAATATTAGAGAATTGTTAATAAATGGAATGTTAAAGGAAAACGAAGAATATATATATATTCCTGATGATTGGATATATAAATCAAATGAGATATTAGTTAAGTTTGTATAGGAGAGATATGAAAAAGAAGAAGAGTGGTTCGTTAATAGTTATTTCGGGACCTAGTGGTGTTGGAAAAGATACAATTTGTAATGAACTTGTAAGGAAACATAATGAAATATGTTTGTCTATTTCAATGACTACAAGGGAAAGAAGAGGTAATGAGGTAGATGGTGAGAATTATTTCTTTGTAACTAAAGATGATTTTATTAAAAATATAGAAAATAATAATTTACTAGAGTATGCAGTAGTTCATAATGAGTATTATGGAACGCCTAAGAAGTGGGTGTTAGATAAACTTTGTAATGGGATTGATGTGATACTTTTAATAGATATAGAGGGTGCTTTAAAGATTAAGGAGTTATATAAAGAAGCAATATTTATATTTATTATGCCACCTAATATGAAAGATTTGATTGATCGGCTTGTAAAAAGAGGTACTGAAACAAAAGAAAAGATAGAATCTAGATTTAGAACTGCTTATAAAGAAATAAATGAAATTGCTAAATATAATTATGTAGTAATAAATGATAAGGTTGATAATGCTATAAATAAGATTGAGGCAATATTAATTGCAGAAAAATGTAGTGTTAGTAGAATAGAAGATTTAGAGCTTGATAATGTTGAAGAATTAATACATGAATACTTAATGAAGTAGCATGTATTTTTTATTGACGAGTGTATTTTTATTATGTTATATTTATTGTAAATAAGTTAGTAGGAGATTATATGAAGAGGTTAAGTGTTATTGTTTTGTTGTTTTGTTTTATTTTAGTTGGATGTAGTAGAGAAGATGAAATAAAACTTGAGGATAAGGAAGAAGAAAAAAGTATATATACAATAAATAAAGTATTGATGGGGGATAAATTAGTTGATTATAAAGATGAATTTAAAATAATAATTGATGCGGTTAAAGAAAAGTATTCAAATTTTAAGGAAGAGGATTATTTAGTATTTTATTTAAATGAGGAAAGAATTGAGGATAGTAATTTTAGAATTATTTCATTTGTATATGCAATTGATGGGTATATAAGAACTAATAGTTCTATTACAGTTGTTTATGAAAATAATAAGATTGATTCTATTGAAACATCAGGTGTGGATGTTAAGTATGTTGATATTGATAAATTAAATGATAAGATAAAACAATTTGAGTTAAAAAAGAAAGATATAATTAAAGATAAATTGCCTAATTTATATAAGAAGGATGTAATTATAAATGGTGATTATACTCTTAGTAAAGATGGTTTGAGTGATAATATTGGTGAATTGAATGAATATTATTTTTATGATTTTAGTAATAATAAACTTTTGTATAAGATTGAAATAGGATATTTAGGTGCTTATGATACAATAAGTTATATGGTTGATAAGGATATAGAAATAGAGTGAATACTCTTTTTTCTATGAAAAAAAGCTTCATTTGAAGCTTTAGTTTGCTACAACGTATATAGTGTAAGTATTTCCTTGCTTAACTGGAGTACCACTATTAGTTGGTGAGTTTTTTGCTATCATACCGCTATTTAAAGTATTGTCTTTTACTTTTATGAAGTTAAAGTTTACGCCAGGATAGTATTCGTTAAAGTTATTTTTTAGTGATGCTATGGTAGCATCTGCATTACCTATTGAAATCCAATTTTGAAGTATGGATAAATTTTTAGTTTGAGGTATACCTTTACTAAGTGTTAGTGTAATAGAAGCACCTGATCCTACTGTTGTACCTGTGTTTTTTGATTGTGCATAAACTACATTTTGATTATAGTTTGTATATGTTCCTGTAGTAAATGAACATCTTATTCCAATTGAATTACATATATTATTTGCTTCATTTTTAGTTTTACCTATGAATGAAGGAATAGTTATAGATTTTCCAAGTGATACTTTTACGTATATTACTTCATCTGGATTTATTATGTCATTTTCATTGTATGAATAACTTATTACATTACCTTTTGAAACAGTATTATTGTATTCGTACGTTTCGTAATAGTTTATATTGTATTTATTTGCCCATTCTTTAAATTCATATAGAGAATTAAATTTTTGCATTTTAATTTGTCCTTTTGAAATGGTTAAAATTATTTCAAATCCCTGTTCTATACTATCGTTTTCGTTGACATTTGCTTTAATGACTTTACCAGTTTCTATTTTTTCGTCATATATTTCTTCAAAGCTAATTTTTAGTTTGTTTTCCATTACCCAATTTGTTATATCTTCTACTTTCATGTTTAATAAATTTGGAACTTTTATTGCTTTTCCTTTTGAAATAGTGATTGTTACTGATGTTTCATTAACATTTATATTTTCACCTATTTCTATATTTTGTTTAATTATTGTATTTCTTTCTATAGTATCACTAAATTCATATTCTAATGAGTATTTGATTTTATTTCTTTTTAACCATAGTGTTCCATCAAATAATGTTTTGTTTTTTAAATCAATCATTTCTATATTTTCTATATTTTCATTTCCATATGAAACAGTTAGTATAAATTCTTGATTTCTTCTTATTTCTCCATTTTTATTTTGTTTAATTATTATATCTTTTTCATTGCTATCATCTTCATAGTTTATATTAACATTAATCATATGATTTTTATTTATAAATTCAACTGCGTCATCTATATTCCAACCAGTCATGCTTGGGATTATTACTATTTTGTCATAATCTGGTCCGTTTGATATAGTGGCTGTAATCTTTTTTATGTCTTTTACATATGTTCCTTCATTTACATCTATTCTTATAATGTTTCCTTTTTCAATTTCATCACTATATTCGTATATAATATCAAGTTTAATATGATTTTTCTCTGCCCATTCGTTTAGGTTTTTGTAGGGTGCATTTGTATAGGAAATAATTTTTTCGTCTTCAGGAAGTTTAATTATTCCTGTATCATTTGCTATATTAAATCCAATAAATAGAAATATTACTATTGATATTGTTATAAAAATTAGGTTTTTTTCTTTTAATTTTAGTGAATTAATAAACATTATTATTGCTACTATAAGTATGAATATTGGTATAGATATTTCATAGATGTTAGTAATTATGTTATCTATTTTTAGAAGTTTATATGTTAAATAACCAATGCTTATAACTAATGAAATAGTTGAAAAAACTTTATATATTGAGTAATTGTCTTCTTTTTTCTTAATTGTGTCAGTTTCTTTTTCTTTATTTTTCATAAAATCACCATTTTTATTATACAATATATTGCTAGTAAGTTTAATAAATTGGTTATTTTATGTACAATACTTGACATTTTTTTTAAAATGTGTATAATATAGCACATTCCAATTAAAGAAGGGGGAAAATATTATGTATAATGAAGAAAGAAACGAGAAAAATTATTTTTTTAGAAACCTAATTGTTAAAATATTATTAGTTTTATTATTTATATTTTTGTTGATGTGGTTATTTCCAATACCTAATTTAAGTCCATTTTATGATAAGATATTTACACAAAATATAAATGATATGACTGATGCTGCTAAGAGTTATTTCACAGTAGAAAGATTACCTAAGAATGATGATGAAACTAAAAAGTTAACATTAAAAGAAATGCTTGATAATAAGATGATTATTGAGTTTACTGATAGTGATGGCAAGAAGTGTGATACAACTAAATCTTATGTAGAAGTAACTAAGAAAAATGGTGAATATATATATAAAACAAACTTGTCATGTTCTAAACAAGAGGATTATGTTATAGAGTATTTTGGATGCTATGATGTATGTAAAGATAATTCGTGTGAAGTAGATAACAAACCAGATGATAATAAGACATCAAATGAAACAAAGAAAATTACTGAGTATCAATTTTATAAAGTTGTTGCAACAAAATATATTGATAAGTATTTATGTAAAGAAGGATATACATTAAGTGGTAATAAATGTATAAAAACATCACAAATTAAGAGTGAAGTAGATGCTAACATTAAGTGTTTAGATGGTTATACTTATAACTCAACTTCTAAGAAATGTGAAAAGATAGTATCTGAAAGTGAAGATGCTAAGTTACAATGTCCTAGTGGTTATGTTTATGCTTCAAGTATGAATAAGTGTATAAAGGGTACTTCTAATACAGTAGATGCAACTTTAACTTATAAATGTACAACAGGTACTTTAGTAGGAACTAAGTGTGTAATTAATGCAACTAGTGAAGTAGATGCAACTAAAGTATATAGTTGTAAGAATGGTACATTAAGTGGTACTAAATGTATAGTTTCTGGAAGTTATGAAACAGATGCAAGTAGACATTATTATTGTAATGTAGGAACATTAAGGGGAACAAAATGTGTATATGAAGAAAAGGTAGAGGTACCAGAAGAATGTAGTTATACAAGATGGGTATGTTCTAATAAAGAATATGATAGACCAAAATCTAATTCTTCAACAAAAACATTTACAAGAAGATTACTAGATATTAAGGGAACTGTTTATACTTATGAAGAATGTAATAGGCAATATAAATGTACAGGTGGTGGAACTACTACTGAAACTAAAGAAGTAAGTGCAGAAGTAGAATATAGATGTACAACAGGAACATTAAGGGGAACAAAATGTTTGGTTAGTTCAAGTGATGAAGTTAATGCTGATGTAACATATAAATGTACAACAGGAACATTAAGGGGAACAAAATGTGTATTAGACAAAAATAGTGAAGTTAATGCTGATGTAACATATAAATGTACAACAGGAACATTAAAAGGAACTAAGTGTGTAATTAATACAACTAAAGAAGTGGATGCAACTAAGGGATATAGCTGTCAAGTTGGTAAGTTAAATGGAACTAAGTGTGATATAACTAGTGTTGATGTTACTGATAGTGTATATTATTGTGAAGTTGGTACTTTAAATGGAAACAAGTGTGTTATAACAACAACAGATAAGAAAGATCCTACATATTATTGTGATAGTGATTATACTATAGCTGGTAAAAAATGTTATAAAACAACAAGTACTAGTGATGTAATAGAATCAGAAATAGTTTATAAAACTAAAACTGAGAAAGTTTATAAATGGAGTACTAGTGAGAAGTTAGAAGGTTGGACTAGAACAGGAAAAACTAGAACAACAAATGTATCAATTACAAGTAAGAGATAAGATTAGAGTGTGATAAACACTCTTTTTTGTTATTTTAAATTTATTGAAAATTAACTATGCTTGATGTATACTTGATAT
>OGOV01000334.1_pt1 | contig 49713 bp, 34 predicted proteins | sample 1552711 | NCBI WGS metagenome assembly OGOV01 (sample SAMEA2580216, study PRJEB22360) | human gut metagenome | biome: human gut; feature: human-associated habitat; material: faeces | place: Denmark | collected 2008/2010 | reverse complement strand
GAGCTTTTCTACGAAGACCTTTCCGCCTGCCTCTATGAAAAGACGGCTGCCGACGTGAAGCGCATTCTTGCCCTGGCTGTGGAGTACGGCATTTTCAATGCCGCCCTTTTCGGCAAATACGCCATCTTGACTTCTGCTGAGATACAGCGGCAGTATCTGTTCAGTACCAAGCGCCGGAAATCTTCCGCCATAGACACACGTTATTGTCTGGGGGATGATTCTCAGAGCGATGACGAGGCCGCGCCGACTGCCGCCGGGAGAGTGCCGTCTGCCAATGGAAGCGTGCCGTCCGCTGCCGAAAGTGCAGCATTTAAGCCCGAAAATGCGACATCGGGTACATATAGCACAGCAGAGCATAGCACATCACAACACAGCAAAGAAAATCCCCTCCTCCATAGTTCCCCCGGAACCGGGGGCACTGAGGGCGCGGATGTGCCATCCGCGGAGGGGGAATATCTTCGGAAAATAGAGCAACTGCAACCGCCGCAGGATGGCACGGACCGCAACCTGGACGGGTTGCTTTTCAATCTGAAGCAGTTCCATATTCCTCCGCAAGAGCAGTATGCCATTATCCTCAAAAGTAATTTCGGTGCTATCGGCCACCCTTTGTGGAAGGGCTTCTATGCCTTGCGCGAGAGTCATGGCAAGATACGGCAACCGGGGCGATACCTGCTGAGCCTGTGCTGTAAGTAAAGTTTTCGATTTGTGAATAATTTCATGAAGAAAAACGGTTTTTTTAATTTGCACACTTTTCCGGATAGCGTTATCTTTGCAATGTGGTTAAGCTTAATACACGAAAATAAAACAATGTTGTTTCATTTGAAAAAAACGAATCCTTGAATTTCAAGACAAACTATTAATTTTTAAAACAAAACTACTATGCCAGTAATTTACAAATCATTTCAGTCGGTTCTTGCCAACAAAGAGGGCAAGAAGCTTTTCTATCCCCGCGTGGTGCTGACGGGGAATGTGGACACCGAGCAGGTGGCTAAGGAGATTGCGGAGTTGTCTTCCCTCTCTACGGGTGACTCGAAGAATGTCATCGACAACCTGGTGACCGTGATGACTCGCCACCTGCAGTCTTCCGAGAGCGTGACGCTGGACGGTCTGGGTACTTTCCGCCTTACGATGAAGTCCACCATGAACGGTGTGGAAGACCCTCTGAAGGTGTCGGCTACCCAGTCCACACTACGAGTGCGTTTTCTGCCCACCTCCAAGCGTAATCTGGACCATACGGTGTCTACCCGTTCGCTGGTGACCGGGGTGAAGTGCGTGCGCTTCGACCTTCAGGACACGGCAGGTTCGGGCGGCAACGACGGTGGCTCGGGCGGTAACGACGGTGACCAAGGTGAAAATCCGTTGGGATAAGGCCATTTACGATTTGACGATTTACGATGTACGATTGAAATTCGTACTGCTAAATAACCGCGCCTATGCAGGCATTTATGATACGAAAAGTAATCGTACATCGTAAATCGTCAAATCATAAATTACTAATCTTCAATCATTAATCACTAACTAATCTTATGCGAAAAATCAACTACATCGTGGTGCATTGCAGCGCCACGCGGGAGGGCTGTACGCTTACTTCCGAGGTTCTGGAGGCAGAGCACCGCCGCCGTGGCTTCCGCACGACGGGCTATCACTACTATATCCGGAGAGACGGTACTGTGCTCGGAACCCGTTCCTTGGAACTGCCCGGTGCGCATTGCCGCGGTCACAACAAGTATTCGATAGGTATCTGCTACGAAGGCGGGCTGGATGCCCGGGGAAATCCGAAGGATACCCGTACGCCGGAGCAGCGTTCGGCCCTGCACCTGCTGGTGTACCAGCTGCTACAACAGTTCCGGAATGCCCGTGTATGCGGCCACCGCGACCTCAGTCCCGATTTGGACGGAGATGGGACGGTGGAGCCGTGGGAGTGGGTGAAGCAGTGTCCGTGCTTCGAGGTAAGTAAAGAATTTTAAAACAATCATCCTTAAAACATGGAATTATGAAAATAAGCAAAGAAACCTGGAAAGATATCTTGAAAATTGTGGGCACCATCATTGCCACCATAGCCAGTGTGCTGGGCGTGCAGGCGATGCCACTGTAGGAGGCTGAAAAGCCAGCAAGGGAATGGGAGAGGCTTGGAAAACAGCCTCCCCCATCCCTTATCCCGCAAAACATATTGAATAATTTTTCTAATAACAACGATTTATCATGAAAAGAATATCCTTGTTTTTATTACTGTTCCTTTTACTGAAGGCAACGGTTATGTATTCGCAGGATGGCCATCCTGAAACCAACTTCCGGATTGTTCCGGTATCTCCCAATGCAGCTTCATTGGGAACGTATGGACTGATACCTACTGACAATTATGTGGGGCAAGCCCGAATCAGCATTCCCATTTACGAGATTGACCTTGACGGAAAGAAGTTCCCCATTGCACTATCGTACCATACGGACGGAACACGTGTTGCACAAGAAGCTACTTGGATCGGCCTTGGATGGACCCTCCAGGCAGGAGGGTGCGTCGTCAGACAAGTGCAGGGTACGGACGACTTTGCAGCACGTGGATGCTATAACCTTACTGATGCTCCGTGGCTGACCAATCCCAGATTTGAAGTGACCGACCAGAATTTGGAGAAGTATATGGGTTATTTCAAAGGTGACTATGATGCCGAACCTGATATGTTTTACTTCAATGCAGGCGGACATTCGGGCTCCATGTATTTCGACGTATTGAAGAACAACCGACAACTGAATGCCGTCCCTACCATCCAAACACAAGAAAAAGTGGTAAAGATGGTATACAATACAAGTAACAAAACATGGACCATGACGGACTTGGAAGGATATGTCTATTCCTTCTCGACAAAAGAAATCACATACTATTTCTTAAATACCATTGATTTTTTTCAAACAGATATAACTAGAAGTCATATATTTCCATACTATAACGAACCGCAGATTGTAACAGCCTGGATGCTTGACTCTGTGACATCTCCCAACGGTGGAAAGATTACGTTTAGTTACAAAAAAGAAAGTATTTTTACTCCCATTTCTACTACAGAAGACGTTATATCTTTGTCTAAAATAGTGAATGGCCAATTGTCTTCACAATCTCCGCAGTATTTCACCAATAAGTTCAACTACAATTACTCATATTCCAAGATAGAGCAATGGACATTGTCGGCTATTACTTTTGAAGGGGGTAAAGTAGAATTCGGTACAACTGATCGTGAGGATATAGAGAGTGCGGAAACCGGAAAAAAGGTACAGAAGCTGTCGAGTATCAAGGTGAGTGATACTGCCGGTAACCTTATCAAGACCACCATGCTGGAGTATAAATATCTGCTTAGCGGAATGGCTGCCACTACCAATGGTTATGATGACCGTTTGTTATTGTCGAAGGTATATGATGTGGCTGGTTCGAAGAAGAACAATGTACATACCATGGATTACAATATGGGGAAATTGCCGCCCAAACGCTCTCTGTCTGTAGATGCCTGGGGATTCTACAACGGTGCGTCACCAATGACTGCTTCTTTAAAGATTAGCCCCAGCATTTATTGGTCGGAGTCGATAAAGCCGAGCAGTAAGACGAGTTTGTTTAAAGAAGGTATGGACCGTTCATTCAATGAGGCGTTGTGCAAGATAGGGACGCTGCGCACTATCACCTATCCTACGGGTGGCACAACTACCTTTGAGTATGAAGGACATCGTTTTGAAACTTTGCCTATGATGCCCCCCTTGCGCGAAGGAACCCTTAACCTGGTAGACAACGGTATGCCGCCCGTGGCACCCGGAGCTCCTGTCCTTATGTATATTGGCGAGCCTTTTGAAGTGGACGATGCCAATCCCAAGATTATCATCCGCAGAAGACATGACAAACCTCATCCCAGTGAACATCTTGCTTCGTCGCTTACTTACACAACACAACTCGAAAAGAAAGAGGGTAATGGTTATAGAACCTTGTTCTCTTCTCCCGATTATGATGTGATGGAGCCCTGGCCTGATGACACTGAAAAGCAACTGGACAGAGGTACGTATCGTGTGACATTGGCAGTGCAGAATGTAAGGTTGGAGTATCCTATCAATATTTCGGTAGAGATAGTAGGCAAAACGAATGCTCCCTTGGATAAGGATTACCTGGGTGCCGGGCTGCGCATCAAGTCCATCACGAATACGGACGGCAACGGTAACCAGAGTTGGCGTAAGTTTGAATATCAGGATGCAAAGCTGATGGTGAAGCCGGTATTCAACGCACCGGTCTATGTAGAACAAATGCAAAGTTGGGCGGGAAACTGGATGAATGCTTACTATGAACTGATTCAATCTGCTCCTTATATCCCTTTGACGAATCTTTCCAGAGGAAACCTTGTGGGATATACGGCGGTCAACGAATCATATGGCGACATGGATACTCAGGGATATACCACTTACAGATACCATAACGTTCCGGATGAGGTTACTGATATATACCTGGCCGGCATTCCTACGGTGCCTGACTATGAGAACGGTAAACTTTCGTCGGTAGAATATAGGGATAAAAATCATAAACTGCTGAAGAGAGAGGAGTACACCTACTCACCTTCTTCTTCGGAAGAGGTTTGGGCACCGAAAATACGCAACTATTATTTCAATCCGGATTATTCCCATCCTACCCGTACCATGCAGCCTTACAATCTGTGGGCACAATCGTACTATCTCAGCAAGAAAGTGACTACCGACTATCGCGCTGAAGGCAATATAGTGGACGAAGAGAGATATGCCTATACTGACTATGGGGTACTTTCTTCCTTGAAGAGCAACAAGCACGGGGTGGAGAAAGAAAAGCAGTTTAAATATGCAAACAGCTTTACGGATGCCGTTTCCGTCAAGATGAAAGGGAAATATATGGTGGGCATACCCATAGAACGCGTCGAACTCTCTGCCGGCAAAGTGGTGAATGCGTCGAAGACGGAATATAAAGACACGCTCAACATGATATTGCCCAAACGTACGTTGAAATTCAGCTCTACTACTCCCAAGACACTGGCCGATTATGCGGGAGCCTATGTGCAGGATATTTGGTTTGGCAAGTACACTTCAAGAGGCCGGCTGCTGGGTTATATACGCAACAATTTGCCGGTGAGCTTCCTATGGGCCTATAACAATCTTTATCCGGTGGCCAAGATAGAAGGAAAGACGTATGAGGCTGTAGAGAAAATCTCGTCGGCGAGCATCAGCCAACTGCCGGCCAATGCGAATACTGCGTCCATTACAGCTGTCCTGAACACAGTGCGAAACGGGCTTGCCAACGACAATGCTTTGGTTACCACCTACCTCTATCGCCCGCTTGTGGGTGTTACGGAAATTGTAGAACCGAATAAAGAGAAAGCGACCTTTACCTATGATGACTTCAACCGCTTGTTCCAGGTTAAGGAGCATAATGGAAAGGTAGTGAATGAATATCAGTATAATTACAAACCCCAATGAAACGAAAGAATTGTATGAAACGAAAATATATGTTCATGGCGTTGCTGTGCTATGCACTGACAACAGCGGCGCAGGATGCCAGCCACAATTATGTGCGTACCCGTAGCATGCTGGATGAAACGGGAGGTAAATATCTGGATAAGGTGGAGTATTTTGATGGCCTGGGACGTCCGTTCCAGACGGTATTGAAGAAGGTGACGGCAAGCAGCAGCAATCTGGTGACGCTGCAGGAGTACGACGTTGCAGGACGTGCCGTGAATTCCTGGCTGCCGATAGTCTCGTCTGCCGAGTATGTGGCGCCTGCTGCATTCAAGAGCAGTGCGCCCGGCAACTATGGCAACGACTCGCGTCCTTACGGCCAGCCGGTGTACGAGGCTTCTCCGCTGAACCGTACCGTCAAGGAATACGGACCGGGAGCCGCATGGTATAGCAGTCATTCCGTCAATACGGACTATCTGGGCAACAGTACGGCTAACGCACAGTTGAACTGCATCAACTATAGTGTAAGCAGTGCAGGCGCACTGACGAGCAACGGCAGCTATGCTTCCGGCCAGCTTTCGGTCGTCAAGACCACCGATGAAGACCTGAACGTGAGCTACACCTTCACCGACAAGATGGGACATGTTGTATTGTCCCGTCAGATGAAGGGCAGCGAAACGCACGACACTTACTATGTGTATGACGACAAAAGCAATCTTTGTTTCGTGCTCCAGCCTATGTACCAGAGCTCGGCCAATCTCGACCAGTATGCCTTCCAGTACAAATACGACGGACGTAACCGTTGTATCTGGAAGAAGCTTCCCGGTGCGGGATATATGGAAATGGTGTATGACAATGCCGACCGTCTGGTATTCTCGCAGGACGGCAACCAGCGTGCCCTTACATCCGGTAACTGGACGTACTACAAGTACGACGGCTTGAACCGTCTGACGGAGCAAGGTGTATGCACCAACAAAGTGACTACTTCGGGCACCACTGTGCACATCAGGAATTACTATGACAACTACGCTTTCCGTGCGCAAGCAGGTTTCAATAACAGCAATTTCCCTGATGATGCTTCGGGCAACGGGAAAGGGGCACTGACGGCAAGTGTGGCAACGGTACTCGGTAGCAGCAACAAGATTTATACGGCACACTACTACGACATCAAGGGACGTGTGGTGAAGACTGTGCAAAGTAATCCTTTGGGTGGTTATGATGTAGCAGCTACCGTCTATACTTTTACAAACAAGCCTGCTACAGTGACCCATACCCACACGGCAAGCGGAAAAACAACCCGCACGGAAGTGTATACTTACAGCTACAACCATGCGGACAGACTCTTGAAAGTAGAGCATACATTAGGCGGCACCAAGATAACCCTTGCCGACTATGCGTATGACAACTTGGGCAGACTGCAATCAAAGTCCCTGCACGGAAGTGCCACCAACAAGCTGACGTATGCCTATAATGTCCGTGGCTGGCTGACGGGTATCAGTGGAACGAAGTTCACACAGAACCTGTACTACAATACCGGTAACGGCACTGCCAGGTACAACGGCAGCATCAGCAGCATGACCTGGAAGGCAGGGAATGAAAGCACCGTCCGCGGCTACAAGTTCACCTACGACGGGCTGGACAGGCTGCTGAACGCGACCTACGGCGAAACAGCCGGCATCAACGCGAACACCGACCGTTTCAGTGAGAATGTAACCGCCTATGACAAGAACGGCAACATCAAGACCCTGCAACGCTACGGTCAGACCGCTGCTTCCGGTTACGGACTGATTGACAACCTGACTTTCACCCTCGCCGGCAATCTGTTGAACCGCGTGGACGATGCGGCAGCGGCTTCCGCCTACGGTGGCGGCTTCGAGTTCAAGGACGGCGTGAAGCAGGCGAACGAATACACCTACGATTCCAACGGAAATTTAACTAAAGATTTAAACAAGGGAATTAGTACAATTACCTATAATGTATTAAATTTGCCCAATATGGTCACGTTCAGTGACGGTAGTACGATTGCCTATACTTATGGTGCCGACGGCACAAAGCTGAAAACTGTCCATAAGACAGGCAGCACTACCACCACGACGGACTATTGCGGAAACGTGGTCTATGAGAACGGTGTTCAGAAGCTGCTACTGACTGATGAGGGTTATGTTACTTTGAGCGACAACAAGTACCATTATTATTTGAAAGACCATCAGGGTAACAATCGGGTAGTCATCAACCAGAGCGGCACGGTAGAGGAGACGAACCATTACTATCCATTTGGAGGGGTGTTTGCAAGTGCAGGCAATGTGCAGCCTTACAAGTACAACGGGAAGGAGTATGATGGCAAGAAGGGGTTGAATTGGTATGATTATGGAGCACGTATGTATGATGCAGCATTGGGTAGGTTTATGACAGTTGATCCACTGGCAGAGAAGTATTATCCGATGAGTCCGTATGGGTATTGTTTGAATAATCCTATCAAATTTATTGATGCAGACGGGAGACTGCCAAGAATTTATATCGAAAGAAAAGGTTTTGGACATGCATTTGTAACAGTTGGCAATGGTGATAATACAATTGTGTATACCTATGGTAGATATGGAGAATTGGGAAAAGATAAAAGTTCGGCACGGAATACTTCGCCTACAGGAGAAGGAGTGCTTATTAAATTGACGGGTAGAGATGCTATTAGCTTTATTCAGGATCAAATGCTTGCTAATGAAGCAGTGGGATATGAGTTTACAAAAGGTTCAGATGAACTTGTTTCGAAACACTTTGATAAGCAATTAGATAATAGTAATAAAATACCTCAAAAAGGTAAGTATGCAGGTAAAGAAAATGCGAAAGTTATTGATGAATATAATTTATTTATTAACAACTGCGCTACCACTTCCATAAAAGGTATACAAGAGGGAGTAAAAAAAGATTTGGATTTGAAAGATTCTAAAGCCCCTGCTTCTTTAGGAGACCGTTTGAAAGTAATGTCTAAAGAGGATGAGCATAGTATCAGAAGAATTACTTATAATGAAATAAAGAAAGAGTTTAATTTGCATGGAGCTGGAACAAAATGGTAATTATGAAAAAGGTTATTTTAATGGTATTTCTGATATTCTCATTGTTGATGATTGTCTATGGGATAGGTTTTATTCTTAATTATTATTTAGTGATAAAATATTCCATAGAAGACTGTTTGCCCTTAGGTGGTAAAGGCACTTTCCCGGTAGTGAGTGACAGATTAGATGAAATACATGCTCTTGTCAATTATGCTGAAATAGTAGTTATATATGCAATTTATGCTTTATCATTGGCTGTATATTGGTTGCTTAACATTAATAAGAAATAATCTGTCTTAGTTGACTAATCTCTTTAATAACTATCCTAACATCAGATAGCTCATATCTTGCATGTTAGGATAGCTTTTTTTCTTTCTAATACTGATACGACGGCCTTAACCGTCTGACTGCTTTCACCCACGGCGCAGGCCGCTATACAGAAAAGGTGACCGGTTACGACAAAAACGGCAATATCCTGTCTTTGCAGTGCTACGGGCAGACCTCCGCATCAGTCTACGGCTTGATCACTCTTACGGGCAATCTGCTGAATCGTGTGGACGATACCGCTACGACTTCTGCTTACAACAACGGTTTCGAGTTCAAGGACGGCGTGAAGCAGGCGAATGAATACAACTACGATTCCAACGGGAATTTAACTAAAGATTTAAACAAGGGAATTACCAATATATCGTATAATTGTTTAAATTTGCCTAGTGTAGTAACTTTTAGTGATGGTAGCACGATTACCTATACTTATGCAGCCGACGGCACAAAGCTGAAAACTGTCCATAAGACAGGCAGCACTACCACCACGACGGACTATTGCGGAAACGTGGTCTATGAGAACGGTGTTCAGAAGTTGCTGCTGACTGATGAGGGTTATGTTACTTTGAGTGACAGCAAGTATCATTACTACTTGAAAGACCATCAGGGTAATAACCGGGTAGTCATCAACCAGAGCGGCACGGTAGAGGAGACGAACCATTACTATCCGTTCGGTGGTGTGTTTGCAAGTTCAGGCAATGTGCAGCCTTACAAGTACAACGGCAAGGAGCTTGATGCGAAGAAAGGGTTGAACTGGTATGACTACGGTGCAAGGCATTATGATGCGGCGCTGGGGAGGTTTACGACGGTGGATCCGTCTGCGGAAAACTATTATTCAACGAGCCCGTTTACTTACTGTTTAAATAATCCGTTGAATTATATTGATCCGTTGGGAACTGATACTGTAGATGTAAAGGACGTTGATTGGAATAAATTTGATCCGAAGAAGGACGTTGTGGCTTTGGATGAGGTGGCTGTTTCTGTACCTAATGCTTTGACAAAAGTAGGGACTAGAGCTTTAGAACCAATTTCCGGCTTTTGGGGGTATGTGGGTTATTATCTTTTAGATATTGGCTCTACCTATCATAGTGAACAAACGCGGTTTACATATAAGGTAGGAACAGATGGAGTAATAACGGGTGTTGCTCCAATGGTGGGAACCCCTCCTTTGCCTGGTTTTGCAAAGACGTCAAATTTGAATACAATTAGAGGATTATGGAGTTTGACCAAACAAGGATCCTCTAAAGTAATGAAACATCCCATTAGAGGTCTATTTTATAAAAGTAAATCAGATGGGCTATGGTGGGTAAAAGACCAGACAAAGCATGGCGGTAGTTTTTATAAAGTTTATAAAGAGACAAATAAAGGCTTAGAATGGCATAAAGATGCTGATAAGTATGGAAATTTCATAATTAATAAACATAAAAGTGATGTAGGGATTTTTATCCCATGGAAGGAGCTTTCGAAATGAGAAAACAGATATTAAAAATGCAAGAAGGTGAATCTTTCCCATTCTGTTGGGTAAAGTTTGATTCTGATTCTTGTATTGATGTTCAAGGGCATAAAATCGAAATATACATAAAAAAAGATTCAGTTAGCATTGACGACATGAAATCTCTATTTTGTGATTTGTTTGGTACAGTTGTAGATGAATTATCTATCTTTAGTCCATCATGGTGGGACTTTTGCATAGATACTTGGAATATTCAAGAGAATACATTTTGCTACGACCCTCAATTTTTGTCTAAAGAAACGGTATCTTATTTGCATATCTTGCAAGATTCGAATATTGCTAAAGGATATTCTGGCTGTTGTGTCTGTAATGATTGGGATACTTACCTATCTGTTGCATTAGATTGTATTATGAAAGGAATTGCTCCTTATGGAAACTTTATATATAACTCAAAGGAACAATTCTTCTTCTATTTTCATCATACCGGTAGTATAGGGCTTTATTATGAAAATGAAACTCCATCTATATTTGCATTAAGAAAGAATGATAAATATGAGGTGTTATCTTGCTCTGATGTGAGTAGATTATCTCAAATAGAATGATTTTTAATCGCTATCCTAACATCAGATATCCTATATCTTACATGTTAGGATAGCCTTTTTCAGATTTAACCGAAGGAATTAGCAGCATTCAATATAATGTATTAAATTTGCCAACGGGCGTCACTTTTGCTTCCGGCGGTTTCATACAGCATGGCTATACTGCCGACGGCATCAAGCGGCGCATGATGTATAAGGAGGCAGATGGTTCGGGCAATCCGGTTCCTACTGTGTATTGCTGCAATGTGGTCTATGAAAACAGTGTTGGCAGGCTTCTTCTTACGGAAGAGGGGTATGTTACGCTTTCGGACAAGAAGTACCACTATTACCTGCAGGACCATCAGGGAAACAACCGCGTAGTCCTCAGTTCCAGCGGTGCTGTTGAGGAAGCGAACCATTACTATCCCTTCGGTGGTGTGTTTGCAAGCTCAGGCAATGTGCAGCCTTACAAGTATAACGGCAAGGAGCTTGATGTGAAGAAGGGGTTGAACTGGTATGATTATGGGGCGAGGCATTATGATGCGGCGCTGGGACGGTTTACAACGGTTGACCCATTGTCAGAAAGATATTATTCAATAGGGATGTATGCATATTGTAATAATAATCCAGTACGCTATATCGATCCGACAGGAATGTCCACAAGCCCGATTTATGATGAAGAAGGTAAGTTGCTTGGTACTGATGATGAAGGTCTGCAAGGCGTAGCCATTATAATGAGCAAGTCAAACTTTAAGCAAGGCATGTCCCACGAAGAGGCATTAAGTCATGATTTAGGGTATAATCGGTTGGTAGATGATGAAGCACGAACTAATTACTTGAAAAGTTATACAAGCCTTAAAGACAGACCGGATTATGATGGGTATTTAACTTTGAAGGAAGCTAATAAATGATATAGGGAAGGAAATGGACAACCGCTATTTACCTCTTTAGCAAAAATAGATTTATCAGGGATATATTCTTTGGGAGAAAGATATGTAGGAGAAATAAAGAGTTTTAACTTGTTATTACATAGCGGTTCTTTAAATGACGGATTGGTATATGGAAACGTTACTTTGAAACGATATCCTAATCATTCTGTGAGAGCTTTTTCTGATAAATATGATTTTGAAATGCATAATGGTCGGAATCCATTGAATTGGGGAAGAAATATAGAAACAATCATAGGAAATAGGGTTGCAGGAAAAGGACAAGCATATGAAATAAATATTTATGGAAGTGCCAAACTGACACCATTTTTGCCTTGGATTAAATAACATGAAATATGAAAAAGGAATGTATTATTCTACATTTGTTTTGTAGTTTATTTATTCAAAGTTGTACTGCTGATTCTGTTAAGAATTTAGGAAGTGGGTATTTTTATAGAGATGAAGGAGGGAATGTGAAAGATATTCTTTGCCAAAGGTCTCATGGTGGAGAGATACCGGCTACTATACTTGACTATGTCTATAACAATGAATATATTATTGCAAAACAGAAGCCTAAATATCCTCAAGAGGCCTTATATAAAAGAAAATATGAATATGGAACAAACGATAGTTTGTTTTATTGGATAATTCTAAAAACAAATGATGTGATATTGGGACCTTTGAGTTGGCAAGAGTATTTAGATGTGAGATTAAAATATCAAATACCAATTGAGTTGTCTTTATACTAAGTCTCTATTGAAGTGACCCCTAAAAGTTGAATGAAATACTTTTAGGGGTCATTGTATCTAATCTTTAGGCTTTTTAGTATTTTTGACACCTTGAGACGTCTTGTCTTGTTGTGCATCTCATAACCAGTCTGCTCAACGTGAGCTATTCTTGAAGCATCAGGTTGACGGTTCGGGTGAGGTAACGCTTGCTTCCTACGCTTATGACAATCTGGGCCGCCTGCAGAGCAAGTCGTTGCACGGTTCCGCTGCGAACAAGCAGTCGTACACTTACAATGTCCGCAGCTGGCTGACGGGCATCAGTGGAACGAAGTTCACCCAGAATCTGTATTACAACACTGGCACCGGTGCTGTCAAGTACAACGGCAGCATCAGCAGCATGCTTTTAAATCGATAATTAGGTTTAATCCTAGTGGAGTATATATGCAAAGAATGAAAAAGAGATAAAATGAGAATAATAAGAATAATAAGAAAAATTACGCCTATACATATTTTTATACTAACATTATCAATTATTTTGATACATAAAATAGTGCAAAGTGATTGGACTCCTATGCTCTTCTTGGTAATAGGTGCTGCTATATTGGATTTTGGACTAATGTTGTTAGTTGACTATTTTCTGATTCGGAATATGTCGATGAAATATCTTTGGGTTGTAGAATTTGTTATTGTTTTGTTTTTAGTTCTTGTGAAATTGTATAATAACTTATCATTGTATGATATGATTTTCTTAATTTACTAATATTTTTTAGTGGACACTAATGCCTTATTATATAAGGCTACACCCTTTCCCTGACATGGTGTAGCCATTTACCCCAAAGGGTGTAGCTATCCGGGGCAAAGGGTGTAGCCTTGTTTAATGTGCCTTACCAGTGCCTGCGGCACACATAATCCGTCATTGACTCATGAAAAATCTTCTGTCGTAAGTGGGAAGAAAGAAATTTGTTTCAAATCTCCCCGAAATCATGTACCTTTGTGGCGGTACCTAAAAAAGGAGGTAGCAAGATGATGAACAAGATAAATTCCGTATGCGTATATTGTGCTTCGAGCACAAAGATAGATTCCGTTTATTTCGATGCAGCCCGTGAGTTGGGCACTCTGCTGGGGCAGCGGCAAATTCGCCTGATTAATGGTGCGGGAAATATGGGACTGATGTCCGCTGTGTCCGATGCGGCACTCCGGGCAGGGGGAGAGGTGACGGGCGTCATTCCCCGCTTCATGGTGGAGCAGGGATGGCATCACACCGGACTTACCCAACTCGTGGAAGTGGAAAGCATGCACCAGCGGAAAAAGACAATGGCCGACTTGAGCGATGCCATCATTGCCCTGCCCGGTGGTTGCGGCACCCTGGAAGAACTGCTGGAAATCATCACTTGGAAGCAACTCGGACTGTATCTGAACCCGATTGTGATACTGAATGTCAAGAACTATTTCGACCCTCTGCTCGATATGCTCCGGCAGGCGGTGGACGAAAACTTCATGCGTACGCAGCACGGTGCCATCTGGCATGTGGCGCAGACACCGCAGGAAGCCGTGGAACTGATATATACCACTCCCTTGTGGGACGCCTCCATCCGTAAATTCGCTGCAATATGATAGGGCTGTTGATGGCTTGGGCAGTAGTGGGGACGGAGGGGATTCCTATTCCATATTCTCCGAGAATGGACGATGGCATCACCGTGGTCCTTTTGTGCTGTTTCTTTCTGTCGGCCTATGTCTTGTCACGCAGCCGCAAGTTCCTGCTGCAACTGGTGAAGGATTTCCTGCTTCATCGCGAACGTACCAGCATATTTGCCACTTCCACAGCCGCCGATATGCGCTATTTGCTGCTGCTCATCCTGCAGACTTGCATCCTTGCGGGTGTCTGTATCTTCAGCTACTTCAATGATATACAGCCGGAACTGGTACGTCATGTGTCGCCGGGGCTTCTGCTGGGGATTTACATCGGTGTGTGTCTCTTCTATTTGTGCTTGAAGTGGATGCTCTACTCTTTTCTGGGTTGGATTTTTTTTGACGAAAGTGTTACAACGCTATGGCTTGAGTCCTATTCTACGCTACTTTATTACTTGGGATTCGCCCTTTTCCCGTTTGCCCTGTTCGTAGTCTATTTTGATTTGAGTTTGCAGCTGACGATAATAATCGGATTGATTTTAGCCTTTTTTGCTAAAATATTGATGTTATACAAGTGGTTAAAGCTTTTTTGTGGTAATTTATATGGCGGTTTGCTTTTAATTGTGTACTTTTGTGCCCTTGAAATCATGCCTTGTTTTGTGTTATATCAAGGCGTGACGCAGCTAAACGATTATTTGATAATAAAATTTTAGGACGTTGAAAATTAAGAAAGTACTTGTGTCGCAGCCGAAACCGGCATCAGAGAAATCTCCTTACTACGACATCGCCGAGAAGTATGGTGTGAAAATAGATTTTCGCCCATTTATCAAAGTGGAGAGCCTTTCAGCGAAAGAGTTCAGACAACAGAAAATTTCGGTCTTGGATCATACTGCCGTTATTTTTACTTCGCGTCATGCTATTGATCATTTCTTCCACTTGTGTACAGAATTGCGTGTGACAATTCCCGAAACAATGAAGTATTTCTGCGTGACGGAGGCCGTTGCTCTGTATATCCAAAAGTATGTTCAGTATCGTAAGCGTAAGATTTTCTTCGGAAACACCGGGAAGATTGACGATTTGATACCTTCCATTGTTAAGCATAAGACTGAAAAGTACTTGGTACCAATGTCGGATGTACACAATGATGACGTGAAGAATCTGCTGGATAAGAATAAGATTCAGCACACGGAAGCTGTCATGTACCGCACTGTCAGCAATGATTTTGCTGCAGATGAGGCTTTTGATTATGACATGCTGGTGTTCTTCAGTCCGGCAGGCATCAGTGCCTTGAAGAAGAATTTCCCTGATTTTGACCAGAAGGAAATCAAGATCGGAACATTCGGCTCTACCACTGCCCAGGCAGTCCGTGATGCCGGGCTTCGTCTTGACCTGGAAGCTCCCAGCGTGCAGGCACCCTCAATGACGGCGGCGCTTGACATGTTTATCAAGGAAAATAATAAAGGAAAGTAAAAAGAGTTATGAGTTATAAGTTATGAGTGATTTGCTTATAGCTTGTAGGCATAACAATGGATTTATAAAATTGAGCTACAAGTGGTTGTGCTTTTATGTCGCCAGGTACTTGTAGCTCGTTTTTGTATCGCCCCTAACTTATCACTCATAACTCATCACTCATAACTTATAACTCATCACCCCATGCCAAATACCTTGCGTAAGTCCGAACGGTTGGACAAGAAGAAAGTGATAGAGAAGATGTTTGCGGGCGGCTCACGTTCGTTTTCGGTTTTCCCTTTGCGTGTGGTGTATCTGCCGGTGGAGGAGCTGGAGGCACCCGTTTCCATTCTTGTAAGTGTTTCGAAACGCCGTTTCAAGCGGGCGGTGAAGCGCAACCGCGTGAAACGCCAGATACGTGAAGCCTACCGCATGAACAAACACGGACTGCTGGCCGTGCTGACGGAAAAAAAGTGCCGTCTGGCCGTGGCCTTCATCTATCTTTCGGACCAGTTGGTAGACTCTTCTGTCATTGAGGACCGTATGAAGACAGCTTTGGCACGCATTGCCGAGAAGGTAGCGGCAAATGCTGAAGCTGAGCAAACTCCGCAGGTGTCATGAAGCGTCTGCTTTCATATCTGCTGCTGCTTCCCATCTATTTCTATCAGAAGTGCATATCGCCCATGATAGGGCCTTCATGTCGTTTTACCCCCACTTGTTCGCAATATGCGGTGGAGGCCATCAAGAAACACGGACCTTTCAAGGGGTTTTGTCTGGCAGTAAGGCGCATTCTGCGCTGCCATCCCTGGGGAGGTTCCGGATATGATCCCGTTCCATGAATATTCCAGTTGACATACATACACACCGGCTTCCGCAAGTACCCGGAACTGCCATTGCAAATTGCTATCCCGAAACGTTCTCTCCACAGAGCGGCGGATGGTATTCGGTGGGGATACATCCCTGGCGTATAGGTCGGAGTGGAGGTGAACACTCAGGAGTTGAAGGTGCTGTGGCTAGCAGGGTGTGCGGCCTGGAGGAGTTAGTGCGCCATCCCCAAGTACTTGCCGTGGGCGAAGCCGGGCTGGACAAGCTGGCAGATGCTCCGATGGATTTGCAGGTGGAAGTGTTCAGGTGCCAGGCATGTTTGGCAGAGGAAGTGGGAAAGCCGCTGGTGATTCATCTGGTGAAGGCGGTTGATGAACTGCTGAAGGTGAAGCGGGACTTGCGCCCGTCGAATCCGTGGATAATACATGGTTTCCGTGGCAAGGCGGCGCTGGTGGAGGAATATCTGAAACATGGCTTTTACCTTTCATTCGGGGAGAAATACCAGGAAGCAGCCTTGTGCCGGGTACCTGCCGACCGGCTGTTCATCGAAACGGATGAAAGCGAAGTTTCCATCGGGGAATTGTATGCACGCGCTGCCGAAGTGCGCGGCATCTCTCCCGAGGAGCTTGGAGAAACACTCCGGAGAAATGTCTGCAAAGTCTTTTTTAAACCCTAAGAGTTGTTTCTTCGAATAAAGAGTCGTATTTTTGCGCAGATTAAAATAGGAATCAAACAATTCATAGATAATCACTTAAATAATTAATCAGATAACTTAATCATTCGATGAATTTTGTAGAAGAATTAAGATGGCGTGGCATGCTCCACGATATGATGCCGGGTACGGAAGAACTTCTGGCTAAGGAACAAGTGACTGCATACATTGGTTTCGACCCTACTGCGGACTCTTTGCACATCGGGCACCTTTGCAGTGTGATGATTTTGCGTCACTTCCAGCGTTGCGGACACAAGCCGTTGGCACTGATTGGCGGTGCTACGGGTATGATTGGTGACCCTTCCGGAAAGTCTGCCGAACGCAATCTGCTTACGGAAGAGACGTTGCAGCGCAACCTGGCCGGTATGAAGGCCCAGCTCTCCAAGTTCCTGGATTTTGATTCGGATGCCCCCAACCGTGCCGAGTTGGTGAACAACTACGATTGGATGAAGAACTTCACTTTCCTCGATTTTGCCCGTGAAGTGGGTAAGCACATCACCGTAAACTATATGATGGCGAAAGATTCTGTAAAGAAGCGTCTGAACGGTGAGGCACGTGACGGTCTTTCCTTCACGGAATTCACCTACCAGCTGTTGCAGGGGTACGACTTCCTTCATCTGTATGAAACCAAAGGCTGCAAGCTCCAGATGGGTGGCAGCGACCAGTGGGGTAACATCACCACCGGTGCCGAACTGATTCGCCGTACGAACGGTGGGGAGGTATTTGCACTGACCAGCCCGCTGATTACGAAGGCCGACGGTGGCAAGTTCGGCAAGACAGAGTCCGGAAACATCTGGCTCGACCCGCGCTACACTTCTCCATATAAGTTCTACCAGTTCTGGCTGAACGTGAGCGACGAGGATGCCAAACGCTACATCAAGATATTCACCGCACTGTCCAAGGAAGAGATTGACGCTCTGACGGCCGAGCACGACGCTGCTCCCCACTTGCGCGTCCTTCAGAAGTGTCTGGCGAAGGAAGTGACTATCATGGTTCACTCCGAAGAGGACTATAATGCCGCCGTGGATGCATCCAACATCTTGTTTGGCAATGCAACTTCGGATGCACTGAAGAAGTTGGACGAAGATACGCTGCTGGCTGTGTTCGAGGGTGTTCCCCAGTTCGAAATATCCCGTGATGTACTGGCTACCGGTGTGAAGGCGGTGGATTTGTTCGTGGATAATGCTGCTGTATTCGCTTCCAAGGGCGAGATGCGTAAGCTGGTGCAAGGCGGTGGCGTTTCTCTGAATAAGGAGAAACTGGCTGCTTTCGACCAGGTGATTACGACAGCCGACCTGCTGGACGAAAAATACCTGCTGGTACAGCGCGGCAAGAAGAATTACTATCTGATTATCGCCAAATAGCGGTATCCTAAAGAGAAGTAATTAAGGAAATAATGCTTCGGCAGTAAAAATAGCCCCGAAATATTTGGATATTTCGGGGCTTCCTTTTATCTTTGCACCGCTTTTTAACAGAAAGCCCTATGTTTGGACTATGGTGTAATGGTAGCACAACAGGTTTTGGTTCTGTTTGTCCAGGTTCGAATCCTGGTAGTCCAACTACGATACAGCTAATTGCAGCTAAAAACCCACTAAAATCGCAAGTTTTAGTGGGTTTTTTTGTTATTCTTTCCCCCTCTTGTTGGCACTATAGGTATAGATTTTTTCTTTTTACGAATCTTTGAACGATATTGCTATATAATTGACACAAATTTATACGGTTTCTCCATTTTCTTTTGTTACATTTGCATCGTGTACGCAAACGATGTGTATTTGATGGCTGAAGTTATAACCTATTAAATGTAGTGCAATCATGAAAACGAACTATGAAATTCGCTATGCTGAGCATCCCGATGATGTGAAAAGCTACGATACGAAAAGCATTCGCTGCGATTTCCTTATAGGGAAGGCATTCTCCCAAAATAAAGTTTCCATTGAGTATAAACTACTTGCAAATCGTACATAAATAGAATATCACTTATTTAAACTTAATAATTTAACGTTATGAATCCGTATTTGAATTTTTCTTTGGAAGGTAAAGTAGCCCTTGTTACAGGTGCTTCTTATGGTATCGGTTTTGCTATCGCTTCAGCTTTTGCAGAGCAAGGAGCAACTATCTGTTTCAACGATATCAACCAGGAGTTGGTAGACAAAGGCTTGGCTGCCTATACTGAAAAGGGTATCAAGGCACGCGGTTATGTATGTGATGTGACAGACGAACCTGCTGTTCAGGCCATGGTAGCCCAGATTGAAAAGGAAGTAGGCTCTGTTGATATCCTCGTAAACAATGCCGGCATCATCCGCCGTGTTCCTATGCACGAGATGGAGGCTGCTGACTTCCGTCGTGTAATCGATATCGACCTCAATGCTCCGTTCATCGTATCAAAGGCTGTTCTGCCTGCCATGATGAAGAAGGGCCACGGTAAAATTATCAATATCTGCTCTATGATGTCCGAACTGGGTCGTGAGACTGTGTCGGCCTATGCCGCTGCCAAGGGTGGCTTGAAGATGCTGACTCGCAACATCTGCTCTGAATATGGTGAATATAACATCCAATGTAACGGTATCGGTCCGGGTTACATCGCTACCCCGCAGACTGCTCCGCTGCGTGAAAAGCAGGCCGACGGTAGCCGTCACCCGTTCGACTCGTTCATCTGCGCCAAGACTCCGGCAGGCCGCTGGCTGGCTCCGGAAGAACTTACCGGTCCGGCAGTGTTCCTGGCATCGGAAGCCTCTAATGCGGTAAACGGTCACATCCTCTATGTAGACGGAGGTATCTTGGCTTATATCGGAAAGCAACCGAAATAAATTTAAGGATAATTGAGAAGGTGATAAAGTGGCAGGATAATGTCACTTGTCACCTTTTTCTTTTGGGCGCGGATTACGCGGATTTCGCGGAAAGGATAAGGAAAATCCGTATAATCCGCGAAATCCGCGCCTAAAAGAAAGTTATACAACTGATTAGGAAAAAGCAATGATTATATGAGAAACTTTCTTTTATTATGTATGGCGGCCCTCTGCTGTCTTGCTTGCAACGATAGCAAGATAGTGACTGTTACGGTAACCAATCCGTTAGCGATGGACCGTTCCGATGAGATGGTAGAGGTGTCCATGACCGAAATCTCAAACCTTCTGAATCTGGCAGACACCGCACAGATTGTGGTTCTGAATGTCGAAGGGGAGCAGGTGCCTTACCAAGTGACCTACGATGACAAATTAATCTTCCCTGCGACGGTAGCTGCCAATGCATCGGCTGCATATACCGTCCAGGCCGGTACTCCCGTCGATGTGGAGGTAAGGGCTTGTGGGCGGCAGTATCCCGAACGTCTGGACGACATGGCCTGGGAGAACGACTTGGTAGGCTTCCGTGCCTACGGTCCTGCATTGCAGGCAAGGGGTGAACGCGGTTTCGGCTACGACTTGTTTACGAAGCGAGGCACTGCTGCACCGGTACTGGAAGACATGTATGCCAAGGAACTGGATGCAGACTCCTGGAAGCAGGTTAATGAATTGCGCAAGACAGACCCGAAGGCAGCCGATGAGCTGGTACGCACATTCTCCTATCATATAGACCACGGTTATGGCATGGACTGCTATGCAGTAGGTCCAACATTGGGAGCCGGAGTGTCTGCATTGATGGTGAATGATACCATTATCTATCCGTGGTGCTACAAGACGCAGGAGGTGCTGGACAACGGTCCGTTGCGCTTCACCGTGAAGCTGGAGTTCAATCCGTTGGCTGTGAAAGGGGATACTGCGGTGGTGGAAACACGTCTGATTACGCTGGATGCCGGTTCTCATCTGAACCGTACTGCCGTTTCGTATAGCAATCTAAAGGAATCTTTGCCCATTGTTACCGGTATTGTGCTGCACGAACCGGACGGTGCTGTGGTGGCTGATGCCGCCGGTGGCTATATGACGTATGTAGACCCCACTACCGGACCGGATAATGGCAAGATATTTATGGGGGCCGCTTTCCCTGCCGTTGTGAAGGAAGCCAAAACCGTGCTTTTCCCCATAGAGGAGAAGAAGATGCGTAACAATGCGGACGGTCATGTACTGGTTGTCAGCGACTATGAGCCGGGCGCTGACTACGTGTATTACTGGGGCTTTGCCTGGGACCGCGCGGACATCAAGACTGCTGAAGCCTGGAACCGATACATGGCTGATTTTGCACAGAAGGTGCGCAATCCGATGACGGTGAGTATCCGCTAAGTTGATTTTCTTCCTTTTCAGACGGAGAAGATTGAGAAGTTGGAGGTTTGTAACTGTCCGGACGAATGACAAATGTTCTCAGAATAAGCTCTTCCCCTTGTAGACAAGTTCTGCAACGTTTTTGGCCTCCAGTTTTTCCATCAGGCGCTTCCGGTAAGTCTGTATTGTATTGATGCTGAGAAATAGTAATTGGGATATTTCAGAAGTGCTCAGTCCTTGCGAGAGATAGGCGAGCACTTCTTTTTCACGTCTCGACAATTCGGGAAGTGCATGTGGTAGGGTGTTTTGTTTTTCCTTGTCCAGTTCGCTGAAAACATTGCTGAAGTATCTGGTTCCGTTTTTCAGTGTACTGATGGCATCTCTCAATTCGCTGGTGCTGGCATTTTTTGAAACAGCTCCGTTGATGTTTAGGGTGGATAATTTGGCTATGATCCAAGGTTCTTCATGCATGGTATAGATTAAAATGCCGCATTCGGGTATCCGGCTGTGAAGGTGGGATATGAGTTGGAATCCATTCATATCCGGTAGTTCAAGGTCAATGATACAAAGGTCGAATCTCTCTTTGAGGGTCAGTTGTTCCACGTCTTTTGCACAAGTGGCTCCTTTGCACGTCACTTCTTCGAGTTGCGAGGCCAATGCGATGATGCCTTCAGCAACAATCGGGTGGTCATCTATTACCAGTATTCTGTATGTTTCTTTGTTTGGTTTCATTCGTTTATGTTAAGCAGTAGGGTGAAAACGTTGTTTTCTGTTGACGAGCATACATTGGCGGTAGCGTTGATGGCTCTGATACGGTCGTTTACGGTGCGCAATCCTATGCCGTCATTGTTGTTTGTTGCTGTTTGTTGCTTGTTTGCATTCTTACCGTTGTCTGTAATTTGCAGGGTATATTTATTTTCATTGTCGGCACGGAGACTGATGACTATATGACTGGCTGAGGCATGTTTCACGATGTTCATGGTGAGCTCTTGTACGATGCGGTACAGCTCATAAGCGGTTTCATTGGGAAGATGGCGTGATGCGTTGTTCTCCGTTGGATGATAGCTGACCTCTATGCCGGTGTTCTCGGTCAGTTTGGCAGCATAACGGTCGAGTATCTGGTCTAGACTGAGATGCTCGAATTCGGGAGGCATCAGTTCGTGTGAGATATTCCGCACGTTGTTTCTCAGTTTGCTGACGAGTGAGGCCAGTTCCTGCTCATTCCCTTTGCCGGCAGAAGTTTCTATCTTCATTTGCAGCCCCAGCAGGTCGTTGGCTATACCGTCATGCAGTTCCTTGGCAAAATATTTGCATTCCTCTTCCAACCCTTCAATGTAGCGGCGTGCCGAGTTCAGTTCGTTTTCTTGCTTTAGCAGTTCAATCTTCTTTTCGGCCATTCGTTTCTTGTGGCGGAGCGTCAACAAAGTAATGAGAGCAAGACCAGACAGAAGGGCTACAGCAATGGAGGCTTTTAGCAGGAAGGCTTGGTGTTCCAGTTGTTCTTGTTGCAGGTGGGCTATCTCCAATTCCTTTTCTTGTGTGTGATATTTCACGTTGAATTCTGCCATTTGTTGCGTCAGATTGTGCTGTGCCAGCGTATCAGTCCACATGCGGGCACTATCCATATAGGTGTAGGCCAGTTTGGGGTTTCCCAAGGCATCGTAGCATCGTGCCATTTGTGTAAATAATGTTTTGGGCTCGGTACCGGTTTTCCGGTTACGCAGCCAGTGGAAGTCCTTCAAGGCGCGGGCATAGTTTTTGCGGTTTGTTTCGGTGGCTGCCCTCGATTGTATGAATCCTATGGCAGCGATGGAGTTGGATGGTACCCGTTGTAGTAGTTTGTTCCCCAATTTCAAGTAGTGGTCTATGGAATCGGGTTGTTCTTTTCGTTCAAAGAGTCTCAGCATGCCGGGCAGGCAGCGTATCTTCCATAGGTCTTCGTTTCCCTCTCCGTGGCAGGCAATGTTCCAGGCTTTGCGGTTGGATTTTTCAGCATCATCCAGCTTGTTCAGTTCAGCCTTTATGGTTGCCCTGATTTGCCAGGTGGTGAAGGCTACGAATGGGTCTTCGGTTCTGGCGGCATGTTCGGCGGCCATGTCGGTATACTTTTCGGCTTCGTCCAGCTGCCTGATATTGAAGTATAGGATGGACACATTGTTGCAGATGTGGGCTATCCAGCTTTCGTCTCCGTATTGCAAGGCAGTGTCCAGTGCTTTATTGTAATAGTAGAGTGTAGAGTCATTCATTTGGTGCTGACGGTAGAGGAGGCCCAAATCGTTGTATACGCTGATGTGCTTTTCCAAATCATCTATCTGCGGCAGGTAGGGGAGCACATTTTTTTTCATGGCAAAGGCTTCTTCTGTCTTTCCCACATAGACCAGCAGTGTGGCTTGTTCGTTCAGCAAGATGGGATACATGAAGGAGTGCTTTACGTTCCGGGTGGCAAAGGCGCTGTCGAAGCTACGTTGCGCTTCATCGTAGTGTCCTTCTTCCATGAGATTGGCTGCCCGGTTGTAGAAGTGTGCCAACAGAGTGTCTGTTGGTATTTCTCCGGCGTGAAGCAGGATAGTGGTTAAAGAAAAGAGGAGTGATAATAGCTTAGTATGGCGTACCCTCATATCGGTATATTTTAGTGGAATTCAATCTGTGCTTAGTTGTTGCAAATATACGTCTTATTCATTTTGCTTTTTATTGGAGATGCTGAATTTTTTCTGTATGTGGCTGAAAAATCACCTTTTTCAGTGACAAGGAGTGAAAGGAAAAGTTTATTACTTTGCAAAAAATATTAAGCTTTGTCTGGGAATGATAAATGGCCAAAAGTATCTGTCCGGGTTTGAATGGCAGAGTCTTGTTGTCGTGAGATACGGACGGCATTCCTTATACTTTTGTTATTATGGATTTTCCTTAGAGGGATGGGGATAAAACAAGATTTGTAACTTATGAAAATGTTTAAAATGATGGCTGCCTCCATGTTGGGTGTGGCGTTGTGCTTGGGATTCACTGCTTGCAGTGACGATGACGAAAATGAGAATGGTGAGGGTGGCGAAAACACCGCCACTGTGGTCAATCCTTCGCAAGTGTTTACGGGAGGGCTTCCGAAGTCGGTTTCGGGCATGGCGATTTCTCACAATGAAGAAGGGCTGGTGACGAACATTACAACTGAGGATGGGGATAAAGCCGTCTTTGAGTACTTTCTCGCTACTACAAAGGCAGATGTTGCAAAGGACCGAGCAAGAATCACCGTGACGGATGAAGAGGGCGATGTTACAGAACTGAACTTGCAGCTCAACAGCGATGGTTATGTGGAATTTTGCAACTCAATAGACCACGCTGGTACTCCCGATGCCGATGAGTTTACTTGGGAGATGGAATACGACACTGAAGGCCATCTGGTTGTAATGAAACGCTCTGAAAGCGATGGTGAAATAACGAACATCACCTATAAGGATGGAGATGTGGTGAAGACTTCCACACGTTATGTAGCTAGTGGGGATCTCAATGGTGACGGAATTATCGACAGCAATGACGAGTGGGAGTATAGTGCTGCCATAGACTATACGACGGATAATATAACAGCTCCTATCGAGAATAAGGGCTGCCTGATGTTGTTTGATGAAATACTGGATGTGGATATGGACGAGATGATATATGCCTATTATGGAGGCATGCTTGGTAAGGCTACGAAACATCTGCCGCTTGTAGGGCATTATACATACAATGGCGAGGACTCTGTGTCCGATATGTATTTTACATGGACATTGAATTCCGACAGTTATCCTACGGAACTGGTTGTAAAAGACCAGTGGGATGAATACAGATGTACATTTACTTGGTAATTATAAAACATCTGTTTATTCTTGTGGAACAGGACATGAGCCTATAAAATGTAAGGGGTTGCCTTTTGCCGAGACAACCCCTTCTTATTTTATGTGGAATTTATTGTGACAGCAGATGTTGGTAACTTTCTGCTGTTTCAAGTTTATAATACTTTGAATTCATATCCCTCTTCCTTCAGGAAGTCAATGGCGCGCGGCAATGCGTACTGCAGGTTTCCGTTGCACCAGGATTTCAAGGAATCGTGGAAGGTGATGATGGAGCCGTTGCGGGCGTAGCGCATCACGTTGGCTAGCACTTGCGGACCGCGCAGCTTCTTGCTGTAGTCGCGGGTCACGAGGTCCCACATCACAATCTTGTAGGTTCGTTTCAGCGTGAGATACTGGTTGGCGAACATATGGCCGTGGGGAGGGCGGAACAAGAGAGGGTAGAGAACCTTCTCCACATTGCAATTGATGTCCCCACCCATTTCCATGAAAATCTTCGCCTGTTCGGTATTTCCCAGATAATTCTTGGCCGTGTATTCAAATCCACGGATATGGTTGAAGGTGTGGTTACCGATGCGGTGCCCACGCTCAACGACCATCCGGAATTCGTCCGGATGCTTCCGTATGTTGTCACCTACCATGAAGAAGGTGGCTTTGATGTTGTGCTTATCCAGCAGGTCGAGCACCCAGGGAGTTACTTCGGGGATAGGGCCATCGTCGAAAGTCAGATAAACGGCTTTTTCATTGGGGTCCATCCTCCAGACTGCACCGGGATATAGTTTGCGAAAAAACTCAGGAGGTTGTTCTATAAACACGTGATTAAGGATTAAGGGATTAGGGATTTTAAGGATTAGGGGTTAAGGATTAGGGGTTAATGATTAGTGATGAACTGCACAGGCTAATCCCTAATCCTTTAATCCCTAATCCTTATTCTCACTCCTTCATTCTGTCCACATACATATTATACAGTTCTTCCATCTTCGGCTCGTAGATTTCGGCGAGCTTGGAGTTGTACTTCTTCATGGCCTTCACCTCGGCATCGAGTACAGCCCAGTGGTATTCAAATTCACGGGTAGAAATCATGAAGCGGTTGTCGTCCAGGCTCAGATACCAGGTCAGGTACTCTACAGCCTTGTCAGCAAGGGCTTTCATCATCTCGTCCGCCTTGGCGGTTTCGCCCAGTTGGTAGTAGGCTTCCGCCATCTGTACGGCACCGTTCTGCCAGTCGTAAGGCACGTTGTAGGCGGGAATCATCTTTTCGGCATAGTCCAGGGCGGCTTTTGCCTTGTCTTTCTTGCCCTCACGCATCAGCTGCTGCACGAGTTGGGAGAAGATGCGACGGTGAGAGTGACACATGCGCATGGCGTTCTCGTCGATATAGATGCCCGGCTTGTCGATGCCACCGAACTTGAACTTGTTCATCAGGTTGTCGTACATCTTTTCGGAGTCTATTGTCACGCCCGTCTTACTGGTGTCGAACGGAGTGAAACGATAGGCAAGACCTTCCTGAACGAAGTGGTTCTCCATGTTCAGCTGGTTCTCCCTGCCTACGCTGACAGCGATATAGATGGGGCGTTCCCAGTTGGCCTCGCTCAGCATTTCGAGCATCATCAACTCGCTCTTGTAGAGGGCGCGTTTGCCTTTCAGCGAAATGTGCATGTAGTCGGGGATTGAGTCGCCCGGTATCATCATGCCGCTGCGGCGCACGGCTTCCTTGTCTACCTTGATGACAATGCTGTCGGTAGGAATCACCTTCAAGTCCTGATTCTTGTTGCGCACCCAGTTCTTGAGGATATTCTTTAGCTCATACGGGTTGTCACCGAATTCTTTCTTTACATTGACCAGTGCTTCGGGATTACCGTCCAGTGCCTGCTTCTCGGCTTCGGCATAGAGCTGGTCGATGCTTTTCTTGTACTCAGGCTGGATGGGGACGTATTCGTTGGTGCCTTCTACGTACTCCATACGGTCCCAGGTGATGGGGAGAGAAGGACTGTCGTAGGCGGGGCGCTTCATCTGGTCGATGTACCAATCGGTCTGCAGGTACGAGAGGTTGCAGGTACGGGCGTCGGTACGGAAACCTTCGGTCTCCTGGTTGTACCAGAGGGGGAAGGTATCGTTGTCACCATTGGTATAGATAATCGGGTTGCCGCTTTCTTGCAGGGACATCAGGTAGTTCTGGCCGAAGTCGCGTGCCATGTAGCGGTCGCTGCGGTCGTGGTCGTCCCAAGTCTGGCTTGCCATCTGCACGGGGACAAAGAGGCAGGCTACGGAAACGATGGCGGCAGCAGGCAGTTCCTTCATCTTGGCATAGTCTTGAAGCAGACGGACGAGTCCTGCCACACCCATACCAATCCAGATGGCGAAGGCGTAGAACGAACCGGCGTAGGCATAGTCACGTTCGCGCGGTTGGCTCGGAGTCTGGTTCAGGTAGAGCACGATGGCAATACCGGTCATGAAGAAGAGGAAGAAGACTACCCAGAATTGCTGGATGCCTTTCTGTCCACGGTAGGCTTGCCATAGCAGGCCGATGATACCCAGCAGCAGGGGCAGGCAGTAGAATACGTTGTGTCCCTTGTTGTCTTTCAGTTCCTGAGGCAAGAGGCTCTGGTCGCCCACCAGCCAGTTGTCGATGAACGGGATACCGGTAATCCAGTTGCCGTGTTCAATTTCTCCGCTGCCTTGTATGTCGTTCTGGCGTCCGGCGAAGTTCCACATGAAGTAGCGCCAGTACATCCAGTTGAGCTGGTAGGAGAAGAAGAACTTGATGTTTTCCCACTGTGTGGGCATGTTTACCATAATCATGTTGCCGCATTTGTCATAGGGCACATCGTAACCCTTGATGTCCTGCCAGGCATGGTATTGTTGTGTATGGGCACTGCTGTACATACGCGGGAACAGCATGTTCTGGGCATATTCGTACTCAATGCGTCCGGGGATTTCGATGTACGAATCCTTTTCATTGGGTGTAGCTTTCTCCTTGCGGATGAACTTCGTGCCGTTGTACTTGATGCGCGGTTCGCAGTAACCGTCTTTCACGTCCAGTGCCACTTGCGAGGAGAAGGCAGGGCCATAGAACAGCGGGCGTGTGCCATACTGCTCGCGTCCCAGGTATTCGCCCAGTGTGAAGATGTCCTCCGGAGAGTTCTGGTCCATCGGCGTGTTGGCGGTGGAGCGGATGACGATAAGTGCATACGAGGAATATCCGATGACAATCATCATGGTGCAGAGCAGCGAGGTGTTCAGCGTGCGTGCCGATACGCGGAATTTCTCTTTGACGGCTGCCTGCGTCTTCGGACGGAGGTAGAGCCACAATGCGGCAATGACAATGACACCGATAACTACCGAGCTGGTACCGTGTCCGTAGAACGGGATACCCAGCATGGCGATGGTGAGTATGAACGAGAGTGCCATACGTGCCTTGTTGCGTTCGGTATAGCTTTCGTAGATACCCCAGATGAGGCAGGCTGCCAACAGGATGATATATACGATGACACCCGTGTTGAAGGACATGCCCAGCGTGTTGACGAAGAGCAGTTCGAACCAGCCGCCCACTTTCACGATACCCGGCACGATGCCGTAGAGTACGGCTGCTACCAGTATGCCCGAAGCGAGCAATGCCAGCAGGGAGCCTCGGGCATTGGCGTTGGGTACTTTCTTGTAGTAGTATACCAGTACGATGGCGGGCAGGCAGAGCAGGTTCAGCAAGTGCACGCCGATGGAAAGTCCCGTCAGGTAGGCGATGAGAATCAGCCAACGGTCACTGTGAGGTTCGTTGGCAACGTCCTCCCATTTCAGTATGAGCCAGAATACGACGGCAGTGAACAGTGAGGAGAAGGCATACACCTCGCCTTCCACAGCGCTGAACCAGAAGGTATCGCTGAACGTGTAGGCAAGTGCGCCCACCAGACCGCTACCCATGATGGTAACCATCTGGCCGCGTGTGATATTGTTTTCGTCTGTCACCACAAGTTTGCGTACCAGGTGCGTGATGCTCCAGAAAAGGAACAGGATACATGCGCCGCTCATCAGCGCGCTCATGTAGTTCACCATCTTGGCAACGGTGGAGGCATCGGAAGCAAATTGTGAGAATAGGTTGGCTACCAGCATGAAGAACGGTGCGCCGGGCGGGTGTCCTACTTCCAGCTTATAGCCGGTGGTGATGAACTCCGGGCAGTCCCAAAAGCTTGCAGTAGGTTCGATGGTCATGCAGTAGACCGTCGCTGCAATGAGGAAGGTAATCCAGCCTACAAGGTTGTTTACGGTTTTGTACTGTTTCATTCGGATGAAATTCGTTATTATTCAGTTTTGTTTTTTACAAGCTGTTTTGCCATCGCTTAGTCAACGTATTGGCATATATGGGCGCAAATATAATGATTTCGCTTCTAAATAGGTGACAATAAGCAGCATTATTAGGATAGGTTAAGGGATTTGCTGCATCTATAGATGCAGCACGGTGGAAGTATAGATGCAGCGCGGTGGATATATAGATGCAACAATGATGATTCTATAGAGGGAATATCCGGCCGATAAAGGGGATGCGGAAAGGAAATATCCTTCTTGCCTGTCTAAATGAATCTTTCGTTTATAACCGAAAATCTAGCCTTTTTCGCAAACTTTTTAGGTTATGAACGAAAGAATGGATATACTTAGGAAGTACAATCTCTGGACAAGAGGAGATTTATATTTTCATCGACGAAGTGCAGCTCATCCAAGAATGGGAAAAGTCGGTCAATTCTTATTCGCAGGACTATACCGAGGAGTACGAGCTCTTTATCAGTGGCTCCAACTCACGGATGCTGTCCGGTGAGCTTGCCACGCTGCTTTCCGGGCGATACGTCCAATTTCCGATATATCCCTTCAGCTATCAGGAGTATACAGAGATAAGGCATCTGGAACAGAACCGTGAGAGCTATATGGGCTATATGAATACGGGCGGAATCCCGGAACTTTTTGTCTTGCCCGAAAAGCAGGAGGTGCAGCGCAATTACTTGTCTGCCTTGAAGGACACCATCTTGCTGAAGGACATCATCCAACGCTACAGCATACGTGACCCCCGACTGCTTGAGGACCTTTTTGCGTTTCTTGTAGGCAATGCCTCTAATTTAGTGTCCATCGGCAACATCGTGAACTATTTCAAGAGCCAGGGCCGGAAGACGAGCTATGATGCTGTGGCTGCCTACATAGGCTATATCGAAGACTCGTTCTTGGCGTATCGTTGTGAACGCTTTGACTTGCGCGGAAAGGAAATACTGTCCGGTACGGCGAAATATTACATCAACGACCTTGCCTTTAAGAATTTCCTCTATCCCGGAACAGCCTATGGTGTGGGTTATAAACTGGAGAATCTTGTCTATCTGGAGTTACTCAGGGCAGGCTATGATGTCTATACCGGATGTGCCAAAGAGAAGGAAGTGGATTTCGTGGCACGGAAAGGCGACCGCACGGTTTATCTGCAATCCACTTATATGTTGGTTGACGAGCAGACGATGCGTCGTGAGTATGCTTCGCTGGAGTCGATACAAGATAATTATGAGAAGCTGGTTGTCTCGCTTGATGACTTCTGCCTGCCGTCCAATGAAGGAATACGGCATGTGCGGGCGTGGGAACTGCATGGGTTGTTGTAAAAGGTGCTGAAAGACGGAAATATCCCTATAACCTTGACAAAAAGTAATGTTTTTCCCGGTTTTCCTGCCGCACTTGGTTTTATAGAAGAACGGATTTAGGATATATTGTGGATATTCAGCTCATAAAGATGCGTTCTTTTTGCATATTCTTCCGCTTTTGTGGGACTTTTATACAGAAATTGGCTACACTTTTAAGCTAAAAAGAGTATACCGTTTTACTAAAATGGGAGTTGCGTTTTAGTAAAACGGTTACTCTGTTTTAGTAAAACGTTCTTTTGCTTTTGCATTTTCGGTGTATCAGGGCTTTCGGAGGTGTGATTTCGATTTATTAGAAGGACGTTCGTCTTGGTATAATGCTTATAACCTGACACTTATGGATTTTCGCTCTCGTATTTCTTTCTGTGTGGATAATCGGTCCGAAATACGGGATTCTCGTGCGATAGAAAATACAAAGTGTCAGAATGACAAAATCATATTTATCTTCTGTAGGTATCAGCCTTAAAAATACTTTCCAATCTTTTTCTTGTTTTCATTCTTTATCGTTAAATTTGCCATCGAAGCAAGGAAGTGTCCTTAGCTTCAATGTTTTGTGAAATGATATTGTAAGAAGCGTTGTGCTTCATTCTTGTCTTTGAGAACCTGAGAAATTTTCGAAACTATACAAGAATGGCATGGACTGCTCCTGCGCTGGTTTCGGCGTGGGTCTGCTGTCTGTTCATTTGTATAGTGGGGTTTTCTCAGGGCCTTCAAAGACGATGGATAGCACGCAGTTCCACGTTCTTTTTTTATATTCAGCAATACTCCCTCCTGAACCAAAGCTCGAATATCGGATCGGAGAAAACATACTTGTTCCCCTCTTTCTCAATGAAATCACGTTCTGTCAGCATACGCTTGTTGCGTGTGATGGTCTGTGCACTGCCCAATTCATATTTCCGCACTACGGGGATGGAGTTGAAGCGGTATTCACCGTCGGCTACAGCACGAAGCATGGCAGTTTGGGCAGCAGTCAGGTTCTCGGTGTCGTTCATGAACATAGGCATGTTGGTGTCTATCAGTTGGCGGGTACGGATTTCGATAATCTCATCTGTCACTTTTTCAGACGTACCGCTCCAGATGAAATAGCACAACTGTTGCAAATACCACGAATGGCATTTCACGATGTCGCACAGTTGTTCTGCTTGCTGTTCGCTGATTTCTTTGTTCGTCCGGTGGAAGGCATTGACGATGAAGGGCACCCATTCCTCTTTCTTTATCTTTTGCAGGAACAGTACTTGTCCGAAGCGGTAGAAGGGGTTAGAAGAATTGTTGAAGATGTCCATCATCATATGCCGCTTGCTTCCGTAAAAGCAATAGGAGACTTGTTGCTGCTTCTGCCAGGCAGAGCGCATTTTTCCCTCCATACTTTTGTAGCCGGGTAGTAGTGCCAGTTGTTGGAACTCGTCGATGCAGACAATCAGGTGTATGCCTTTGGCAGCTGCTATCTTTTCGGGTAGTTCCAGTATCTCCATGACACTTTTTTCTTCCAGTTCCAATTTCAGGTCAAAGGAGAGGGTATCGGTTGGGTCGCTCTTCAATGTGATACTGGGAGAAACGGCTTTAAGAAACTGTTTCACATCTTCAAGCCTCTTTTCAAGGGTGGAGGCGGCGCAAGAAATGACTTCTCGCGCAAAGATGCGGTAGAATTCAGCTTCCGTCTTGATGCTGAATGCATCAATGAAGCAGACACGGATATGCTTGTCTTCTTGTGTCAGTTCGTCCATAGCTACTTTTACAAGCGACGATTTTCCCCATCGGCGCGGTGAAATAAGCATTACGTTGATGCCCGATCCAAGTAATTCTTTCAGTTGCTTTCGTTCTTCTACCCGATTGACGAAACTTTCTTTATCAACCAGTGTGCCGTATTGAAAAGGTGATTTCATAAACTTTCTGTTCTTGATTTAATGACAAATATACAAATTATACATCAATGTATAATACATCAATGTATAATTTTGTTTGAGCACATGTGCAAAAACACCCACTTTTTGCACATGAAACGGAGAACGTGAGCAAAAAAGCCTTATTTTTGCTCGCGTTATTGATTCCGAATATAATGTTAAATACAAATATACTATGAAAAGTAAGGTTCTTGCATTGATTCTATTATGCGGTGCCGCCTCGTTGGGCGCCAAAGTAAAACTGCCTGCACTGGTGGGCGACAACATGATACTCCAGCAGCAGACTGAAGTGAAACTGTGGGGAACGGCTGCTCCGGAAGCCGAAGTACGCGTTACGCCTTCGTGGAACGGACAGACAATGACTTGCCGTGCCGATAAGGATGGCGGTTGGACGCTTGCCGTGGAGACTCCGGTAGCAGGATACACGCCTTATGAGATAACTTTTGATGACGGAGAAAAAACTACGTTGAAGAATATCCTAATCGGTGAAGTATGGCTTGCTTCCGGCCAGAGCAATATGGAAATGCCCCTGAAAGGTTTTGCTGGCTGTTGCATCATGAACGGAGCGGATGACATCATAGCTTCTGCCGAGAATAAGGGGGTGCGTATGTTCACCGTTCCCAAGCACCAGACTTATGAACCGCAAACCGACTGCAAAGGTAGCTGGAACATATCTTCCATAGAAACCGCACCCGATTTCAGTGCGACGGCCTACTATTTTGCCACTTCGTTGAGCCGTGCCCTCCGGATTCCGGTCGGCATCATCTGTAGCGCTTACGGTGGATCCACTGTAGAAGGTTGGATAAGCCGTGAACTGCTGGAAAACTATCCAGACATATCTCTCAACCCCGATTCCATCGAACGCCTGCATCCCATGCTCCGCCCCATGCTGATGTACAATGCCATGCTGAAGCCGCTTCAGAACTATACCATCAAAGGGTTCATCTGGTATCAGGGAGAGTCGAACGTAGGTCGCCATGAAACATATGCCGAACGCTTGGCCGACATGGTGCAGCTGTGGCGCAAGGAATGGGGGCTGGGCGAATTGCCTTTCTACTTTGCCGAAATAGCGCCGTACGCCTATGGAGGTACCCAGCAAGAGAAAGCTGCTTACCTACGTGAAGCGCAATTCCGTGCCCAAAGCCTGATTCCGAACAGTGGTATGATTTCGACAAACGACCTTGTAGAGCCTTATGAGATGTACAATATCCATCCCCGCAACAAGACAAAGGTAGGTCAACGCTTGAGCTATCTGGCATTGAACCTTACCTATGGATTGAAGCAGATACACTGTTTCGGCCCACAATATAAGTCATGGACTGCTAAAGGCAGTGAAGCATGGGTTTCCTTCGACCATTTGGAAATGGGTATCTGTCGCAACTATGACCTTCGCGGTTTCGAAGTGGCGGGTGAGGACCGTGTGTTCCATCCTGCCGACAAAGTATGGCTGCACTGGCAGACGAATGAAGTGGTAATCTCTTCAGAAAAGGTATCCCATCCCGTCAGCGTGCGCTATTGTTTCCATGATTTCCAGATTGGTACGATGATCGGTGGGAATGAACTGCCTACCATTCCGTTCCGTACGGATAATTGGTGAAAGAGTGAAAAGTATATAAACACTTTCATTATACTATAATATTGGGCGCGGGTTACGCGGAATCCACGGATGCAGTAAACTAAATCCGTGTAATCCGCGCCTAAAAGAAAATATCCAGAGGGTTTTGTTCCCCCTCTGTCTTTTATTGTTTCAGCAACTGTTCTGCTGCAAGTACCAGGAACATATAGTGGGACGAACCTCCTCCCAACACATACTCAGTCTGTTGCCAGAGGAACGGGAACGTCAGGAGTTCCGGGAAGTCGGGACGGATAAGCGCCGTACCGGAAATGACTCCACCGGGAATGTACGACCAGTCTGCGCGGTTCAGTCCGTAGCCTACAGTGGCTGATTGTGCGCCGACACCCGAGGCGAAGGAAGCCTGGTTGGAGCCCGGGTGGCATCCGAGAATGAAGTTGAGGGCATTGAATACCGGTGCTTTCGGGAATATTTCCGGATAGGCGGTTGTCAGGAAGTAGTGCTGGAAGCCGAAACGCTGTATATCCCAGCCTGCACCCCAGATGTTCGGACGGTAGGGAACGCCATAGGGAGTCTCCTGCACTTGTTTGTTCAGTTCTTGTTCATATCCGGTCAAAGCTTTGCGGAAAGCTGCTGAAAAGGCTTTGGCTTTCTTGTTCTTCATCTGTGCGAACAGTTTTTCCACACGTGCCGTGTACCAGCCGATGCGGCCTATCTGCTTGATGATGAGCTCCTGGTTGTCCAGAATGAAGTCCATATAGGGTTGTTCGCCGGTGGTGAGGTACAGCTCTACGGCTGCCTGCACTTTGGGGAACAAGGCTCTGTTGTTGCCGCTTCCGGTAGAAGCATATACTTTGCGAGCAATGTCGAGGCAATGCACACTCAATGTATCATTGAAACCTTTCAATACACGTGATACGGCAGCCAGCTGGGCAGCTGTCGACAGTTCCCGTCCGGGGTTATCCTCCGTAAATATCCAGCGGTCGTCTTCATTACCGATTTTCCCGTCGGTCATGGCGGCGGCATCACCCAGAAGTACGTACTGGCGCAGGTCGTTGCAGATGATTCCCCGGTAGAGACGTCCCAGTGCCAGGTAGCCGTTGACTACCGTAAGGGCGCCGTTCTCTACTTGTTGCAGCAAGTCATTCTTACCGTCGGGCTGGTGGATTTCCGTCACACGGTTTATCTGGTCGATGGAAGTCACGTCGAGATTCGGGTGGAAAGCTTCGTAGGCCAGTGCCAGGATATAGGATTCTCCGGCTTGGGATTCGATGCGGAGGTCAAAGTCTCCGGCATCGTGCCAGCCGCCTATGTTCACTCCGGGAACCACTTCACCCGGTTTGAACTTGGACAGGCCCTCTTTCTGGTCGTAGCCGTCGATATGATTGTGTGCCGGTGCCATCTGGGCATCGTCCATGTGGCAGCAGTCGTGCCATACGCGGTATTTTTCGTTGACGCGCATGTGGCACATCTGTACGGGAAGGAAGTATTCCAGTACGGGTTGCCATACGCCACGGGCATATACGTCATTGTCGATGCGGAAGATGGGAGACACGGAGGTATTGTATTTAATCTTATAAAGCCCCGGTTCCTTTACATCTGTGAAGTTTACTTTCAGATAGTTATACCTCAAGAATTTACCCCAGTTGGCAGGAGTGACGTTCTTGACAACCTTTTCGCCGTCGGCATCAATGCGGATGATTTGTGCCGTTTCCTTTCTGTTGTCACGTATATCCATTTCGATGACGGCTTCCTTGTCCTGAGTGGGATGATAACCTATCTGTGAAGTCTGGATAACCGGCTGATACATCCAGTCGGCCACTACGTTCGGAGTGATAATCCATTTGACGGCACCTTTGGTGACACCCGGTTTTATGTTGCTGCGCAGTACGAACCAGCCGTTGTTGTGGTTCATACGCCCGTCAAACAGTTGCAGGTCACCGCTCAATGATTCGATGGTAACTTTGTTGTAAGGGTCATCGGGCCGGGAGGTGAACTTGGTTCCTTTGGCATAAGGTTCGCTGATGATGTCGTCTGCCACAATCGGGCTGTAACCTTTTCCTATCAGTTTGTCCATGTCTGCCAGCGATTTTTTGCCGTCATGGTAGTTTCCTGTATGCAGATAGTTGGGCTGGGTTGTCATCAGGGGGGAGTTGGGCTGTTGCGGGAAGATGCCGCTCTGACCGTCCATAATCCAGGGCTTGCCGAAGAGGGAACCCGGGAAGAATTCAAGGTTGAAGCCCACTTTTCCGATGAATTCCTGGGGAATGGGGCGGTCAAGATCTACGGTCACCTCTATGTTTTTACCTTTGCTTTCCACGTTTACCGTATATATAAGGTGGAGGTCCGGGTAAATCATCGGGTTGAATCCGGTGAGATGGCGTGAGGAGTCGGGATAGCACAGCGTGGCGGTGATGCTGTTGTCACCGAGCTTCCGGTCGAGCTGTTTCGGTACGGGTTGCCATTGTCCGGGCGTGGCTTCCAGGCGGATGTCTCCGTTTGTTGCCACACGGTGTCCGTTCATGATGATGCATACCCCTCCCTGGTGTCCTTCGGGATAGATGTCATCAAAAGCCATGACGTCGACTCCCTGGTTCTTGAAATAACCGGAGGATGTCAGCTTGAAGTCTTGCGCATGCAGCGTACTGCTGCCGCAAAGCAGTGCCAAGACTGATGCAAATAGGAAATGTTTCTTTCTCATAGTATCTATTTTTGAGTTACGAAATTTTCTACTAATATACGGACTAAAAAGGAAACGGATGGCTTTTGTTTGTAGCCAATAACGTTATGAAATGTGTCTTTTTCCTCTATTTTTATGATATTCATTGTTATATTTGTCATACAATGGTGTTTGAACTGCCAGATACCAACGTTTGAGCTAATAAAAGCTGATGTCTGGTAAAACAAGGACTCAGTACCCAAAAACAGCCTTTATCGGAACCAATTGTATCCATTGAAAAAGGATGGTAGTGAGTAGTGGCAACTTGTTTTTTTGTACATTTGCAATGTAACTATGATTAATTCCTTAAATCGCTATATTATGAAACGTATGTTTTCCGTTTTTTTGCTGATTACAGTATGGTTGCTGGTTACACCTTTCCTGCAAGCACAGTCACACGTAGACAAGGTTTTAAAAGATGAAATAACCTCGGACTTGAAAGAGAATATCCTCTCTTTTTGGGAAAGATACAGCGTAGATTCTTCCGGAGGCTTTTATGGTTCATTGGGACGTGACGGTGCCCCGATAGCGGATGCTCCCAAAGGTGGTGTACTGAATGCCCGCATCCTTTGGACTTTTTCAACCGCCTACCGGATGTATGGCGATACTGCCTACCGTAAATTGGCTGACAGGGCGCAACGGTATTTCATAGACCACTTCATTGATTCGCAGTATGGAGGCGTATATTGGCTGATAAAAGCGGACGGTACCCCATTGGATACGAACAAGCAGACTTACGGCTGCTCTTATGCTATCTACGGTTTGTCCGAACATTTTAGAGCAACGGGCAACAATGAAAGCCTGCAAAAAGCCATAGAACTTTACCGGACCATGGAGAGCAGAATCAAAGACCCCGTAAACGATGGTTATATAGAATCTTTCACCCGCGAATGGGGAGTTCCCCAAAAGCTGGGATATGATGGAGATGGCGTTGCCACCAAAACAATGAATACCCATATCCACGTATTGGAGGCATACACAGCTTTATATAAAGTATGGAAGGATAATGGCCTACGCGAACGTCTTACAAAAGTAATAGATTTGATAATAACCAAGCTCTACAATCCACAAACACATCACCTGATATTGTACTGTGATTCGAATTGGAACAATCTGGATGACATCGACTCTTACGGGCATGACATCGAAACTTCCTGGTTGCTGACGGAAGCTGCAGAGGCTCTGGGTGACCCGGAGGTTATCGGGAGGTGCAGGAAGGTAGCATTGGAACTTGCAGACGCCTCCTTGAAAGAGGGCATCAACCCGATGGGCGCCATGATGTACGAACGGCATAAGGACAAAATCAGGAAGGATGCTTCCTGGTGGTGCCAGGCGGAAACTGTGGTCGGTTGTATCAATGCCTGGCAACTGACTGGTGAACAATCTTATTTGGACAGTGCCGTCCGCACTTGGAACTTCATCAAATCACGGATGATAGACAAGGAGTATGGTGAATGGTTCAGAACGGTGCTGGAAGATGGAACTCCCCGCTACAAGGAGCCTAAAGCAAGTATGTGGAATTGTCCCTATCATAATAGCCGTATGGGGTTTGAGATTGATACCAGACTGAAATGACAACCTTTTATAGATTTGATATTATGAAGAATTTACGAATTTTCCAGTTTGGAATAGTTGTATTGCTGTGTGGTATATTATCTCTGCCGCTTTCTGCCCAGACGGAAGTGATGGCATGGAGCAATATCACGGGTGTCCGTGTAGACGGTGAATTGATAGACTTTGAGTCATCCCTGCGTGTCGGAACCTTGAAAGGAGATATGGAGATTACTGGAAAGGAGAAGCAGGTCCGTCCCGTTTTCCATCGTGAGGGGGATATGCAGGAAGTGACGACTACTCTACGAGGTGTAAAGTTCCATCAGAAAGTGACTGATAAGGGAAAAGGCTTGGTGGAGATTTCTATTGATGCGCTGTCGGACACTACTTTGAACCAGACAGCCTATTACTGTATTGCTTTAAGTCCGGAAAACTACGTTGATGCCAAAGTAAGGACAAGTGGCAGGAAGCTGACCGTTACTTCGGCCAATAGGAAGTTGGAATTCAAGTTCAATAAGTCTGTAAAGGCCACGGTTGAAAAAGAGTCTACCGGTACTGTTGTGTATATCTCGCTGATGTCGATTCTGAAAAAGGCTGGGAGAACAGCATTGTCTATGGAACTGCATGCTTCCGGAGTGATAGATCACAGTGACGCGGAAATTACATTGGATATGCAGAATCCGGGAAGTTTGTTTGCAGGCTTTGGAGGGAATTTCCGCCTGCAGAATCCTGCTGCCGACCCTAAAGTGATAGATTACTGTCTGGAAAATTTGCGCGTAGCTTATGGCCGTGTGGAATTTCCGTGGAGATTGTGGCAACCCGAAGAAGAATCCGATCCTATTGCCGTGGCACAGAATGGGGGACTGAACAAGCGGGTGGAGGAAAGTCTCCTCATGGCAAAGCGCTTGAAGGCGATGGGAATGCCGGTAATACTAAGCTGTTGGTTTCCGCCTGCATGGGCCATTGACGGAGGTCCTGCAAGTTATGCCCGTCAAGGTGGTGTCATTGCTTATCGTCTGGATAGCCGGAAAAAGGAGAAGATTTATAAATCCATGGCAGATTATCTGTTGTATGCTAAACAGCATTATGGTATTGAGTTCTCCATGTTCTCGTTCAACGAATCGGATTTGGGTATTGATGTCCTTCACACGCCGCAGGAGCATGCAGATTTCATTCAGGAATTCGGTGCTTATCTGGCAGGGTTGAATCTTCCTACCCGTATGCTGCTTGGCGACAATTCGGATGCTACGACTTTTGATTTCATCCTTCCTGCTTTGAACAATCCTGAGACTCATAAGTATATTGGTGCAGTTTCTTTCCATTCATGGCGTGGTTGTGATGATGTTACGTTAAGGAAGTGGGCGGATGCTGCCAAAGCGATTAATGTACCACTCTTGGTTGGTGAGGGTAGTACGGATGCCGCTGCTCATGGTTATGCCGAGATATTCAATGAGTCGACGTTTGCACTTTATGAAATCAATCTGTATACGCGTATTTGTGCTATTTGCCAACCACTGTCCATCTTGCAGTGGCAGCTCACTTCAGACTATTCGTTGTTGTGGGGAGACGGCATTTATGGCTCCAAAGGTCCTTTGCGTCCTACACAACGTTTCTGGAACATTAAGCAGCTGGCCTCCACTCCGGCCGATGCCTTGGCTATTCCAGTCAGTAGCAGCAAGAAAAATGTAAACTGTGCGGCTTTCGGAAATATGGTGCGCGGAGAATATGCCGTCCATATGGTCAATAATGGGGCGGATTGCGAGGCTGTCATCTCCGGTATCCCTGCAGAAGTGAAGGAACTGAAAGTCTATGTGACCAATACAAAGGACTGCATGAAGGAAACTGCTGTGAAGGTAGAGAATGGACTGGTACGGGTACATTTGCCGGCCATCAGTTTCATTACTTTATTGTCAGGCGAATAACTCTAAAATTATATGTATCTTGCCCCGTCAGGGAAAAGTTGCCGTAATATAATGATGGCGAGGTACGTGAATTTACTGTTGTTGATACTGTTACGGGTGATTGTGTGTTTATAGGTAGCCGGAAGGAATGGAGGTATAAAATGTGTTCTGTAGGCTATATAAATGTGTTTGAATATTTATTCGGCAACAATTTTACCCTTTCAAAGAAATATTTGGGACACTGCAGAGAATTGTAAATCTCTATATTTGCATTAATTGGATTCTATTTATTTCATAGTATATCAAAATGAAAAAAGTTCTATTTGTATTATGTGCGATTTTATGGTCAACAGTAGTGCTTGCCCAAGTACAGGCAAGAAGTAATGGTTTTGTCGTGACAGTCAAAGGGGTGGTTGTTAAGGTGGAGTTTTATACTCCCAATATTGTTAGAGTTTCGAAGACATTGGAGTCGGGCAATGTCAATCTGAGGAAAAGTCTGGCTGTGGTGCTTGAACCTACTCAGGTTGAAGTCAATGTTTCTCGACAAAACGATATGGTAAAAGCTTCTTCTTCATTGTTGGAAGTTATTCTAGATTTAAATACGGGACGTGTCCAGTTCAGTAATCTGGATGGGAGTAAACTCTTGACCGAAAAAGACTACGGTGTCCAGTTGATGCCGTTGCAATATGTTCAGAGAATAAGGGAAAAGAAGGTGGAATCTCATGTTGCTGGTGAAGTTGTACCTACTCAAAGTGCTCCAGGACAAAATACTCCCGGTTTGGATAGAGGAAAGATGCGGACTATTGTTGAGAATACTTATGAAGTGTCGCAATCATTTATTTTGGACGAGGATGAGGTTATTTACGGACTGGGCCAACAGCAGACTGGCAAGATGAATCAGCGGAACCAGCGGTTGGTTCTTGAACAAAATAACATGCAGATTGCTGTACCTTATTTCGCGTCTGTCAAAGGTTATGGTCTTTATTGGGATAATTATTCGATTACGACATTTGATGATACGCCTATGGGGACATCATTTAGATCAGAAGCTGGTGAAGCGATAGACTATTATTTTCTTTATGGTGGAAATGGCGATGCTACTGTAGCACTTTTGCGACAGCTTTCGGGACAAGCTCCTATGGTACCTTTATGGACTTTGGGCTTTTGGCAGTGTAAGGAAAGATATAAGTCGCAAGATGAGGTGGTAGAGGTTGCTGAAAAATATCGTAAATTGGGCGTACCGCTTGATGGGATAATTCAGGATTGGCGTTATTGGGGAGAGGATAATTCCTCTTGGAATGCGATTCAGTTTCTTAATCCAAATTTTTCCAGACCTCAAGAGATGTTTTCCAGTTTAAGGAAGATGAATGTGAAAATGATGATTTCTGTATGGCCGAGTTTTGGAAATGGAACGGAAATTTTCAAGGAACTTGATAAAAAGGGTGCATTATATCCTATGGTTTCTTCGCCCCGTGAGGCAAGAGTCTATGACGCTTTTAATCCGGAAGCTCGTGGGATAGTATGGGATTATATGAACAGGTATATGTTCCAGCTTGGTATGTCGGCATGGTGGATGGATGCTACAGAACCGGAATTTTATGGTGCCAAACAGTCTGATTTCAATTTTCAGACGAAAGAAGGGGCTTTAAGAAATGTCCGTAATATTTATCCTCTGTACACTAGTAAGGCTATTTGGGATAATCAGCGTGCTACCACCTTGGATAAACGTGTATATATATTGACTCGTTCGGCCTATATAGGTTCGCAACGTTATGGTGCCGGTTCATGGAGCGGTGATATCCGTGCAAGTTTTGATGTTTTCAAGAAACAGATTCCGGCAGGTTTGAATTTTTCGATATGTGGCATTCCTTATTGGAATACCGATATTGGTGCATGGCATCCCTATGGCAATGTTTATAATACGGCACATAAGGACCCTGCCTACCAGCAGCTTTATGTGCGTTGGTTTCAGTTTGCTACATTTAATCCGATGATGCGCTCGCATGGTACAGGTTCACCCCGTGAAATTTATCAGTTTGGTGAACGTGGGTATTGGGCTTTTGATATGCAGGAACAATACATTAAGTTACGTTATTCACTGCTCCCTTATCTTTACTCTACGGCTTGGCAAGTTACTAAAAATGGTTATTCTTATTTGCGCCAACTTTCTATGGAAGCTCCTCATGATACATCAACCTATCAGATTTCTGATGAATTTATGTTTGGAAGTGCTTTCTTGGTTGCACCGGTTGTTGAAGAAGATGCTGTTTCGCGTAGTGTCTATTTACCCGATAATACTAAGTGGATTGACTTTTGGACAGGACAGATTCTGGATGGCGGGCAAGTAGTGGAACGTGCCACTCCTATAGAGATTATTCCGGTATATGTTAAGGCCGGCTCTATCGTACCTTTCACTACCACTGAGGTACAATATGCCACAGAACGGAAATGGGATAAACTTGAACTTCGTATTTATCCGGGCGATAATGGGGAGTTTGTACTGTATGAAGATGAGAATGATAATTACAATTATGAGTCGGGAGCCTACAGTGAAATTCCTATTACATGGGATAATGAAAAACGTATTTTGACTATAGGTGATCGGAAAGGCCGTTTTGCAGGTATGGTTAAGAATCGGAAATTCATTGTGAATATAGCAGGTAGTTCTTCTTCAAAAACAGTTTGTTATAATGGGCGGGAATTAAGGATTGAATTTTGAATCTATCGTTTTTGAGGGGTGTATATTTTGTGCAAATGTGTATTTGTTTTGTTGCTTTATTATGGAGAAATGAACTATGAAACAAAAGCAGGCATAAAAATACTATTTTTTCTCCCTTATGTTTAATCTATGCTAAATAGTTTTGTGAATGATATTTCATAGCTCTTTCTTGATGGAAAGAAGGACTTTTGTTAAACCAAATTATTTAGTATTTATGAAAAATGTAAGGAAGTATTTAGGGCTTGTGTCCATGTCGTTGGTATGTACCAGTCCTCTTGCGGCAATGGTTATACAACCGTTTGTAGGTGTTACCATTGTACAACAAAATGTCATTACAGTGAAAGGACAAGTGATGGATGAAAAAGGAGAGGCGATTATCGGTGCTAATGTCATTGTAGAGGGTACTGCCCAGGGAATGATTACTGATATGAATGGAAATTTTTCTTTTCAATGTCCTGTTGGGACTATTCTAAAGGTTAGTTATATAGGCTATTTGTCACAAACAATTAAAGTCTCGGGAAATGCTGGTACATTGAAGGTCATTTTGAAAGAAGATGCAGAAACCTTGGACGAAGTGGTGGTTGTAGGTTATGGCATGGTTAAGAAGAGTGACCTTACAGGTTCGGTGGCTTCAGTGAATGTTGATGAGATGGCTAAGCGTAATCCGGTGAATATAGGCCAGGCATTGCAAGGTGCTGCTGCTGGAGTACAAGTCATGAGAAATGGCGGTGATCCTTCCGGAGAAACCACAATCCGGATTCGTGGTATCGGTACAGTCCAAGGTTCTGCCGATCCCCTTTATGTCATTGATGGTATTATCAGTAGTGCTTCTATGGTTAATCCTGCTGATATTGCTTCTATTGAAGTCTTGAAAGATGCCTCGGCAACTGCAATTTATGGTTCGCGTGCGGCAAATGGAGTGGTAATGATTACTACTAAACAAGGTGACAAGAACAAGAGTCGTATCAACTTTACTGCTAATTTATCGGTTCAGTCAGTAAACAATACGATAGATGTTGCTGATGCCGACTTGTTTACTTGGGGTGTTCGTCAGAGTAAAGCGGCGGATGGTAAGTCCTTGACCAATTTAGCTTGGGGAGAACAATATGCAGGGCAACTTCAAACTATAGATTGGCAGAAAGAAATGACACGGACTGCTTTGTCGCGTAATTATCGGTTGTCGGCCTCCGGAGGTAGTAGCACTTCCAACTATATGGCTTCCATAGGTTATACAAAAAATGATGGTACCATTATCAATTCTTGGTATGAACGGATTACAGCCCGTGCTAATGCAGTCAGCAAAATTCGTGACTTTCTGACTGTTAATACTAATCTTGCGTATGTTCGTACTGGTAGTCACGGAGGTGGGAACATGCGGTCATATGCTTTGACGGTTCCAACTATGGACCATCTTGATGAAAACGGTAATTTGATGAATGTACCTATCAAATATCCCGACGGAAGTTATGGGGTACCTTTGCAAGAGATGAATGGGGATGTACCGAGAGGTAGTGACAATTTAGTGGCGAGAGCATACGATAATGACAGCAAGAATTTTACAGACCGGGTACAGATTGATTTTGGTTTGACAGTGGACATCTTGAAAGGCTTAACATTCAAAACCACTAACAGTTACAATGTAACCAATAAAAGTTCTTGGGATTATTCACCTCGAAATGAACGTACCATTACTTCTGATGGTTTGGATACCTTTTCCATGGAAATGAGTCGTAGCAGTGATTGGAATAGTGAGAACTACTTTAATTATATTCTTGATACAAAAGGGCATCATATCAATGTTATGGTAGGACAATCATTCAATCAGTCGGTAGATGGATTTGAACTAAAAGGAAGCGCTAAGGATTTTCCTGCGGATAACTATCGTGACATCGCTTCTACATTGAATTCTACTACTAAAAACGTTGAAGGTGCTTTGAAAGTTAAAACTACCAGTCTTTCTTATTTCGGTCGTTTGATTTATTCTTATAAAGATAAGTATTTATTTACCGGTACAATCCGTCGTGACGGTTCTTCAGCTTTCGGACGTACAAATCGTTGGGGAACTTTTCCTTCAGCTTCGGTAGCTTGGCGGCTGAATGAAGAATCTTTTATAAAGAATCTGAATATTTTCAGTAATTTGAAGTTTCGTATTGGCTGGGGTAAAACTGGTAGCTCTTATGGTGACGGCTCTAAATCTATTGCCCAGATTTCAACAAGTAAGATGTATTATTATTGGTGGAATGGGGTAAATTACACAGAACAGATGGGAGCTGCCAAAGACAAGGAAATTGATACGAATCTTCATTGGGAAACGAATGAACAGACCAATTGGGGTATTGATATGGGATTTATGGACAATGCCTTGAATGTAACATTGGATTATTTTATACGTAATTCTTATGATTTGTTGCTGGATCGTAATATGCGTCCTTCTACAGGTTTTACTTCCATTTATACGAATGCCGGTAAAATCCAAAATAAAGGATTTGAATTTGCTGTGAATTATCGTAAGACTTTTGGTGACTGGTTTGTCAATGTGGGAGTGAATGGTTCTGCACTTAGGAATAAAGTAAAGGAAGTCGGTGATCCTATTTTTGCTACAGAGGCTTCGAAGGGATATGAATGGGACAACCATTCCATTATTAAGAATGGATATGCCATAGGTTCGTTTTATGGCTATCGCGTAAAAGGAATTTTTCAAAATCAGGCCGAAATTGATGCTCTTAACAATGCGTCTTCCACTGGTAAATACCAATCCGGTTCTACACAACCCGGTGATTACTATTATTGGGATAAAGATGGCAATGGATATATCAATGCGGACGATAAGGATATAATAGGCAATGGATTTCCTAAACTGACTTATGGTATCTCTATTAATGCCAATTATCGTAAATGGGATTTTATGCTTTATGGTTATGGAGTTTACGGGCAAGATATTCTATCGTATTCGGCCATGAGTCTGTCTTCCATCCATAATTCAACGGGTGAATTCCAGAATTGCTTACAAGAATATATAAGTAATGCGTGGACACCAGAGAATCACAGTACCAAATATGCCCGTATGACGGTTTCGGACAATAATAAGAATACACGTGTGTCTGATGCTTGGATTAAAAAAGGTGATTTCTTCAAACTTCAAAATATTCAGGTCGGTTATACCTTTGATTGGGGAATGAGAATCTATGGGAGCATTGAGAATTTATTCACGATTTCTTCCTATAATAAATACGGTGATCCGGAGATAGGTACGGGGAGATTGAATTTGGTGGGATATGATTCAGGCCGTTATCCCTATCAGAGAACTTATAGTGTGGGTATTAGTTTACAATTTTAAAAAATAAGAATATGAGAAAGAACAAAATATTATCTGTTATCGGTGGATTGGCAGCCTTTATATTTACTTCATGTGATGGTATATTTGATGTGGATTATTATACATTTTTGCCCGAAGATTATATATTTACCAATGAATCTACTATTGAGGAGGGGCTATTGGGATGTTACGAATTGCTTTATCCGAATAGTTTCGGAGGAAGTTCGTGGGGGGTACGTCCTCATATGATGCTTGCGAACTTACCTACTTTAGATGTACAAGCTTCCGGATGGGATTTTAATTATTGCAAGTATGAGTGGACTGCTTCCGAGAGCCAGTTTCGTTATTCATGGAAGTGCTCGTATGCTGCTATCAGTCGTATAAACAGTCTGCTTGCGGGAATGGAGAGTGTCAAGGAATCCGTATTTAAGGAAGGGATAAAGGCGAAAAATGAAGTTATTGCTCAAGCCCGTGCCTTGCGTGCGTATAATTATATTTATTTAGGTAAGAACTTTGGACGTGTACCAATGTTGATGACCGGTGAAAACTACTCAACCTCTCCCGCCAAGCCTCGTCCTGAAACAGCTGATGAAATGTGGAAGCTCATTATTGAGGATTTGGAATATGCGACTAGTGTGCTTGATTGGCAACCGTTAAATGGCCAGTATGGGCGTATAACGAAAGGTATGTGTCTGGCCTATTTAGCTGAGGCTTATATGTATAATAATGATTATGATTCTGCCAAGCAAAGGTTGAAGCAGATTATTGATAGTAAGACTTATGAATTACTTCCTTGTTTTGCTTCAGTTCACGATATGGGAAATTATTGGTCGAAAGAAAGTGTTTGGGAACATTCCTTCTATAAATTCTCTACAATGACCAGTAGTGCGAGTAAACTTACTGATGCCTTGATTCAGATGGGTTACCGTTGTGCTTCTATGGAACATGCAGGTTATGGCTCATTCTGCTTGTCATGGGAGTTTTATAATTCGTTTGAACCGGGTGATAAACGAAAGCAGTATTCGTGTGTTGCATTGGGTGAAACCAATCCTTATACCGGTGAAGCTATAGGGGTTGATCCTGCTTATAATGCAGAGTTTGTAGGGACAGACCATAATCCGAATGTTTATACATTGAAATATTGGCGTGAACAGCATGGAGCCATGAAAAAAGATCATAACTATAATCCTTGTTCACTTACCATGAAACGATATGCAGGTGTATTGTTGGATTACGCAGAGTGCTGTTTCCGTACCAACGATGAGGCAACCGGTTGGGAAATAATCAAGCAGATTCGCAACAGGGCGTGGGGAAATCTGGAAACTGGGATGTCGGATGAATATGTGTTTGGTTTTGAAGATCTTTCTTATGTAAGAGATGATTATAAGCTTAATAAGGTAAAAGTAGAGGTGCCTGATGCTAAGAGCTTCTATACCAGATATAAGGCAGAAAAAGGGTATACGGCAGATGTATGGTTAGTGGCTCTGACGATTGAACGCCGTCATGAGTTCAACATTGAATTTGAATTGTGGTATGATTTATGTCGATCGGGAATGGCCGAACAGTTTATCAATTGCGAATATCCGATGAATGAAGGTTGGACGAAACGCGATTTTCCGTTCTATGACTACTACATGCTTTTTCCGATTCCTACGGATGAGATTTTGAATAATGATCTTATTAATGAAGAAGACCAGAATCCCGGATATTAAAAATAATAACCTATAAATTTTTAGTATATGAAACGATTGAGGTGTATTTGCATTTTACTGTTTTTGTTTAGTCTGGCTTATGCTCAGCAAGCAAAATATGTATTCTATTTTATTGGTGATGGAATGGGAGTAAATCAAGTGAATGGTACGGAAATGTATCTTGCGGAGCAGGAAGGCCGTATTGGAGTAAAACCATTGTTGTTTACTGCATTTCCCATTACGGGTTTTGCTACAACATTTTCTGCTTCCAATTCTGTTACTGATTCTTCGGCTGCGGGGACAGCTCTTGCCACCGGAAAAAAAACATATAATGGAGCTATTAGTATGGATAATGAAAGGAATGTCCTTCAAACTGTTGCTGAACAAGCGAAAAGGTCCGGTCGGAAAGTGGGCATAGCAACAAGTGTCAGCGTGGACCATGCAACTCCTGCTGTGTTTTATGCTCATCAACCGGATCGTAACATGTATTACGAAATAGCTCTCGATCTTCCAAAGGCTGGATTCGACTTTTATGCAGGTAGTGGCTTTTTGAAGCCTGCAACTTTTGCCAATGGGAAAGAAGCACCAACAGTTTTTCCTGTCTTTGAGGAGGCTGGATATGCGATAGCCAGAGGTCTGGATGATTTTAAAATAAAAGCTGCACAAGCCGGTAAGATGATTCTTATCCAGAAAGATGGTGCATCGCCTTCCAGTTTACCTTATGCTATCGACCGTAAGGAAGGGGATATGACATTGGCACAAATTACGGAAAGTGCCATCTCTTTCTTGACCAAGGACCGGGATAAAGGTTTCTTTTTAATGGTTGAAGGTGGGAAAATAGATCATGCCTGCCATGGTAATGACGCTGCTACTGCTTTTGAAGAGGTCATTGATATGGATAATGCGGTGAAAGTGGCTTATGAGTTTTACAAGAAACATCCGAAGGAAACTTTGATTGTTGTTACGGCTGACCATGAAACGGGTGGTATGGGTTTAGGGACTATCAAATACGAGTTGTCACTGAAATCTTTGGCTAGTCAGAAGCAATCTCAAGATATCTTGTCGCGTTATATTACAAACTTGCGGAAAGATAAAAACAATAAAGTTTCTTGGGAGGATATACAATCATTATTGGCTGATAAAATGGGCTTCTGGAAGGAACTGCCATTATCTTGGGAGCAAGAAAGGATGTTGCGTGATGAATACGAACTTTCTTTTAGAAGAAGGAAAGCTGTTTTTGAAGAGACCCTTTATGCACGTACTGAACCTCTTGCTGCCGCAGCCAAGAAAGTGATGAACCAGATTGCCATGGTGGGGTGGACGAGTGTAAATCATACAGCTGGATATGTACCGGTTTTTGCTATAGGCATCGGTTCCGAGCTGTTTAAAGGAAAGATGGACAATACGGAAATCCCGAAACGAATAGCGAAAGCTGCTGGATATAAATGACAATAGGTATGGAAAAGGCCATTCTAATTCAAATGATTGGAATGGCCAGTAGTGTAAAATAAACTGTGTCACGCATTATTTATCTCTAGAAAACTCATCGGTC
>OGOV01000287.1_pt1 | contig 53602 bp, 103 predicted proteins | sample 1552711 | NCBI WGS metagenome assembly OGOV01 (sample SAMEA2580216, study PRJEB22360) | human gut metagenome | biome: human gut; feature: human-associated habitat; material: faeces | place: Denmark | collected 2008/2010 | reverse complement strand
TAAAACCAGTACATGAAGTATGGGCTTTATATCCTAACGTTGAGAATCCAAAGAGTGTGGAATTTAAATCTGGTTATGGTATTAGATTTGTTCCTAGTATTCCCGGAAACGAAGATGTTCTTCAGAAACAATTAAAGAATTTTCTCGAATGGCTGATGCCGGGATTAACATGATGGAGGTAGTCCTTGATTCTGAAAGCAATTTATCATCCTGAAATTCATTTGAAGAGTATGCATGAAGTTGTGCAATCTGTTGATGCATATAAAATAAGTATAGATGGAGCAGAGTTTCAATTTGCTGTGTCTGCAACTGATGAATTTTATCCAAGTAGCTTTGGCAGGTATAGACTTTTATGGAAGCTTAGAGAAAATGCTTATGACTATGAATACTGTTTATACTGCCTTCTAAGAGAGTTGTATAACATAGAAAAGGAATGGTCGCTAGAGTTGCAAGATATTATGCTGCCTTTATTATGCTATGAGCAATCATTGTTTGAAGATGGGGAATGCTTTAAGCGTATGGCTATGGTATTACGATTTCTTAAGCAAAAAGGCTTTGTTCAAGAAATGGAGCTTGAAACAGATTTTAAAAGTAAAGAATGGAAGCAAGTAATTGGAGAGAGACGGATAGGGTTATGCTTGATTGATATGGATGCTTTAAATGCTGCAGTTAATAGAAAATCACAAGCATGGTCTTTGAAGGATGAGATTTTGTTGGTTCTTAATACTCAAGAGATTAAACTTGATGGCAAATATTATATTCTTACTAATGAACACTGTGAACCATATCTTTCTTTTACTGGTGGAAAGTTGGGAGGCCATTTAAAGTTGCATATTTATGGTAGGCTTGATTGTCCGTCTGCTTTAAGGCATCTGGCTAAAGGGCATTATAAAAAGAACCGCGTATTTTTGCTAATGAAGAAAAGGCTGTTGCAGCTGGTTTTAGACCGTGTGCAGTATGTATGCAAAAGAAATACATTGAATGGAAAAATGCTAATCGAGAAGTGTGATTTTCGATATTAGGCAAGTATAAACACGTCAACTTCTACCGTAACAGCCTTTACTATTATGCTATAATAATATGTAGAAAAACCAACGTAAGGAGCGATTATCATGAAATACGTTGCCTGTTACGGCGATTCTCTGGTGCAGGGCTTTCCCTTCGGCCCACGCTATTCCTGGACCGCTCAGGTGGAAAAGCTGACGCAGATTAAAATGCTCAATTATGGTGTCTGCGGTGACTTCTGCGACGATATCATCTACCGCATGCGCCAATACGCACTGCCGGAATATGTGCAGCACGTCCTCTTCCTTGGCGGTGCCAACGATATTCTGCAGGGACGGCGCCTTGAGGATATCAGCCGCGATTACAGGCGTGTGCTGGAGTGGTGCGAGGAAAAGCACTACAGTCTGTGCATCGTGTTGCCGTTTATCAGCACGGAGCAGGCGCTCAACCGTCAGTTGCTGAATCTGCGGCAGGAGGCAGAGCATATCTGCGGCGGTAAGGCCTTCCTGCTGGATTTGCAGCCTGCTATCGGCCTGGATGCCGGGGCACGCTTTAAGGCCTACGTTGACGGCATTCACCCCAAATCCCAGACGTATGAGGCGATGGGGAATTACGCAGCGCCGCTGATTTGGCAATGGCTGAAGGAAGAAAAAGAGGCTTAGAAAATTTTTAAAAGGTGACAAGTAAAAATACTTGACAAGCATCGCTTTATGCTTTATACTTACATAGTCGACTAAATTTCGAGAGGGATAAAAATGTCAGCAGAAGAAATTTTTGCGCAGCGTATGCGCTTAGGCAGGCTCTTTGATATTTACGGCGGTCTTCTGACAGCTAAGCAGAAGCAATGCCTGGGACTGTATTTCTATGACGACTTGTCTCTGAGTGAGATTTCGGAGGAGCTGGGCGTTTCGCGTCAGGCTGTCCACGACCTGCTCAAGCGTGTTGAGCAGCTGCTAGAACGATATGAAGCATCACTGAAGGTGCTGAGCCGCGAGGAGGAGCTGCATGCTAAGCTGCAGCAGGCAATAGATTTGCTGGCAACTCCGGATGAGGCAAAAAAAGACGAGGCCGTGCAAATGCTTAAAGAGCTTTGCAGTGAAGGTAGGTAGATAGAATGGCATTTGAAAGTTTATCTGAAAGATTACAAAATGCATTAAAGATGTTCCGCGGCAACGGCAAGCTGACTGAGGAAGATTTAAAGGCTCCTATGCGCGAAGTGCGTATGGCGCTTTTGGAGGCCGACGTTAACTTCAAGGTTGTTAAGGACTTTGTAGCCAAGGTTAAAGAGCGCGCTGTTGGTGAAGCGATTGGCGAAGGCCTGAATCCGCATCAACAGATTATCAAGATAGTTAATGAAGAGCTGATTGAGCTTTTGGGCGGTACCCAAAGCAAGCTCACTGTTGCTCCCAAACCGCCGACAGTTATCATGCTGGTTGGTCTGCAGGGCGCAGGTAAAACCACTACCGCCGGCAAGCTGGCCAACTACCTGAAGCGCAAGCACAAAAAACCGCTTCTGGTTGCAGGCGACGTTTACCGTCCTGCTGCTATTACCCAGCTGCAGGTTTTGGGCGAACAGCTGAATGTGCCGGTATTTACTCTGGGCGACAAGGTTTCTCCTGTAGAAATTGCTCAAAAGGCCATGGAAAAAGCACATAGTCTGGCATGCGATACGGTAATCATAGATACCGCAGGCCGCTTACATATAAATGAAGAGCTGATGGAGGAGCTGCGCAACATTAAAGGCGCTGTTCATCCTCAGGAAATTCTGCTGGTTGTAGATGCTATGACTGGTCAGGATGCAGTAACTGTTGCCGAGAGCTTTGACAAGGAATTGGGCATTGACGGCCTGATTGTTACCAAGCTCGATGGTGATGCCCGCGGTGGTGCGGTGCTTTCCGTAAAGGCTGTTACCGGCAAACCGGTTAAGCTGATCGGCTTGGGCGAAAAGCTGGATGCTTTGGAGCCCTTCCATCCGGATCGTATGGCTTCCCGTATTCTGGGCATGGGCGATATCCTGACTCTGGTAGAAAAAATCCAGTCTACAACAGACCTCGCCAAGGCATTGGAGATGGAGAAAAAGCTGCGTAAGGATGAATTCACCTTAGAGCAGTTCCTGGACCAGATGCAGCAGGTTAAAAAGCTGGGTTCTCTGGAAACCATCTTAGGCTTAATCCCCGGCATGGGCGGCATCAGCCAAAAGCTGAAGGAAGCTAATGTGGACGAAAAAGAATTCGACCGCATCGAAGCAATCATCCGCTCCATGACCAAGAAGGAAAGACAAAAACCCGAAATCATCAACGGCAGCCGTCGTAAACGTATTGCTGCAGGCTGCGGCATGCGTGTACAGGATGTCAACAAGCTTCTGAAGAACTTCGAAGAAAGCAAGAAGATGATGAAGCGTATGCAGGGTATGGCAAAGTTTGCTTCCAAAGGCGGCTTCAAGCTGCCGTTTGGCAGATAATAAATGAAAAGTTCCATGTTGTGAGATATTAATTTAAGGAGGTGAAAATCAACATGGCAGTTAAAATCCGTTTAAAACGTATGGGCGCTAAAAAAGCTCCTTTCTATCGTATTGTTGTTGCAGACGCTCGTTCTCCTCGTGATGGTCGTTTCATCGAATCCATCGGTTACTACGATTCCACCGTTCAACCGGCTAGCGTAAAAATCGATGCTGAGAAAGCTATCGACTGGATGAACAAAGGCGCTCAACCGACCGATACCGTTAAAAACCTGTTCAGCAAGGATGGTATCATGAAAAAATTTGCTGAAGCTAAAGCAGCAAAATAATTTGAGGGGGCGTGATCTACATGAAGGAATTGGTAGAAGTTATGGCCAAATCTCTTGTAAATGATCCCTCTGCAGTAGTAGTGGAGGAGGAGACCACCGGTACAACAACGGTGCTTCGCCTCCATGTTGCTTCTGAAGATATGGGTAAGGTTATTGGAAAACAGGGCCGTATCGCAAAAGCTATCAGAACTGTTATGAAAGCAGTAGCAACCCGTGAAAATGTGAAAGTCATTGTCGAAATTATTTGATTGAGGATGGTATATCGCTATGGATAAAATGATCGTTAGGGTTCCCGTCGCTGTTAAAGCAAAAGTTACTGAAGATTTAAAGTTGAAAATTGTTGGAGATCTCCAAAATACCATAAAGAATATGGAGCTTGATCTGGAGCAATTCGAGTTCCAGGCTAAAAAAGCATTGCATCAGGCTGCCAGCGATTTGAGCGTGCTTCCGGCTTTGCGCGAACAAATTGACATCGAAAGAAATAAGCGTACTGCTGCTAAACAAGAAGCAGAGGCTAAGCTGAAAAGAGCGGAAGCTCTGGAGCTGGGCGCTGAAATTGGTCATGGTACCCTGGAGCGTACTGTAGAAATTACCGTAGGCACCAATATCGATACCCTGATGGGCGCAGAAATCCTTACCGAAGACGGTAAGATTATCGCTTTCCGCGAATAATCCATGGAAAACCAAATAGTTATTGGCAAAATTGTCGCTCCGCACGGTGTGCGGGGCGATATTCGTATATTGCCGTTAACCGATAAGCCGGAACAATTTTTAGACCTGGATTATCTGCTGCTGCCGGACGGACGCAAGCTGACCGTGAAAGCAGCACGCTTTCATAAAAGAATGGTGCTAGTGACTACTGCCGAAATCAAAAGCATGAACGAGTCCGAGCTGCTGCGCGGCATGGAGGTAAGCATTAACGCTGAGGACCTGCCGGAGCTGGAGGAAGGACGCTTTTATGTTGCTGACCTCATCGGCCTGCCTGTTTATGACGAGCAGGGCGAGCAAATCGGTACCTTTAAGGACGCACTGAGCACAGGCAGCAACGATGTTTATGTTATCGCTGTCCCCGGACAGAAGGATTACCTGCTGCCGGCACTGAAGAAATATGTCAAGGAAATCAATCTGGCAGAAAAGCGCATTGTCGTGGAGCTGCCTGAGTGGGTTGAGGCAGAATGAAGTTTTTATTTGTAACCTTATTTCCCGAACAGATTGAGCAGGCCGCAAGCCACAGCATTCTGCAGCGCGCTGCCTCCAAGGGCCTGATTGAGGTGAGCTGCATCAATCCGCGCGATTTTACGCATGACGTGCATCGCACGGTGGATGATTCTCCCTTCGGCGGCGGTGCCGGCATGGTGCTGAAGCCGGAGCCGATGGTGGCTGCTATCCGCAAGGCGAAGGAGCAGCTGCCCAACGCCCGCGTTATTGCGATGTGCCCGGGAGGACGCGCGCTCAAACAGAACATTGTCGAGGAATATGCCCACAGCGGACAGGATTTTATCTTCGTCTGCGGTCATTATGAGGGCTTTGACGAGCGCATCTTCCATTGGGTAGATGAAAAGCTGTCTATCGGCGATTATGTGCTCACCGGCGGCGAAATGCCTGCCATCATCGTGATGGATGCAATTTCCCGCTTTATTCCCGGCGTACTGGGCAAGATTGAAAGTGCGGAGGAGGATTCCTTCAGCACCGGTCTTCTGGAATACCCGCAGTACACCCGTCCGGTGAACTTTGAGGGCATGGAGGTGCCTGAGGTGCTGCGCAGCGGCAACCATGCGCTGATTAACAGCTGGCGCCTGAAGCAGTCGCTCAAGGCAACGCTCGCTCTGCGTCCCGACCTTTTGAGTGCGGAGCAGAAGGAGCTTTTGACAGGCCGCTTGCCCTATAAAATGAAAAAATCGGAGCGCCGCTTCTATGAGGAGCTGCGTGCCGAAATAGCTGCCGAGCAGGAAAAACACGCAAGCGCCGAGGTGAAGGAGGATGAGGCGAATGGCTGATTTATATGTTGGCCTGGTCCATTATCCTATCTATAACAAGCGCATGAACGTTATCGCCGGCGCAGTGACTAACTTTGATATCCACGATATTTCGCGTACCTGTCGCACTTATAACGTGCAGGGCTATTACATCATCCATCCGCTGGAGGTCCAGAAGCAGATTATCGACAAGATACTTTCCTACTGGCAGGAGGGCTATGGCAAGGTGTATAACCCCGACCGTGCCGACGCGCTGAGCCGCGTGCTGTGGCAGCCTGATATCGCTAGTGCGGGGCAGACGATTGTAGAGCGCACAGGCAAGCAGCCTTACGTTGTCACTACGGACGCACGCATTTATCCCAACACCGTTTCCTACAGCTTTATGCGCAAGCAGCTGCAGGAGGGTGACAGACCGGTGCTGCTTTTATTCGGCACAGGCTTTGGTATCGAGGCGGAAACTATGGCCAAATTTGATTATATTCTGGAGCCTGTTTACGGCCCATGTGACTATAATCATCTTTGCGTGCGCAGTGCCGCAGCCATTATTCTGGACAGGCTTGCAGGCGAGGCCTGGTGGGAAAAAAATTAAAGACAAATGGAAGAAATTATACACTTTTCTCTTGCATAAATTGTTTGTCTATGATACAATTTACGTTGTGTAATACGGACGGTCCGCTGTGGAGTTCGCACATGAACGTCTATGATTTAGGAGGAAACTATGAACATTATTGAAGTACTGGAACAAGAACAACTTCGTTCCGACATCCCTGAGTTTAAAGCAGGCGACACCGTTAAAGTTTATTGCAAAATCGTCGAGGGTACCCGCGAGCGCGTTCAGCTGTTTGAAGGCGTTGTAATTTCCCGCAGTGGCTCCGGCGTTCGTGAAAACTTCACCGTTCGTCGTATTTCTTACGGCGTTGGCGTAGAAAGAACTTTCCCGGTTCACAGCCCGCGTATTGAGAAAATCGTTGTAGCACGCGTTGGTATCGTTCGCCGTGCTAAACTGTATTATCTGCGCAAACTGACTGGTAAAGCTGCTCGCATCAGAGAAAAACGCTAATCAATCTTTGTTTATAGTAAAAGGGACTGTAAACAAAAACCGCCAAACCCTAGTATTCATGGGGTTTGGCGGTTCTTTTTTTATTGAATGAGTTCAAAATGAGTTCCAAAAATTAAAATTCGCTATTTTGGGGCAAGTTATCCACAGTTAAGCTCTCCAATTTGTCGACAGCCTTTCTATTAGCTTCAGGCATCATGTGAGCATAAAATTTAAAGGTTGTATTTGTATCTGCGTGACCAATCTGTTCAGCGACTGCCAAAATATCTCCGGTAGTTGCGTAAAGCATGGAAGCATAGCTGTGCCGGAGAATATGAGGGCTGATTCTTGGCAAGCCTAACTTAATGCAGTGATAGCGCATATATGTTCTGATAGCCGTCGGCTTTATGCCGTCAAAGATATAATCTTCGGCTTTGACCTTGTAAAGTGTGCTTATGTAGTCCATGATTTGATGATAGAGGTATTTCGGTATCTCAACATTACGGACGGAGCTTCTTGTCTTGGTTGTGCTGATGACGTATTCGTCTTTATTGTTTATTCTCATGAGTGATTTGTCGACGTGAATTTTATAGGGAGATATATCCTCAATTTTTAGTGCCAAAACTTCACCTATTCGCAAGCCTGCCCAAAAAATGATATTGAATAGCACTCTATGTGAAGCTATCTCAATGTCATCATAGAAAACCTTATACTGTTCAACTGTCCATAACTTCGCACGTGTATCGTTTGAATATGGCTTTACCCTGTCAGTAAGAGTGACAGGGTTATTTTTTGTCCCGAAGTTTCTTTTTGAGAATTCAAATACCTGGTTCAGTTCTGAGCGAATGCGGTTTAACAGTCTGCTTGAAAGACGTTCTTTTTCTGATTTTTCGTTTTGAAGTGCAAGCCAGCGCATAACTTGAAGCGGAGTGACTTTATCGACGTTCATATTTTCAAAGAAGGGGAGAACGTAATATTCCAATGCCTGGATTTTTCCGTCAACGGTCGATTGCTTTAATTCTCCTAGCTTTAATTTGCTGTCCAGCTCTTCCCGGTATGCTGCAATAACTTCACTGAATTTCGGATCATGTGTATGAGTTTTATTTCTCATATCGCTTTCATATTTTTCAGCATCACGCTTTTTGTCAAAGCCTCTTTTTGTTGTATGCTTGCGCACGCCTTGCCAATCTTTATACCAAAAAGCGCAGTCCCATTTTCCTGTTTTCAGATTTTTTGTTACTGTCATGTTCTGCAGCTCCTTTCATGTAATTTTTTGCCAAAAACGCTAAAAATTCTCTTTAGTATTTAGCTTATACGCGACTTTTCAAGGCTTCTACTTATATTTATATTAGTAAAAATTAAATGCTCATATAAGCTAAATATGAAGCTCTGATAAGATTTTTAACTTACAAAAATAGTGATATAAACTGTATAAAAACGCTGGCTTGAAAAGCAACCTGAAATTTTATGTTCAGACTGTTTTTTAAGCCTTTTTTATTTCAAAAAGCACAAAAGCAGACCATTTCTGGTCTGCTGATTTATTTTATCGACTGCGTACTGCTATATGCTTGTTTGAATTTGTCGTTTGCTTCCTTGACTTTAGCAGCCGAATTTTTCCAATCTGCAAGCCAGGTGTTTTTGTCTAGTGATGGCTTGTCTTTTACTCGTGCCGTTACATCCAAAAAGTTTATTACGCAAGAAATATATGTATCTGTCAATGTGGCAATATAAGAATCTTTTGCCCTGGAATCACTTTGCAGTTTTTCTTTTAGTTCTTGCAATTTAGGTTTGGTATATATTGCTAAATCTGCTCCTGCAATATCTTTCGCATTTTCCGGATATGTTTTCATGATGTTTTCAAATTTAGGGAAAAAGTCATTTTTTAAGATAGAACCCGTTACTACAAAATAATTGTCATTGATGTACTTTGCGTCTGTTGCTTTCGATGCTTCACAAAATGGCAAGCCAGCAAACACAAAAATCGTAGTAAGAATAAGAAATATTTTTCTCATTTTTATAGCCTCCTAAAACGGACGGCAACGCTGGCAAGGTGTATAGCCTGATGCTTTGGCTTCAGCTAATGAATCTATGTAAAGTTTACTGCCACCGCTCATTTTTGGTACGAATCTGCAAGTGTTTGTGTGTATCTTGCCAGTGTTGCGATTAGCTACATAAGCTTCTGCAGACAGCGTGAATGTACCGATGCAAAAAATAGTTATTAGTGCTATGATTATTCTTTTCATTGATGCTGACTTCCTTTATTGTTTGTTAAGCAAATTCGATATTATAGCACATGGTTCCTCGTATTCCGATAGGCGTATAATGTACGGCGTTGCTCGTCCTTCTTTAAATATGTGTAATCCACCGTCACCGTCGGAAATAGAGAATAGTTTAGAGATTGGAAAAGCAAAAGCTTTTGAGCTGCCTAAAAAGCCTATACGCATATTGCTTATCCAAAAGATGCCCCACGAATCAGAAGTCCAAAAAGAGGAAGTTTTTCTTGATACACTCATAGAGCCTACATGATAGCGAACACCTTTACAGATGCGTATAGATGCAGATGGTCCGGAATAATTAATTTTTTTGGTAACAGTTTTCATTTTCATCATATCTGCGTATGCTGAATAATGAAGTATTTCGCCGTCCTTATATATGATCTGAACATCATTTTTATCATAGATTGGTAATTTATCGTTAACTGTGATGTCATATAGGGTTCTGTTTAGCTCTATTTTTCCATTCCAGTATTTTACTTCTTTAGGAGTGAGATGTTCGCATACAAGCAAATACTTGGTAAATTTCTGCGCTTCATCTTCTGTTACTATTCCGTCCTGCATTATATTAGACCAGATGTTATTACAAGCCATAGATTGAGCTTCAGCAAGTTGTTCATCTGTAATATGTTTTTCCTTTATGAAATTATACATATTGGTAAGCTGTGCCTTATCTTCGTATTTGTCTTCCATGGCTACAGTGGTTAGCATTTTTATATAATTTTGAATGTCTTCCTTTGATGCTTTGCGTGAAAACCACCCGAACATTAATACCGACTTCCTTTCTTTTTCTGTACACGAAAAAGAGGACGGACATATGCGCCCTCTTATCGCTGTAGTTCTTCTACAAAATGGCTCCCTAAAGAGAATCCCCCCCTAACATCAAGTTGAATCATTAAGTCCGCATTTTACAGTTTCAGCTTGCTTTTTTTGCAACCAGTTGGTTGGCAATTTCTATGCAGAGTAGCAGGAAATACACATGCTCTGTTGGTAATTGTCGAATCAGCTGTGCATACTCGTTAGTGGTATGACATCGACTTCGTTTTAACCTCCTTCCTTTAGATTGCAAGGTATTATGCCATGCTGGCGAAGGGGAAGTCAGGCCTTGCCTTTGCCTTGCAACAGCCCTTTTATAATTTGCTCGATAGCCATCTTTTGGGTGTCATCGAGCTTCTGAATCTGTTTAGCAATCTCAATAGCCTGTTCATCGAGAAGCTGGGCGTTGAGCTGCTGCTTTACTGCTTCAGTGTCTATGCCGAGGGACTTTGCTTGTTGTTCTGTTACACCGAGAGCGTAGTCTTTATCTTCATAAAAGTAACCTACTGGAACGTTAAAGTAATCAGCTATTTTTTGAATTTTATCTGCTTTTGGTGTTGATTTACCATTTTTCCAGAAAGTAAACATTGAGGAAGATAAACCTGTGTCTTTACAGACTTTATACGCAGATGTATTAGACTTTTCCAATAATGCTGCGAATTTGTCGTAGTTAAGGGACATTATACACCTCAATTTTAAAAAAATAAGCGAAAAAACACTTTACTTTTATAACTACATCTGTTATAATATAACTATAAAAATTAAACTAAAAAACGCTATAAAAATTAAACGCTCAGAAAAACGCTTTATTTTTATAACTATTCTATCACGTTTTATTTTTAAAATCAAGAAAGGAGAGAATTTATGTACAAAAAATATGCGATGCTGTTAAAAGAACGTAATGTAAGCAGCTATAAAGTAGCTAAAGATACTGGCATTTCGTCTTCCACATTTACTTTTTGGAAAAACGGCAAGTGTAAACCGAAGATTGATAAGCTTCAAAAACTTGCCGAATACTTCGGCGTAAGCGTTGATTACTTTTTGGAAGCGTAAAGGAGGGATGTTATGGAAATAAACAATGGTTTAATGACTTTTAATCCTCGTTCTGCCGTAAAGCCTATCATACAAATACTGCATGATAAAGGCATACCAATAGCTGGCATTTCGCAAGTGTTTGAGCTGGTTATGGAAGATGCTATAAGTCATACAGTGCCTTATGATGTTCAGAAATTTAATGATGAACTAAAGAAAGCACAAAAAATTAAAGATGCGCATTCTCTTTAATTATTGATATAGCAATAGCTTGGAAAGACTATTGGTGAAATGGCGCAAAGGAGTAAAAAAGATGAAAAAGGTATTGCAAATCTGTGTATGTATCATCTTTGCTTGGTGTTTTCTTAGCTTAGTTGGCGGATTTTCGGACAGCCAGGTGCAAAGGCATACAGTCACTCATGTTGTACAAGAAGGCGAAACAATGTATGGAATCGCTGACAAGTATTTCCTGCTCAACAAAACGAGAATTTGTTTTGACGAGTTTTGGTACAACGTATCCGAGGATAATAAGCACCTGACCGCCAACCGCCGTTATCTCCAGCCTGGAGATGTAGTCACTGTTAATTACTACACAGTGAAGAATCAATGACAGCAGGCTAAAAGCTTTAACTGCTATAAGCCTATTATAGCAAGAAAGGAGTTTATACAATGTCTGAAACTCAAACTAACATCTACAAAGTAGCTAGAGAGTACGCAGGGATGAGCCGTGTAAATGCGGCAGAAGGACTTGCAATCTCTGCAAGCTGTTTAAAGGATTATGAGATTGACTGGCGACAATGCCCGGATGCTATTGCACTAGCAATGTCAAAACTCTATCGTACACCGTGGTTACGTGTACAGCACCTGCAAAAGAACGTTGTGTTCTGCGACGTTTTTGGACTTATTCCTCCTGTTGATGATTTAGCAGTGAATATGTTAAGGGCGCAAAAAGAAGTCGGTGAAGTGGTTGAGTTGTTTCCGCAAATGGTAGCGAAAACGGTACAAAAAAAGCACCTCGGTGACAATCTTTTAAAAGAGTGCCGGGAAGGTGCACAGGCTTTGCTTGTATTGATTGGTATTGAAGAAGAGCAAAAAGAAAAGACCCCCCACGCTAATAGAGAGCCTTTAACCTATAAATAAAGTCGAAAGGAAATCGGTTTAAAAAATAGGTCATATATAGTATAGCATACGGAAAAGAGGTTGTCAAACATGGAAAGCAGATTCTACACAGCTAAAGATATTGCCAACCTTTTAGGCGTAGGCGTTGGAAAAGGCTACTCGCTTATAAGGGAATGGAACAAAGAGCTTCAGCTAAAAGGCTATACAACTGCACAAGGCAGAGTAGTTAAAGCCTATGCTGATTTAAAGCTTGGTTTCGGAATTCAAAAGGAGGATGTATATGGTAACTAATGAACAGGTTAACGCCGTGTTAGCTCGCAGCGGACTTAGCATGGAAGGATTTGAAGCTTTTAGAAAAAGAAAGCATGGTGAGCATAAGCAGACGAAAGAGAGCTGGTTGAAAGACTTTAAGACTTGCTCACACTGTACCAGGGATGGCAAATGTAAGTATCAACACTTCGGATACCACCAGGAAAAACAGGCTGTGCGTGAAGGTGATGTGTTAAGCTATAACGTTAACAGCTTGTCGGTAAATATGCAAACATATCCTAAAGTTGGCAGTTATTGTGAATGCTGTCACTGGGATGCTGAAACAACTCTTAAGCTTTACAGTAAGGTCGAAGAACTTATTAAGAAAGGGAAGGTAATTTAAATATGGAAATGAGCAGAGAAAGAAGAATCATGCAAGCCGTTCAAATGCTTATCGACGAAGGAGTGGTAAGCGTTGAGCTTTACGGCGACGAGGGCGAGCGCGGAGTACATCTGTTAAATATGCAGGGGATAAACAATGCGCAAGAAGCAAATTACGTTGCTGTTGACGGTGACGTGAAATACACTGACAGATTTAAGTTTGTTCACGGCTATAAGTTTTACAGCCGCGAATACACCTATATTAAGCCGTGGGAAGAATCCCCGGCAAGCGAGGAGGTGCCGTTCTGATGAGCGTATACGAAAAATTAATGAAGATGCAAGCAGAGCTGAAAGCACCGAAAAACCAATACAACAAGTTCGGTAATTTTTACTACAGGGCTTTTGAAGATATTTTGGAAGCGGTAAAACCGCTGAATGCCAAGTATGGTGTAGTGCTGACTATTGGCGACGAAATTGTCGAAATCGCTAATCGCTTCTATGTAAAGGCAACAGTAACTTTAGTCGACATCGGAAGCGGTGAAAAGATTACGAACACTGCCTATGCCCGTGAGGACGATGCAAAAAAAGGTATGGACGGCAGCCAGATTACTGGAACAGCCAGCTCATACGCACGTAAATACTGCTTAAACGGCTTGTTCTGTATTGATGACAACAAAGATGCAGACACCGACGAATATTGTGCTCAGCAGGAACGCAAGCCGCAGCCGCAACAGCAGAAGCAAAAACCTAAAGCACAACCGCAAGCTACCGGAGATAAGTTTGTGAAAATTACACCGCAGGGAAATGTGATTGTAACCGTTGCTAGTGGTCACGATGAAAACGGCAGACCGCTTGCAGCATACAAAAATATCAAGGACCTCACGATTGAGGAGCTTGAAAAAATGATCACAATCCCTCAATACACGCTTGCGCATGCTGCAATTAAGGCCTTGCTTGAAGAAACGAGGCAGACTGCATGAGAAAGAAAGCACTCATGAAGTATGTAAGGTTGCTTAGACGGCAGCCATTATGGAAAAAATTATTGTAGGAGGGCAACATGGAGAGCTGGTTCAAGGTTAGCGCTGATGTTTTCGACAGCGAAAAAATTAAGATACTTCGTGCTGATACGAAGATTGGTGATAGCCTGGCGTTAATGTGGTTCTTCCTGTTAGCTCTGGCTCGCAAAAAAAACGATGGTGGTTATGTATACGCTACCGAAGGTGTAGCGTATACACCTAAAACCTTAGCTGCTGTTGGTGGATTTAAGCCTAAAATTGCAGAAGCTGCATTAGAAGTATTTCAGCAGTACAACATGATAGATATAGAGGATAACGGCTATATCTATATTGTAGGCTGGAGTGAGTATCAGAACGCCGAAGAGCTTTCAAAGCTTAAGGAGCGTGAACGTTGCAAGGAAGCAATGAGAGCCAAAAGGCAGCGTGAGAGGGATAAAGCACGTAACACTGATGTAACAAATGCAGATGTTACGGAATGTTACGAAGATGTTACGAGTAACAAAAGCGTAACAAGTCAAGATGTTACACGTAACACTGATGTAACAAATGCAGATGTTACGGATAAGAGTAAGAATAAGAAAGAGAATAAGAATAAGAGTAACAACAACTCTAGTAGTGGTGGTTGTTACAATGAAAATACTGACGTTACGTGTAACAGTTACGAAAATGTTACGAGCAATGATAATCCTGTTGGCTTCTGGAACAAGAATGTTACGCCGATAACGCCATACATTGCAGAGCGGTTACAGGCTATTGCTAAGGAGCACGGCGAGCTGATAGCTATGCAGGCGGTTACGATAACAGCACAGCAAGGCAAGAAGTCAATAGCCTATTGTGAGGGAGTTGCAAGAAACCTTGCGAGCGGTGATACGCAAAAACCGAAAAAGCCGCCGGATAATTTTAAACCACCGGACGACCAAACAGACCTGGACAAATATTTTTAGTGAGGTGATAGCATGAATGCGAATGAAGTTCAGAATTCGATTACACTTGCTGTAAATCACATTGCTGAAAATGCTGCACAGCTTAATAAGCAAAACGAAAACGATTATTACGAAAACGGATTGCTTATGTGTGGTAAATGCCATACGCCGAAGCAATGCAGAGGTTTCTTGTTTGGTGTTGAACGAACTGTAACCTGTATCTGCAAGTGCAGAGCGGAAGAGCTTCAGGCAGAGCGTGAACGTGAGGAGCATGAAAAGCGACTTGCTAGGGTGCAAGAGCTTAGAAAAGCTGGCTTCCCGGAGCGTGAGCTTCAGGCACAGACTTTCAGCCATGATGACGGCGCAGACGAGCGGACGATGCGAGCAATGAAGAATTTCGTTGAGCACTACGATGATTTTCGCAGGATGCATAAAGGATTGCTGCTTTATGGAAATTCCGGAAGTGGAAAGACGTTCGCCGCTGCGTGTGTTGTCAATGCACTGATTGATAAAGGTGTAGCTTGCTTAATGACTAATTTTGGCAGAGTGTTCAATACCTTGTGGGGAACGGAACAAAAGCAAGCATATCTTGACGGATTTAATCAATTTGAGTTGTTAGTGCTTGACGATTTAGGAGCAGAACGGCGCACGGAGTTTGCTCAGGAGCTGGTGTTCCAGATCATCGACAGCCGTTGCCGGAGCGGATTGCCTACAATCATTACAACAAATTTGCCGATTGACGCAATCAAAAAGCCGCAGACGATAACGGAAACAAGAATCTATGACCGCATTTTGCAGATGTGCCACCCGGTAGAGGTTACACACGCAAGCAGACGCAGGAAGAAGGTTGCAGAAGGCTTTGCTGCTACCAACAAGTTATTAGGATTATAGGAGGGAATTATGGACGCTAAAGAGCTTACGAGAATCACTGAAAGTGCAAATCGTGATAAAGATAAGAGATATTTTACTACAATAGTAAATTTCTATATCAATATGTATCATGACAGCGGTGAGGTTTATTATCTGCATAAAGCTATTGCCGAAATCAAAGCAAAAATCAAAAAAGAAGGCGGCGAAATTTTTTGCCAGGACAATCCGTTAAAGAGAAAGGAACAAAAAGCATGAACAAAATCATTTTATTAGGAAGACTAACAAAAGACCCGGAGGTAAGATACACTCCTACAAACAAGGTTGTTGCTCAGTTCACGCTTGCTGTTGACAGACCTTATTCCAAAGACAAACAGCGTGAAGCGGACTTTATTCCTGTGGTTATCTGGGGTAAACAGGCTGAAATCTGTGGCAATTATCTTAGTAAGGGACAGCGTGTGTTAGTTGAAGGCAGACTGCAAATTCGCAGCTATGACGCTAAAGACGGTCAAAAGAAATATGTAACCGAGGTTGTTGCAGAGCATTTTGAATTCATTGAGCGTAGAGAGCAAGGCGGCGAATCTCAGCATACACCGGGAGAAGAAAGCCAGGACTTCCAAGGTTTTGGCAGCACAGTACCTTTTAATGAGGAAATTCCGTTTTAAGCGAGGTGCAGCATGAAGATTAAAGACGAAGTTAACCGCTTGCGTAAGCTGGCGTGGACTGAAATCGAATTAAAGAAAGATGATTTCAAGAAGATTTGCAGTGAATATTGCTTTTTGTACAAAACGATATATCACCAGACCTACAATCCTAGCATGAAGCTGATTAGCACGTGGGGAAGAAGCAAGGTGTATGTTGATAAACTTGAATACATTGATGTGCTTCAGGACTTAGCTTATCTGAGATACGCTTTCAGCAGGATGAAATTCAAGGGGTACAAGAAACATGAATCAGCTTAAAAGTATCATCGTGGGCAAGCGTAGCAAGGCAAGCGGTTCGTTCTTTGAAAAGATGATTGACGCAGGCTGCCAGTATTACGAGGAACATGGCATTGCGAAGATTGAGAAACAGAGTGAGCCTGTACATTATATCCGCCCTTATGGAGCGCATGGACAGTTCATTGCCAACTATGCAAAGAAAAGCGGCGTTGACTACAAAGGGACGCTGAGAGGTGGTTTAGCGGTGTGCTTTGAAGCGAAGCACACCGATGGCGATAAGATGCTGCGAAACAGACTTGAACCGCACCAGCTAGAATATCTTAAGGTTCACCACTTTTTAGGTGCAAGGTGCTTTATCCTGGTATCGTTCAATCTGACAGATTTTTACAATGTGCCGTTCCTTGTATGGGAAAATATGAAGTCACTATACGGAAGGCAGTACCTGAAGCGTGATGATCTTGAAGAATACAGAATCAGTAATACAGGCAGAGTGCTAAAATTCCTGACTGTAACGGAGGGGTAACAGTGAAATATCTACTTGGAACAACAGCCGAAGGCAAGCAGTGCTGCCCTCATTGCAAGCAGGAAAAAATAAAGCTTGTCTACGGCGCAAAGATTGTAGACAGAAAAGGTGCTGTAAAATGGGCGTTTAGATGCTCATCATGCTATGGCACTATTTGGCTAAAGTAAAGCGAAAGGAAGTCGGTTTAATGCAGAATAAGGATTGGAGCTATCTGCTAGGGCAGAAAATAGGTATGCTGACAGTGCTTGAAATTTATCCTCCAGGCGTTATCAGTATCAGACCTAAAAAGAAGGCTTCTGTTGCAAGATGCGTCTGCGAATGCGGCACTGAATGTTACAGAGATGTATCTAACCTTGCCCGGCGGCAAGGAATGAGCTGCGGAGGTAAGGAGTGTAAGCACAAAATCATGAGCCTTGCGCAAATAAGAAGGCAGGAAACAAACAAAAGCAAGGCTAAAGCTCAAAAGCCTGCCGAGAATTTTTCAAAAGATGAAGAGCCGATAATCACGAAAAAGCTGAAAAATAAATATGTTTGCCCTTTTCCGTTCCCCGGCTGTGTAAGAAGCGAGGTTTGCCACGTATGCTGCTGGGAATGTGACAAGGAATGTAAACAGTGCAGTAATAATCCACAACTGTGCGGAGCAAGGAGATTAAGATGAGAAGTGTTAAGGAGATTTTAGCAAACGAAAAGTTTCAAGCCGACAAGAGAAATGATTTTGCTTTTGAAGGCTTAGTATTGACAGGCTTCCTGCATCTGCCGGGAATCAAAAAGAGCTTACAGTGTGTTGTAGGCGTTGAGCCTGATCAGGACGGCAACCAATGGGAGCATGTAAGCGTGAAATTTTGCGGCACAACGAATAAAACGCCGTCATGGGAGGTTATGTGCCAGGTTAAAGACGTGTTCTGGTTGCCGGAAGAAGAAGTTCATCAGATTCATCCGAAGGAAAGTGAATATCTGCACGGCGTAGGCAGGATATACGATGTTTTGCACCTGTATCGTCCTGTAGGTGGCTGGAAGCAGAATCCGAACAGAGGTGAGAATAATGGCTAACTTTTCTTTAAAGACAAAGTTTTCCGTAGATGGTGAAAGTTATCTGCTGTCTACAGTTAAATTGCATTGGTGTTACAAGCCAAGTTATGAAACAATGCTCTTTAAATTTGACAGAAGAAATGGAGTAAGCTACAAAGATTTGTATTGTCAAAAATATTATACACAGCAAGAAGCTGAAGCAGGACACAAAGAATTGCTCTTGCGTGTTGAGCACGGAGAAAGGTTTTGGCGAACAATATGACTTGTAGGCATCAATATAAGGTGAATACCGCTAAATACAAAGGTCAGACAATTTATAACATCTCATGCCCAAAATGCGGACGGCGAACAGTATGGGGAGAAAACCTTGAGCTTGCGAAAGAATTTATGCGCTCATGTGATGAGCTGTTACTTGTCAAAAGAGGTGATTACAAATGATTAAAATATTAAATGCAATTATCGACATGATCACGGTTATATTAATCATCGGTATACCTGCTATGCTTGGCGCTTTGATAGGTGCTGCGATTGGGTGGTTAGTATGGATGTGGTAAAGCGTATAGAGAATACGAAGGAAATACATATGCAAGATAAAGAAAAGGCAATGCCAATAAAGGTAATCGTGATGAAGGCAAAAGTTGTAAAAAAGTATCTACACGAAACAGGACAGAAAGTGGCGTGTTACGAGCGTAATATGATTTACATCTGCCAAAACTGTAACGAGATGCTAGACACCGAATATCAAGAAATTGCAATTTGGAGTTACTGCCCTTATTGTGGGCAGAGATTATGGCGGTACAAATGGTAAAGCGTAGACAGCAAAAACTGAAATATTATCGTTACTGCTTGCGAAAAGCACATCAGCTGTTCCGGGCGAGCGTTGTAGACTATGAAGTGCGTATGGAAATGAGGAAAAAATATGGTAAATAGAGATTTAGACGGAATTTATTTTAGAGTTAAACGTAACAATCGTTGGGAAAGCGTTTGCTTCTCGGACTTGACCGACGAAGAAATGGACAAGGTGCTGGAAGGACATAGCGTTCAATGGCTCAAAAGCACTTGCAAAATCCTGGGACACACCATTAGATGTATCGGCGATGAGCTGGAGATTGTCGGCGGACGCAAGGAGGAGGAAGAATAAATGAAAAAATATGTAGTTTATGGAAAAGTATCGACATGGGTGTGCGTAGAACTGAAAGCGGAAGATAAGGAAGATGCTATCGAAAGAGCTTACGATGAATGTTCTTCAGTAATGGCTTTTGCTGGCAATGGTGGCACTGATAAGATAATTGGCGTGTGTGACACCGACTCTGCTAAGGTTAGCATTAACTGTGACGATGAAATTGAGTATACCGAAGTTGAAGAAATTGACTAAAGGAGGAATAGCAAATGACTCCAGAACGTAAGAAATGGTGGGATAGCCTGCCGCAACGTGAAAAGATGTTACGTGAACAAATTCGGGAGACTAAAGGGACAATCTCGAAGTCGAAGTTTGCGCTTCGGCGTGGCCGTTTGACGGATAACGACAAAAAATGGGTTATCTCCCGAATAAAAAAGAAAAAGGTTGTATTAACAGCTTTAAAGCATGAGCTTGACCGTACAACGGTAGTGACGTATACAGGATGCTATGAATATCGCTGCAAAAAGTGCGGCGGCACGTTTGAAGATTTTGAACAGTCGCACTGCTGCTGGTGTGGCAGAAAGATTGTGGGGTGTAAGAGTAATGAATGAGCCGATTATTTCGCCGTGGCTGATTTACTGGGCAGGAAGAATGGACATGATACATCACTTCTGCATTGTAGCAGGGGTTTTACTAACAATGGGTGCTGGCATAAGCATAATAGGGATTGTTTCAAGCCGCGCTGATTGCGGCAGTGACTACAATGGCTTTGGTAAAGCATTTTTAAATTTCACGAAGAAACTAACCTGCGTGGCCTTAATTGTTGATGTGCTTGCAATGGCTGTTCCAACTAAAGATGAAATGATTGCGATGTATGTGGCAGGGCGTATAACACCAGCAAACATTGAAGCTACCGGCGAACTTGCGGACAAGGCCGTGGATAAGCTAATTGAGAAAATTTTAAAGGCGAGTAAGGCTATGAAGGAGTGATAACATGGCTAAACATTTATGCTGTTCAGCATTTGGAAAAATCTACTATGCCAATGTCAATAACAAAGGCATTATTACAGGACAAAAAATTGACTTAACAGATGACGCTGTTGTAGCTGTCATGGATAAATTGAGTTGGCTTGCCGTCGCTAAAAAGCCGTTTGACGGCAAGGCAGAAATTGAAATCAACGGGTTTAGACTGAGCATTGATGGTACAGGTAATCAGAGATTTATGAAAAAGCACGGAGGGAAAGAAAATGGCTAAAAATCATATGGCTGATATAGCTAAGATGCTCGGCGTGAAACTGGGCGAAGAATTTAAAATTAACCTTTGCCCCAACGTATTGTTTAAATTTGATATGAGCGGTGTTTTGACGCAAGAGCAAGGCGAAGCTAGTTGGCATAGTGCCAATTGTGGAGTACTGCAAGAATTGATATATGGTTCTTTTGAAATCATAAAGTTACCGTGGAAACCGAAGAAAGGTGATGCTTGTTTTAGCTTTGAACTCTTAGGCGATAAATGGGTTGTTCGCTCTTTGTATTGGGGTAGCTTTCCTAGTGCGTATGCCCTATTTGAAAAAGGCTGGGTATATCGTACTCGTGCTGAAGCCGAAGCTGCACTCCCTGCCGTGGCAAAGGAAATTGGCGTGGAGTATGAGTTATAATGGCAAGCTGGATGATGTGTACGGCGTGTACACTAATGGCTGCATAGGACCAAAGGAGGAAAAGTAATGACACGTTTTAAAAATCGAGAATTGGAAAAAACCAACAATGAGATTAAGAGATTGGTAGAAGAAAACAACATTAAAGGTTTAGCATACTTTTCAGCCAGACTGCAGGCTGAAATAATTGAAAAACAAGACCTGATTGAAAAGATAGAAGATACGCTGTTTGAATGTTTGTCTAAAGAAGATGCAATGGTAATTTTTTCACAGGCATTGAATCGCCATATGTTTGGTAATCAATATATGGCAAAACTCGTTGGCAAGGAAAATGATGTGCCAGAAAAAGACAGAAAGCAATGGGAAGAAGTCAGCGAATTTGTTAACGAGTGGAGCAAAGGCGCGCAACACGAGCTTTAAAAGAGAAAACTGCAACATGTTGCAAAAATCTCTTGTAGTTGTTGCAAAAACCGCAACAGCTCAAACTCCCTTAAAAAAGTTGAGGTAAAGAAAATGAACAACAAGCCTATATGCGGTGAATGGCATAGTAATGATGTTATGCCAAATGGAGATAAACTCTGCATTTTTGAAATCAAAGTCGGAGAAGCGTCAGAAATATTAATTGGCTACAAACAATGTGACGAAATCGTTAGAGAAAATAGTTGCTACGAATTCGTATGCTTTTTTGAAGATGCTGTAATTCGCTGGTGCTATATTGATTTAAATTAAGCCCATGGGTGCGGCGGCTGGGTTGCCGAATGGCAGTAGGTTCCCAAGAATTCCCACGCCGCCGCTTTTTATAAACATTTGAGGTGAAGGCATGAATGAACAACAAAAACTCAAAGAAGCGGCTCGGCTTATAAAAGTTATGTGTAGCAAGCGGAAGCATTGCAAAGGTTGCATCTTTCACGATGTTGGTTCCACTTCGCCCTGCAAATTGACAAATTGGCCTGATAGGTGGAATGTTGAGAGGTGCAGCAATGATTGATAATGATGAATATTATCCTTGCGATGACTGCGAAGAAACAGACACGTGGGAGTGTGCTGTGTGTAGCTTATATGCAGATTATATAGGCGATGAAGATTTTGATGCTTTTGACATTTAGGAGGTATTACAGTGATTAGCAAAGAGGGAATAAGACGTATGTTGGATATTGCAGACATTAAGACATCGGCACGGCTGATGTTACTTGTTGTCGAGATTGTTGAACTGCAGTCGGACTTAAAAGCGTTGGAATCGCTTGTACAGATGCAATATGATAGTCACGCAGTAGATGCTGCTAAAAATCATGTGCGGCAACAACCTGAGTATATAGAGATTAACAACGAACTAAAGAAAGCCACAGAAGCTGTTGCAAAGGCTATGAGCGACCCAGAGGCACGTTTAAGAGCTATGTTTAATGCTAAATTACGTGGAGATATGTAAATTGGAGCAAAAACAATGAAGATATTAAAATTCTCACCAATTAAGCGTGAGCAGGGCAGAAATACTTGCCATTGCTATAAAGAAACAGACATCTATGGTGGCAGTAAAAAGCCTATCAGTTTTACAGTTGATCCGGACACAAAAATCTGTTACTGCAATCACTGCGGCAACATGGTTGAACCTATAGTTGTGCTGGAGCTGATGTGCAATGAGTGGCAAGCAATAGCAAAGGACTATGACAGAGCCAGGAAACAGACGTTAAGATGCTACGAGATTGGCACGAAGTTTAGGCCTTATAAGCGTGTGTTGAAGATGCTACAGGAACATATGGGGCGAAAGAATGAAATGATGCCGATATGTCCGCATTGCCGGGAGAAAATAGACTTAGAGAAGTTGGCTAATGGCGTTTGGGTAAGAAAACAATAAAAGGGAGGTGATAGAAAATGTATGAATCGTTTAAATACGTTAGCGAAAATCTTACAGAACGAGAAAAATTAGAACAGTTAGCAGAAGAAGCGGCGAAGCTGGCACAAGCTGCATTAAAGCTAATTAGAGCAAAGAAACTGAGCAACAACAGTACACCGATGACAGAGGATGATGCTAACATGAATTTAGCAGAGGAAATAGACGATGTAATTATGTGTGTATGCTTGTATTATGGTGGTATGCCGTTTGTGGATGTTATGGCTATGCCAAAATGGAAACGTTGGGCAGAAAGGTTGAGGAACAATGATTGATTACAAAAAAGCAGACCAAGCGTGTAAAATGCTGGAAGAAAGTGGAACAACTTATATGCTTGCATATAACAATGACTCACAAAACGTTGTAAGTTGTGCGTTTGGGCGATATCCCTTGCTTAAAAGTTTTATTGTGCATGTTATGGCGGAACTAGCCGATATTCTTTGTCGCAATTATGGAGAAGAAAAAATGGTTGCAGAATTACAAGGAATGACGTTTCAAGCCGTGGAATTATTTTATAACAAAAAGAAGGGAGCAGAACATGAAAGATGAAAAAGCGATTATGATGTTGTTTGCATTCAGATATGCAGTACATCGTTTAGGTACACAGGCGTTAGTAGACATTGAAAACGAGCTTATCGCCAATATGGAAAAATTCCCGGATTGGATGTTACAGCAAATGCAAATTTCGCTTGAAAGCAATTTTGAGTATATGCAATACAAACTAGAGGAAACCGGAAGAATCGCTTTAGACGATGATTGCCGCTTTCAAAAGCCGCTGCTTGATGCAGTAAAAGCACAAAGAGCAAAGTTAGCAGAGATTGCCAGAGGTACAACAAATGGAAATATGCTTAATTGATATTGTCAGTTGCACACTGCTTGACGTAGCTGTTATGTGTGTAGCTTTATGGATGTTAAACAGGGAGTGGTAATTTGAAATATTTACATCTTGTTGCAAGTATTTGTATGGAAATTCTTGCTATTATGGGTACTATTGGAATCCTGGTTATAATCTGGAGAGATATTTTAGGAGGTTTTTAAGATGATTAAATTTTTACCGACGATTGACGCACCAGCGAACACGAAGCTTCCGCAACGTAGCACACAGTTTTCTGCTGGCTATGATTTTTACGCACCGACAGATATTTTTGTTCCAGCTGGCGGTGAAAGTGTACTTATTCCGCTGAACATCAAAGCTATTATGCCTGGCGATATGGTTCTGATGCTGTTCATCCGCAGCAGTCTTGCGGTTAAGTTCAATTTATCGCTAGTTAACAACGTAGGCATTATTGATAGCGATTATGCTAACAACCAGGACAATGACGGCAATATAGGCGTTAAATTCAGAAACAACGGCAGCGAAACTATCATCATCAGAGAAGGTGAACGCTGTGCACAGGGAATCTTCGTCCGTTACTGCGTAACCTCGGACGATGAAGCAAGTGCTGTTCGTGGTGGCGGTTATGGCTCAACAGGACGTTAAGCTTTATCTTATTAGCTGGCGCAGTTTAATTTCGGGCGAGGTTGATTTTCACGACAGAGTGTTAGCTGCTTCGCCTGAAGAAGCTATAAAGATAGCTAGCAAAGGAGAATTTTCAGAATTTCTCGAGCTGTACGACCCGGAAGTAGAAGAAATGTAGGGAGTGTGTAAAATGCCGAAAAAAGAAAAAAGCATTGAAGAACAAATCAAAGAAGAAACAGCTATGCTTATAGACAGTTTTTTGCGGTGGGAACATATCCGGACCTACGGATGCCAAGACCCTTTTTATCCTGACGGCGAAAACATGAATTTAATAAGGAATCATATAATTTACGGAAAAAGCAGACTTGAAGAGCTGTGTACCAATATTCCTTTGCCAGCCCAATATTATATGCCGACACCTGAGGAAGTTGACGCAAACTATATGGCTGCCGACGGAAAGTATTACGATTACCGGATGAAAAAGTTTGCAGGATCATATCCCGACATTACCACAAAAACACCGAATGAGATAAGCAACCAACAAGAATTATTTTAGAGGTGATACATGAAAACACCATGCAGAGGATGCACAGAAAGAAAAATAGGCTGCCACGCTACTTGTAATGCTTTTAGCGAATGGAAAATCCAGCAGTGTAAAATACTGAAAGCCATGTATCTTGAAACGCTTTCACCTACAGCTGGAGCAGTTGCCAGACACGAAAAATGGATAAAGGAGCATAAATAATGAGTGCGTTTAAATCTCCATTTAGTTTTATCGGATTAAAAGATGATAAATACGTTATTGTCAAAGAAGCACCGAAGAATTCAAAAGATAGCTTTACAATGCCGCTTCCTAAGGATAACGTAAATCATCCCAAACACTACATCAAAGGCGATATTGAATGTATAGATGCCCTAAAGGCTGCTACCGTTGGCAAAACAGGCATTGAAGCTGTCTGCGTTGCCAACATCATCAAATATTTATGGCGTTACGAAGAAAAAAACGGCGTAGAAGATTGCCTAAAAGCAAAGTGGTATCTTGAACGCCTTATCAAAGAACTTAAATAACAGAAGGGAGTAAGCGCATGGAAGATATGACTGTAAATGAAAATCAAAGCACGATAACCGTTCCGCTGGCGTATTTTGAAGAACTTATCGAACGTGTGGCAGAACAGACCGCCAAAAAGACATCTAAAAAGCTGTGTGATGATTTGTACAGCAAAGAAGCACAGCGAAGGGATTTCGACAAGCGACTGTATAATGTGCGCTTGCTGCTAAAAAATTACAGAAGCCTCCAGGAACACGCTGCGTTAAAGACTAGCGAGATTGTCAATATCGACGATGAGCAGATTTCAGCTATCGAGATTCTTGATTCGTTCCAAAACCTGAAAAGCATGGGAGCTAATGAGCTGAAGCTTGAAAGCATCATAAGCTCAACGATGCGAACAAAAGTGCTGATAAACTATATGGATGATATGATAGCACTTTACAAGCAGACCAGGTATAACAGCGGCAAGCAGGAAGATTTGCGCCGGGCAGATGTTCTTGACGTGCTGTTCCTTAAACCTTGTCCGCCGGAAGCGTATGTCACTGATATAGTCGCAAGCCTTGCGCAAAAATGGTCAGTGAGCGAAAGGCAGATATGGCGTGACACAAACGATGCCGTTGAGCAGCTAACCGCTTTACTGTTTGGCGTGGACGGCGTTAACCTGCTTGAAGATAAAAAGCGCAGAAGGGCAGCTCGCCTTGCTGAAGAAAAGAATATCGAAAAATAATAAGAAAAACTCACCTTTTATAAAGAAAACTCTTTACAAAAGGTGAGTTTTATAGTATAATATAAGTATAGGGAAGATAAGAAAGCCCACAAGAAAGGAAGTTGGAAAATGGAAAATAAAATGGTCAACGTAGTTAAAAGAATTCAAGATATTGAAGCAAAAGCTAACAAGAAAACTGCAAGTAAGGAAGAAATGCTTGAACTGGTTGCCCTTGATGAAAACTTAAGAGCTTATGCTCATGAAAACAACATGGGATATTTCGAATGCTTGGTAAAATTTCGTGAAGAATTAAGAAAGGAGAATTAAACAATGACACAAGAAAAAATTTTAACATTAGCGTTAGAAGAAGCTATACGAGTTTGGGGCGAGTTTAAAGATAGAGCAAAAAGACTTCCTGATAATGAATCTGCTAAACGAAATGAACAACAAAAATGGAAAGAAGTTCAAGAGCTTAAAAAGATGCTCAAAAAAATCACAGAAACTAAATAAAAGCTGATGACAAGGGCAATAGCCCTTGTAAAGCTGGCAGGCAGACAGTTCAAACCCTGTGCCTAAAGCTTAAACTTTAAGGAGGACTTAAAAATGACTTATCAAGAAAAGCAAGAAATGAAAAAGCTTGCCTGCAAATGCCTGGAAAAATACTTCGGCTTTGCTCCGACGATGAAGCAGATTGTTCTGCTTGAAAGCGCAAGCAATGGATATACAGTTGATTATCTTCTGTTCAGCATCGGCTATAACGGAAGAGAATTTCAGCTCAGACGAACTTTTGCCTGGGGCAAAGACACCGTGGAATATAAATATTGCCGCTACGATGTTACCATGATTGAACAATAGAAAGGAGTAGAACAACATGAAATTAAACTACAAACAGTTAACCTACATCATTGAAACACTTAGAGAGGCTAAATGCAAAGCTTATGATACTTGGATGGACAAAAAAATTCGAGTTTGAAAAAGCGCAAGATGATGCTAATGAATGGGTTGAAAATCACCCAACAGCAAAGATGGGTGATGATATGACTATATCTGATATTATCGGAGATACTGAGGATGAATACGAAAAAGCTCGTGACGCTTACTACATGGCTGAAGAGATTTATCGTAACTTTACCGAAGGTGAAATTGAAATTTAAGGAGGAAGAACCAATGAAAGAACCTAAAGACATGACTAACGAAGAATTAAAGCAGGAAAACACTAGGCTGATTAAGATTTACAATAGCTCGCGCGACCCATGGCATCATCAATGCTTGAATGAGCACTTTGAAGAGCTGGAAGAAATTGCAGCGGAAAGAGGTATAGAGCTTTAAAAGCTGATGACAGGAGCTTAAGCTCCTGTAAAGCTACCGGGCAGAAGGTTCAAAGTCCTTGCCAATAGCTTTAGAAAGGAAGTCGATTTTATGAACTATGCAATTTTACTGAAAACTGTGGTTGATGCCAATGGCAAAACCAATTCTGTGGAGAAAGTACCATACGAGGGAGCTATCACGCTTAATTCAATGTATGAACTGTGCGAATGCGAGTACGTCGACATTAAAGAAGTTCCGCTTCAGCTGGTAGAGTTCGACGGACAACTTGGAATTATTCCCGGTGTTACACTGATTTTCGATGAAGAATTTCTTCTGAAAAATGAAAACCCGGTGGCTAATGAGCTGGCAAGTGCTATTTATGGTTACGGCCGTTTACATGATCAGTGCCTGTGCGGTAACGTGCTGCTGTGCTACACAAACGAGGAAGGCGACTGCATGCCGTTCAGCGATGGTGAAGCGAACGCCGTCGTTAAGTGTCTGGCAAGAATCAATAAGCATATTGGAGATATGGAATTTAAGGTCCAAAAACCAATGATGAAATTTATGACGTTTTAGGAGGGATACATAATGTTGAAATACAAAGATTACTCAACCTTAATCAACGAACAGCAAAAGGAATACGAAAGTTTCACCAAAGATAAACTGTTCTTTGCTTTTACCGAAGAACAGTTCAACGAAGGCATGAAAAGATTTGGGTTAGCTCCTAATGATACCGACAAGGTTTATCAAATCGGCTTCGGAGGATATATCCTTCGTGCGCAGGCTAAGGCTCATAATGATTTAGTAAAACGCCTGAACATCGAAAAGAAGGAGCACATGAAAGATTTCGACTTCTTGAAATCAGCCTTCCGTTACGAACTTGCTAACCATGAGTTTTGTATAACTTATGAGCTTGATGATACACTGGATGCTCTGCTTTTGACTTATGAGCAAGTTAACTCTGACCCGGTTATAAAAAAAGCTTTACTTGAAGCAAAGAAAGAATATCTTAAGAATTGTGAAGATTGGATGTGATTAATGTGAGAACAAGACAACTTATAAAGTATGTACTGATGCTGGAAACGCTTCCTCTTGCCGGAGATGAGTTCCATGAACTCATGGCAAATACAAAACGCCGCCAAAAGAGAATCAATGCACTGCGTGAAAAGCTTCTGATGCCAGCAAGCTGCTATCCCTACAAACAGGCATAAATAAAAGAACCGGCGTACACCGAAAGGTGTGCGCTGGAAAAAAGATTGGAGTGAAAGTTATGTGTAAAGTAGCAGACAAAAGTTATAGAGAGTTATGCGAAGCGTTGCTGGGGCAAGAAGCTTATAAGGTTTCCGAATTAACGGCACAGAAATTGTATCGCCTGGAAGATACAGACGAGCTGAAAGCATATGGTTTAGACAAACAGAAAGCAGAAGCTTTCTTGTGTGGTGTAGAGTTAGGCAAAAGAGCTTTCACCGAAACCAAAGCTGAGGAAAAAAGACACTGCTGTGATCCGCAAGACTTGGCTGAATTTATGATGCCGAAGTTGCGGTATCTGAATCATGAAGAGTTCTGGGTAATTGCAGCAGACAGCAAGAACAGAATTATTGAAGCAAGAGCTATACTGAAAGGAACGCTGACAAACTGCCTTGTTCATCCTAGAGAGATTTTCAAGTATGCCATCATGAAAAATGCTGCTTCAATATTTGTAGCACATAATCATCCTTCAGGCTTTGCAGTACCTAGTAATGATGACAAAAAGTTAACCAGGGACATTGTTAAAGCCGGGGCAATAATGGGAATACCTTGCTTAGACCATATCATTATAGGTGACGGCAGTTACTACAGTTTTCAGGAAGATGAACAAATGTAAGGAGGAAAGAAAAAATGAATGCTTATGAAATCATGTACGTTATGCGCCCGGAGCAGGAAATAGTCGAGGGTGTTATCTCGAAGTTCAATGACTTAATCGCTTCTAATGGTGGTGTAGTCGAAAAGACAGACCTCTGGGGAGAAAGAAGGATGCCTTACGTGATTCAGGACTACGAGAACGGTATTTATGTCCTGGTTACGTTTCATGCAAGCAAGAAGTGTGTACTCGAGCTTCACAAAGCAATGGATATTACCGAAGAAGTGCTTCGGCACATGATTATTAGAAAGGGGGTGTGCTAATATGACACCTTTTGATAAATTTAAGGAAACTGCTGCGTTAGTTAATCTTTGGATAACAGAAGAAAAACCTAAAATTGAAAGATTCGGCTGCCGAAACTGCCAGTACGCTCATTCAATGCATGAAAGCTTTGACAGATTCTTTACAAACCAATACGGAGCTTGCAGCTGTTTGCCAAACTGGTGCACTCCGATAGCTCGCATTGATGAATGTCCTAAAAAGAATAATCCTAGAGCTGGCAAGCTTAGTTCGATTTGCAAAGTTAACACGGAGGTATAAAATGGCTAATATCTGTTTCAATGACATTACAATGGTTGGAGATAAGGCAATACTGCAAAGGCTGCAAGATGATATTGAACGTCACCTAAATGAAAATGATGGCAGCATTTATAGATACGGTAATGAGCTTTACCCTGGCAGTAACTATGAAGGGTGGTTCGACGATGTTGGAGAAGTAGCTAAAGCCAACGAAGAAGAATATTTCTTGCGGTTTACCGTAGACACCAAATGGACCCCGGCAATGGACTTTTTCGTAAGACTTGCAAAAGATAAAGGCTTAAAACTTTACTATGCTGCCGAAGAACCTGGCTGCGAGCTTTATCAAACGAATGATGTTAACGGAGAGTTCTACGACGAAAGATATGTCTTGTATTGCAGAGAGTGCGAGATAACCTATTATAGCTCAAAGAAAGATTTAGTTGACGGACTAGCGTTTCTGTTCAAAAGGCGAGGTTATAAGGTGTTTAACAAAGAAAGCGCAATGGAATGCAGCATTAAGGAGCTTGAAAAAATCGGCAGAATATTCCTGGTAGACGGAACCAACACATGGTTTGATATAGGAGAATTTGAAATAGTTCCTGCCGGGGAAGAAAGGTAGTGGTTAACGTGAAAACATTGTATTTTGAAGGTGCTGGCTGGGAAAAGGCAGAGCGCAGCATCAACACCATAGGCAACTGCCGTGTTAGAACAGCATTTCACCTTGATAACGGCAAGGGAGTTTATCTTGAAATTGTTTGCGGTGAAATGCTTGGCGAAAGAAAGAAGCTTTATGGCGGCTTGCAGTATGTAGGCTTCGTAGACTTCTTATTCTACATCACGGATGAAGAACCGAACGATGACTGCAATAAGTATAAATTGCCCGGTATGCGTAACACTCATTTTGCTTATGACTTCGATTCGATTCTTGCTTTTGTGAATAGCTTGGGAGCATCGTTTGATAAAATATGTGTGCTGCCAAACCTTGCCGGATATAGAGTACATTCAGATGACCTGGCAAAGCGATACAACTATGCTGATGAGTTTACGCCAGACTGGGAGGTTATAAAGAGAGCGAAAAAAATTCACGAATACTTTTACCAGCTGGAGAAATCGGAAGGCAAGAAGTTCCCTAACTTCTCTCTGTACAATGACGAAGGCGACAAGACAAAGCTTTACTTGATCAGGTATTATAACGGCTATAATAAGAAATGGCTCATTGATGCGTCAAGCGATTCGTGGTTAAAAACGATGATTGAAGTATCTTAACAAAAAGCCTGCGGGAAATCTCGCAGGCAATATTTTTATAAAAGATTATATTGATTACATAAAGAGAACGCTGTATAATGATAAGAGATATAATAATTAAGGTGGTGCTACTATGTCAATAGAAAACAAAATCAAGGTATTAATCGCTTCAACAGGAAAAAACCAGGCTACATTAGCTAGGGAAATGGGCATTACGCCAATGTCCCTGAACTACAAGGTTAAAAAATGCAAATCACTTAAGCTTCTGCTGGAGCTTGCAACTGCCTGTGACTTTGAGGTAGTTCTGCGCAAGCGTGACGGCAGTATTGAGTATGAGGTAACTAGAGAAGATTTAGAAGAAAACTAACATTTCATAAAGAAAACTCTTTACAAAAGCAGAGAAATGCAGTATAATATAATTGTAGGGAAGATAGAAAGCCTACAAGAAAGGAAGTCGGTTATAATGCTGGAAAAGAAAATTGCTGCTTTAAAAAATATGAGTAAAGAGGAATTAGTTGGTGAGTTTGAAAAAATTGTGCTGTATAATACGCAGCACCTGGAAGCTTGCTTGGGTAAATCTGGTCAGTATGAAGAAGCAATTAAGGCGGAAATTCTCAGCCGCATGAATTAAGGAGGGAGGAAATCATGAAGATAGGTCAAGTCGAGTTCACCTGGCGTGCACATCGTCAGGCGTGTGTTGTAAAAATCGGCGGTGAACAAAGAGTTTTCCGCTTCAATAAGAAAACGACTCGTAAGGAGCTGTTTGCGAAAATTCGCTCCTTAATTGCAGAAGCAGCTGGTACCCAAAAGGTTTGCCAGCATTGCGGTAAGCATTACTTCGGTGTAAACTCGCACAACTTCCTGTGCGGTGACTGTGCTCAGAAAGCTGCTGACATCCATCGTGAAGGTGTTGGCAATATTAAGGAGTTTTCCTTCAGCGAAGCTTTGCAGTACATTCCTGAAGGCGTTAACCCAATCGAATATGAGCGTAAAATCGACGCAGAAATTCGCGCGGAACGTCAAGCGTTGGTAGACTTGTGGAAACAAGATGACCAAGCGTGGAATTTGTACTGCTACGGAAAGAGGGCGAGCAAATGAAGTACGAAGTAACTTTTTCATGCGGTCATACCGGAACGGTACAGCTGTACGGCAAAGGTGATGAGCGTGAACGTAAGATTCGTTATTTTGAAGAATATGGCGTATGCTCCGAGTGTTACAAAGAGCGCCGTGCTATAGAAGCAGAAATTGGCTGCAAACATGTAACAATGTTCTACAGGACATATAAAACTGATTATAGTTTCTGCGACGTTTTAAACGATTCTTACGATAAGCAGGAAAAAACTATTACGGTGTTAGTTCCGGAAGCGTTGGCAGATTTTATAGATGCTAAAAATGAGGGCGGTGCTACACTGTTTAATGCAGCTATTAAGATTGCTACCAATAACAAAAACAAGGAAGGAAAGCATTACGCAGAGTGCTATGAGATAGTCAAAGCCTATATCAAGGAACACGCAGACTTTGCCAAAGAATTACAGGCGTATATGCAACAACAATATAGATAAGCAAACCGAAAGGGCGTGATCATTTGAAGCCGGAAGATATTATCAAGTCTTACAATGCCGAAGGCAGCATTAAAAAAGTCGCTGCACTGTTCCGCATTTCAGAGCAGAAAGTAAGGAAGGTTCTCATTGATGCCGGAACATACGAAAGCGATATGTCCATACAGGTCAATGATTTGCATGAGCAAGGTTACAGCGTAGAGAACATAGCCGAAAAGTTGCGTGTAAGCAAGAGCACTGTTTCAGCATATCTGCCATACACCAAAGGCGTGTATCTTGGCGAAAATCCTTCCAGCAATGCTCTTAAAATAAGAAAGTGCAGAGCTAAAAATGGATAAACCTTTACATGATTTGCTAAATGAGTATATAGCAGCTTATAGCAAAGGTGAAGATAACCTAAGAGCGTTTTGGGAGTATGTTATAAGCATAGGAGCTTATGAACAGATGCGCCAGCTTGCTGTATACCAGGATGTTATTTTTAGCTACAAGAAAGACCAAACAAAGCCTGCCTGTAATGGCTACTGTGAAAAAGCCTACACAGCCGAAGATGCAGAGTTTGCCAGGATACAAATAGAGCACCTTTTAAAATCATGTCAGTAAGGTGTCATTTACAAGGCAATTAAAGGAATGATATAATTAAGATGCAATAGTTGGATGATAAACCCTTCTCCTAAAAATATGTTGTGTACTCAAAAAGCCGTCTACATTTGTAGGCGGCTTTTTAGGTGTGTAAAATGTAACTGATGTTTTATAAAGAAAATTCTTTACAAAAATAGCATAATATAGTATAATATAAGTGTAGGGAAGATAAAGTACCTGCTAAATAAAGAGTAAAGGAAGTCGGTTAAAATGAAAAATATTTTTGAGGAAGCTTATCAAAAGGAACTGCAAGCAATCGCTGCGTTTGATGCAGCAAAAAATGACGAAGAAAAAGAAAAAGCCAGAGAGCTTCATAATAAAACCTTTGGACAAATAGGTAACCTTGGAGAATTTGCTGTTCATATTTGGCGCGAATATCAAATCTCCAGGAAGCACGGTAATCTCAACCTTGACCTTTGCGAAATCGTTTGGGACCATCAAGTACCTGAAATAGTGTCTTGTATGAAAGCGAACGGAATTGAAAGATTCACCTTTTCGGGTACCTACACAGAAGCAATTAGAACTGCTTGGCTGTTTCAGCAAGAAGGTTGCGTTCTTGAAGGATTTGTTGAAATCAACAGCAGATATACCGATGCTTATGGAGATAGTTTAAAAGTTTCTGCGTTACAGTTTAGAGTAAAATAAAAGAAAGGCGGTACAAAAAGTACCGTCTTTTTAAATATTTTTTGAAAAAATACTTTACAAATAAACAAAAATGTAGTATAATATAAGTATAGAAAGGAGGTACAAAACGTGGATCAGAATTTGAAAGATGCTGCTGAAACGGTTTCGCTTATATTAAGTTCCGTATTAACGGCTCTCCAAATACAGGAGAAGTTAAAGAAAAAGCAGCAAAAAAAGAAGCCCCCAGTAAATCGCAAAGCCAAAAAGCGTAAATAAAGAGGGCAGCAGGTAGGGCGAGCAATCGTCCTCCTGCCTATATTCTACCACGTTTTAACAAAAATGAAAATACTAATTTGGTTGTTCACTATTAGCATTGTAGTCGAAGCTGTAAGAAATTTTCCTCAAATGAGCTTACATGAATGGGTATTGTGGGCGCATGGCTTGGCTAGTGGAATTGTAATGTTGTATTGGTGGATAAGTAGGAGTTAACATGGAAAGTAAAAAATGGGGCGGTGTTCGTGAGGGAGCAGGCAGGCCGAAAGGAAAGACTGTTGCTGGCGAACGCAAGGGACGCAATATTAGAGCGTTCGACGATGAATGGGAGCTTATAAAGCAGTTCGCAAAAATCGTCAAAACTGACCGCCAGCGTGCGGAAGAGCTGCTAAAATTATTATAGTTTTATTGGACAGTGTAAAAAAAGCACTGTCCTTTTTTATTGCAAAACAATGGAGGTACATCATGGATTTAAGAAGCAAAATTACATTAATGGCGTTGGCAGACATTACGCCTTATGAAAACAATCCAAGAAACAACGAAGAAGCTGTTGAGAAGGTTGCTAACTCTATTAAGGAGTTTGGATTTAATCAGCCTATCGTGGTGGATAAAGATAATGTTATCATTGTTGGTCATACACGTTATCTTGCTGCTCAGAAGTTAGGTTTGGCTGAAGCTCCGGTAATTGTTGCCGGGAACTTATCAGATGAGCAAGCAAGAGCTTATCGCCTGGCAGATAATAAAACAAATGAAATTGCAACTTGGGATGAAGGGAAACTTTTTGAGGAGTTAGAAGCAATCAACGGAATCAATATGGAGAATTTTGGCTTTGATAAAATTCCAGAAGCTTTTGGTGAAGATGAAGAATTACCTTCAGATTTTAAAGAATTTGATGAGGATATTGAAACGACACACAAATGTCCAAAATGCGGTTATGAGTGGTGATAAATTATGTATAAAGTGCCGTCGATGAAAGAGATATGGTCATTGCCGTGGAACGGCTATAATGTTGTTTCGACGTTTAGCGGTGGTGGCGGTTCATGCCTTGGGTATGAGATGGCAGGGTATCATGTTGTATGGGCTAATGAGTTTATTCCTGAAGCTCAGAAAACATATCGGCTTAACCATCCGAATACATTTCTCAATACACATGACATAAGAACTGTGACAGCTGAACAAATCATCAAAGAAACGAATATTCCTAAAGGTGAAATTGATTTGTTTGATGGTTCGCCACCATGTTGTGCATTTTCTACTTCTGGTAAGCGTGAAAAAGGCTGGGGAAAGGTAAGAAAATACAGTGATTCAGAGCAACGTGTTGATGATTTGTTTTTTGAATATATCCGTTTGATTAAAGGATTGCAACCTAAAACCTTTGTTGCTGAGAATGTTTCAGGATTAATTAAGGGTTCTGCAAAAGGTTATTTTAAGCTTATTTTGAAAGGCTTAAAAGATTGTGGATATGAAGTCAAAGTGAAGCTTTTAAACGCGAAATATTTAGGTGTTCCGCAGAGCAGAGAAAGAGTGATATTTGTAGGTGTGCGAAATGACATTGCTAAAAAATATAATGTTCATCCAGTGCATCCAACACCTAAAACTCACATTATACCATTGAAAGATGCAATAGGTGATATTGTTAACGATGAAACTGAAGTAAAAGAACTTTTACATTATGCTGAAAAATATTCATTTGGCAGGGTGCTGAGAATGCTACCTAAGAATCCTCCAAAGCCAGTGCAAGGTTCATCTGTAATGAACGGAAGTTATTTTTCATTAAGACGCGAAAGCATGTATAGACCGTGCGGAACTGTGTGTCAAACTAATGGTCAGGTGGGAATGGGAGGTAATTGTCATCCGCTAGAAGATAGAAAATTTACGATTGCCGAATTGCGACGCATAACATCAGTACCGGATGATTTTCAAACAACTGGAACATTTCCGCAGCAATGGGAGCGTCTTGGAAGAATGGTGCCGCCTGTAATGATGATGTATATTGCGAAAGAAATTCAAAAGGAGATATTGGATCATGTTAAATGAAAAGCTTGCATATGAAGAATTGAAAAAGCAATATCATTATGTTCTTATGAAATCTGTAAAACAAAAATATATGCCGATAAAGGAAGTTTTTGTTACAGGAAAAATCAATGGTGTTGCCACGATTACTGATACACATATGGAAGGAACCACATTAAACGGTCTGAAAGTAAAAAAACATATCATTGTTGATGATGAAGAATCTAAAACGCATGAAGATGTTTTCTTGTATGATGCTATTGGAAAAATGATTGACGAGCATCATGATGATAACTTTACACCAATTCGTTGTGGGTTAATGACTTGTATCGCAATAGAGGAAGCGTGCAAATTGCTGAAATTGCCATGTAAAAATCTTTCTGTTGGATTTATTGGCAACGGTAATATTAATCAACATAACGCAAGAGCTATTCAGTCAATTTTCGGGTTAGAAAGATGTATTATTCATGGAAGCGCAAATAATCGAGGGAAAAACAAAGACAAATTTCATAAAGCAGAAATCGACCATAACTGTGAGCTGCTTAATGAATGTGATGTTATTGTTTCCTGTACATCTGGCTGTGACGGCAAAGATATGATTAGTGCTGATATTTTATATAAGCCTAAAATCATGATTGCGCTTGATAGTGGGTATGTCCTTGATGAATCCTTTCGTAAGGAATGTGATAGCTTTACCGATTATGTAGAGCAACTAGAGCGATATTATGACGAGGAATTTGCTTTTGACAAAAAAAGATACAAATTAAAGCAACTATGTAAAGACACACAAGTGGAAAAATCCAGATTGTGTGTTTATTTATTTGGCATTGGTTTTGCTGATGCTGTTGTTGCTGAAACAATGTATAACAAGAAACGGCTGATTGGTTATGAAAAACAAATACACAAAAATTGACTGTGAAAATCTCAGAGCATTATTAGTCAACAATGCAAAGCAGAATGCTGATAAAACAGGCAATAATATTTTGTTATTAAGCGGTGGCATGGATAGTGTAACTGCCTTATATGCTTTACTGGAAGCAGGAATTCCTTTTAAAGCTTATACATTTTACTTTAAAGATTTTCCTAGTGTGGACAAAATAGCCGTAGAATCATTGCAACAAAAGATAGGTTTTGAACATGAATTTATTGAAATTCCTAGCAAATGGGAATCCATTAAAAATGATGTTCTTGATGCAATCTGTGTTTGCAAAGAAATTTATGGCAAAGTCAGAGAAGTGAAGGTTGAAACAATTTTTGCGTTACAATATCTTGACAAACGTTTATGTCAAGGCGGTGTTGTTTTTTCTGGTTCGACAGGAGATGCGCTTGTAGGCTATAATCGTAATACTGCTATAATGGCCGCAAAAATTGGTGAAGATAACCCTAAAATGATTGACCAAAGAACACTCACGCCTAAAGAAAATGAATTTGACGTGATTTTCAGCAAAAGGCATAAATCTCTATCTATTTTTTGCGGCGAAGCAGAAAAATTTATTTTGGGATTTTCGACAAAAGCTTGCAATACACCTAAACCAAAAGCATTCTTGTATCATGCTTTTGGCGATTATCATGCAAAATTCAAAAGCTATCGTCAGCCGAAAGCATTTCAAAAAGCAGGAAATGAAAAGGCTATGTTTAACATGATAGCAATCCAAAAAGGATATAAAGATGCATTGGCAATGTTTAGATATTTAGCAAAGGGATAAAAACATGAATATTGACCTAGTTCCTCTCACAATGGAACATAAAAAAATTGTAGAAGAAATACGCAACAGATACGATCTTGACACTAATACTGGTTCATTTAATGCGTGTTATTTGTGGAAAGATTTTTTAGATATACATATTTTTGCTACCGATAATATGTATGTAATCAAAGAAGGAACAAATCCTATTGATGTATGGGCGTTCCCTATGGGGGAAAATGAGTCAAAAAAACAATTTATTAAAGCATTACTTTCTTATTCGCAACCAACGTTTTTAAAGGTGCGTTCTAATGACAAAATATTTTTAGAAAAAGAATTTCCAAATGTATTTGATTTTAAACTTTGTGAAGATACTTGTGAATACATTTATAGCGGAGATGAGTTTGCTAAATTACAAGGAAAAAAATTTAGAAAGTTTCGCGAAGCTGTTAATAATATAGCAAGGAATCACACTTTGAAAACTGAAATAATCAACAGCTCAAATATGGATGCTGTAAAAACAGTATTTCAAAAATGGTCTTTTCACAGAGGAAAATCCGGAATGGATAATACAGTTGGAAATGAAACTGACAAGATTCTTTTAGATAATTTCGATACACTTGGTTTGTTTGGGATAATTACGTTCATTGATGCTGTTCCTGCATCCGTCGCTATTGGATATAATTTATCCGCTGATACGTGCGACATATCAACCTTTAAGCATACAGGCATCGTGAAAGATTTGTGCAGGATAACTCTACGTGAGTTTATGATGACGTTTGGCAATAGGCTTAAATTCTTCAATTTTGAGGAAGATGGCGGAATTGAAGGATTGAGAATAATGAAGCATCGTTTGAATCCTTGCAAAGTTAATAAACTATGGAAAGCAACAGTAAGGAGGGAATAATTTTGAATAGGCAAGATAATGTTGATGTAGCTGGAAAAAAATGGGCGTTTGATGAAGATGTTGCAAAGTGCTTTCCTGATATGCTGAAAAGAAGCATTCCTGCATACGAAAGTATGAGAAACCTTGTTTTTTCTATTGGCAGAAACTATGTTAAGAAGAACACGCACATTTGTGATATTGGTTGTAGTGATGGACAGGCAATCGAACCATTTATTAAGTATTTTGGAATGAATAACTATTATGATTTGCTCGATGTAAGTGAACCTATGCTAAAGAAGTGTCGAGAGCGTTTTCAAGATTGGAAGAAAACACAAATTGTTGATGTTAGAAATTATGATATTAAGAATGGCATTCCACGATTTTCAAACTCACTCGTTCTCAGCATATTAACGCTTCAATTCACACCGATTGAATATAGGCATAAAATTGTACAGTCGGTATATGATTCACTTATGCCAGGCTGCGCTTTTATTCTTGTTGAAAAGGTACTTGGAAACACATCGGCTATCGACGAGATTCTGGTGAAAGAATATTACAATATGAAGAAGGAAAACTCATATAGCCAAAAACAGATTGCGGATAAACGAAAAAGTCTTGAAGGCGTGCTGGTACCTATTACTGCAAAATGGAATGAGAATTTGTTAAAAGAATGTGGATTTAGGCAGATTGATTGCTTCTGGCGGTGCCTTAATTTTGCTGGTTGGATTGCTATTAAATAATTTTTAGAAAGGACGGGAATGAGATGCCAGCGAAAGGAAATGTTAGCAATTTACAGCCCGTCCATACCAAGGAAGAAGCAAGAGAAAGAGGCCGCATTGGAGGAATAAAATCTGGTGAAGCCAAGAGGGCAAAAAAGAATCTTCAACAGATAGCCAAAACGATTCTTGAAGCGCAAGTAAAAGGTAAGGATGCACAGCAATTTCTACATAATTTTGGCCTTGATGAACAGGATAGCAATTATCAAGCGTTGATGATTGCTAAGCTTTTAAACAAGGCATTAACGGAAACTGATGTTAATGCAATTCGTACACTTGCGCAGATTGCGGGAATTGACGGAGGAACAGTTTCTCTTGCAGATGATACAAGTGTCGATACAATAGATATTTATCAAAAAATCTATATTCCCAATAATGGTCGCGATAGTTATGAAACAGCATATTTAAGTCCGCAGCCTGGACCACAGACAATGTTTATGTGTTCGTCGGCTGATATTATTATTTATGGCGGAGCTGCTGGCGGCGGTAAGACTTATGCGTTGTTGATGGAGGGCTTGCGACACAAAGATATTGCTGGATTTAATGGATTGGTATTGAGAAAAAATTATACACAGATAACATCCCCCGGCGGATTGTGGGAAGCGTCGAACAAAATATATTCTCGAGTACAAGGGGCATCGTCAAAAATGTCTCCTGTGCATCATTGGACGTTTGCCCCATCTGGAGCCAACATTCGCTTTGGACATCTTGCGAGTGATAAAGATTTAAGCGGATGGCAAGGCTCAGAAATTTGCTACCTTGCTTTTGACGAGCTGACGCATTTTAGCCGTCACCAATTTTTGTATATGCTTTCTCGTAACCGTTCAACGTGCGGCATCCGTCCTTATGTACGAGCAACGTGTAACCCGGACAGCGATAGCTGGGTAGCTGATTTTATTTCCTGGTGGATTAATCAAGACACAGGCTATCCGATCTACGAGCGCAGCGGTGTTGTGCGTTATATGTGCGTCCTGAATGATACGATTTATTGGGGCAGTAATCCGCATGAACTCGCAAAGGAACACGGCGTAAATGTTGAAGAATGCAAGTCGGTTACGTTTATAGCGTCTAAACTGACAGACAATAAGGTTTTAATGGCTAAAGATCCTTCGTATATGGCAAACCTTAAAGCGTTGGCAGAAATTGACAAGGAACGTCTTTTATATGGTAACTGGAAAATCCGTCCTGCTGCTGGTATGTACTTTAAAACAGAAAACTTCACCTTTGTTGATGCTGTACCGAAAAATATCGTTGCTTATGCACGTTCCTGGGACTTGGCAGCAACAGAGCCTACGCCGCTTAACCCAGACCCTGATGCAACAGCAGGCGTGTTAATGGGACTGCTTGACGATGGCAGAGTAATCGTCCTTGATGTAAAACGCAAGCAGATAAAGGCAAATGACGCTAGGAATCTTCTGCGTAACATGGCAACAATAGACCAGGGCAAATATAAATTTGTACAAATAACCATACCGCAAGACCCAGGACAGGCAGGCAAGGCGCAAGCTCAAAGCCTTGTATCAATGCTTGCCGGATATTCTGTTGAGATTGTATCGCCGACAGGCAGCAAAGAGGTTCGTGCTACTCCATTTGCTTCACAGGTGCAAGCAGGAAACGTCCTTATCCTTAAAGGTGAATGGAATGATATGTATCTGTCAGAACTTGAATCGTTCCCGGAAAGCAAGCATGATGATATGGTGGATGCGTCAAGTGATGCGTTTAACAAGCTCATGAATTCACGCAGCTGGGGCGGCTTAACTAGCTAGGAGGAATAATGGTAAAAAGAAAAGATAATTCAATTCGTGCAGACAGCGGCTTTAAAGATGCTTTTATTGCACGTAAAGCTCGCAACTATGAAGGTCTGCTAAACGAGCGAAAGCTTACAGACCAGACTTTAGCTGCAATGTACAGAAATGCTCTTGTGCGTAGAATTGTAACGCTGGTTGCCGATGATGCTATGAAGAATTTTATAGAAATCGAAGGCGATTCTGACGATTGTATCTTGCAGGAGCTGGAAACGCTGTTTGTACAGGAAAAGCTTACTGAAGCTTTATATTGGGACAGACTGTTCGGTATGTCTTGTGCTCTTATCCTTGCTGACGATGGGCAGGAATTAAGCGAGCCTATTAATATCAACCGTTTGCGCAGGATTAACGGATTAGAAGTTTTTGACAAGCGAGATATTTACCCGGATACCACCTCAATTTATCTTGATACAGATATTCGAGATGTAAATTTTGGCAAGCCTGAGTTTTACATGATTTCGCCACCGAACGGAAATCAGTTTAAGGTACATCGAAGCAGACTGCTGATTTTTGACGGCGAAATGCTGCCGAAGATAGAGCGCATTGCTAATAACGGTGCTGGCTTATCCTGCCTGGATGGTGTTCCGGCTGCGCTAAACCGTGTAAAAACTGCAATGAATAAAACAATCGACATAATGGACAAGGTTAGCACGTCACTGTTAAAGCTCGAAGGCTTAAGCAATTTACTGACAAGAGAGGACGGCACGCAAGCAGTTATTCGGCGTTTAGAGCTGATAGACTACTCACGCAGAATAAATGGCAGCGTAGCCGTTGACAAGGAAGATGAATACGGCATTTTCAACATTCCGCTTACAGGCTTGACGGATATTATTCAAGAGTTTGAGCAAGCTTTATGTGCTGTTACAAGCTATCCTTTTACTGTATTGTTTGGGCGTTCTCCGGCTGGCATGAACAGCACAGGCAAGAGCGACTTGCAGATTTACTATGATAACGTCAGACGTATTCAACGCAGGAAGATTCGTCCTGCATTAGAGTATCTTGTAGGACTTATCCAGCTTGCAAAAGAAGGACCTACCAACGGCAAGGAGCTTGAAAAGTGGAGCATTAAATTTAAGGCAATCGAACCACTGAATGATCTGGAACAAGCCAACGTCGACAAGACGCAGGCAGAAGTAAGAGCTGCCGTTGTTAAGCTTGTTTTTGACCTAGTTGATAATCAACTGTTAGACGCAACACAAGCACGCCAATACCTTAAAGAGCGTGGCGATATTCCAGTTACAGAAAGTGAGCTGGATTTAGATGATGAAGAAACAGAAGAAATCAATACGTTACCTTAAAGTAAAGAAGCGTCCAAAATATCCAAAGAATTTTGAACGTGATTATTATCGCGTCCTCAGAGCCGTTGTAAGACGTTTAAAAAGTGCCACGAATAACAATATACCAATGCTGACATATTCGCTGCGTCAGGACGATGACAGCACCGTTACAGATGCTTTCGTTCAGGCGATACTTTTAGAGCTTTTAAAGAGCATGACTGTTGAGGAAGCTATAAGCGAATTAGAGCTTATTCTTGCTGGCGTGTCCAGCGTTGTCGATGCTAATGTTATCAGTGCCTTTGCGGAAGCAGTCAGCGTTGATGTGTTTTTAAATGATTCAGCCTTACTTGATACAGTAAAAGCAGAATGGAAAGCGCAGCAAGGCAGGCTTGTTGATAGCATAGTCAATACCTACATTGAAAAGCTACAAATCATTGTTAGCAATGCTGTTCAGCGTGGCACTGCCATGAGCGAAGTTGAAGAAGAAATCAAGGTACTGCTCAACACTACCGACAAACGAGCCAAATTTATCGCAAGGAATGAGGTAGGCAATCTGAACGGCATTATAACAATGCGTAGGCAGGTTGATTGCGGTATAAGCGTGTATCAATGGTCATCGTCACATGATGAACGTGTAAGACCTTCTCATGCTGAGATGGATGGGAAATACTTCTATTGGAACAGCGACAAGGTTGGTGAAATTAACGGCATAAAGGTTTATCCTTCTCCGAAATATCATCCGTGCATGGATTATAACTGCCGTTGTGTAGCATTACCTGTTATTGACCTGGAACAATGGAACATGACAACAGCAGTTCCAATGGGTAGGGTGAATGTAAAGAAAAGTAAAGAATTAAGTTAGAAGGCATATGTAATTTGTCGCATATGCTTTTTATATACCCAAAAATAAGGAGGTGAATTTTTTGGGAAGTGTACAACGATATGAACGCATTGATTCATGGATGTTTGTTAGCGGTGCAGTTACTGACGCTGACGGCTTCTTGCGTGATTCTCCAATCGTGGCACGTACTGGCATCTATATCTACCAACAGCCAGACGGGACTATTAGACGAGAGTACAGACCGCCGGAGGAAGTGTTCGACGCTGACAGTGAAGCAAGCTTTGTCGGAAAGCCTATTGTGGTAGGACATCCTGCCAGCGGCATTGTAAACAGTGATACCGCACAAGATTTAGCCATTGGCACGATTTTGTCCAGCGGTTATCCGAAGGACGAAACAAACATTGCCTGTGACATTGTTATCCATAATCCCTCTGCTATCGGTGAAAAGCGTGGCTTGTCTTTAGGTTACAGAGTGGATATCGAAGAAGCCCCAGGCATTACACCTGACGGACAGCAATATGATGTTATCCAGCGCAACATTCGTATCAATCATTTAGCCGTTGTTGATAGGGCACGTGCCGGAGCAAAAGCACGTCTGAATCTTGACGGTGACGAAATTATCGAAGGAGTAGAAACAAAAATGAAAATTAAAATTGATTCTGTTGATTTTGAAGTTGATGAAAAAATTGCCAACTACGTCAACTCTCTGCAAAACAAAGAAGAAAACGCTCGTGTAAAGCTTGATACTGCTAACACTGAGCTTAAAACTGTAAAAGAGCAAAATACTGTTCTTAAAGCTGATGCTGATACTTTGAAAGCTAAAGCTGATGCAATGACCGCAGAACGTGATGCTTTGAAAGCTAAAGTTGATGCTGCTGACGCTGAAAAAGAGAAAGCTGTAAAAGAGGCTGTTGAAGCTGTAAAGGCTGATATGCAGGAACGTGCGGAGCTGGAAGAAACCGCTAAAATTGCTAAGGTTGAAAAAACCGATGGCTTGACCAACGCTGAGTTAAAAGAAGGCATTGTTAAAGCTGCATTCGGCGAAAGCTTTAAGCTTGACGGTGCATCTGATGCTTATCTTGACGGTGCATATTCTGCCGCTAAAGAGATGCTCCGCAATGATAACGCAAAAAATCAAGCCGCAAAAGCTAAAGGCGGTGCTGAAAAGCAAGAAACTAAGAATGATTCTGCTAACGATGCACGTAGCCGCATGATTGCACGTATGCGCGGCGAAGAATAAGAAAGAGGTGAATACAATGGCAATTACTAATTATGCATTAACCATGGACAAAGCTTTTGCTGGTGCGCTGTATGATTTGTCCTCTCACACTGTAGATTCCTTTGCTGTTGAAGAAGCTGACGGTATTGGTGCTGCTTGCGCCGTTATCCGTGGCACTGACGCAGAACATCAGGTGAAATCTCCGTCCGCATCCGGTGACGGTGCGAAAGTTATCGGCGTTACTCTGCATACTCATATTGAGCCGCCTGAAGCTGGCAAAAAATATTATCCGCAAAACTACACTGTTCCTGTTGTAACTAAAGGTCGTGTATGGGTAACTACCGGAGGTGCGGTTAACGCAGGTGACGAAGCTCATCTGAAACTTGCTGACGGTACTTTCGTTAAAGATGCTGTTGCTGCTGGCACTATCGAAGCTCTTGGCTGCGGTGCCAAATTTATCACTTCCTGCGATAAAGCAGGCTTGGCAGTTATCGAAATTGGTTAATTAGAAAAGAAGAGGTGAAATAGTAATGACTCAAATGCACTATGATGAATTAGACCTGAATGTTATTGAGCGTTGCGACGGCTTGCGTAAAGACGCAGGCGATACTATTTTTGTCGCAAAAGAACTCGAAGCTGTAAAGGCAAAAACCTACGACCAGAAATTCGCTAATCTTAATGCGCTGAAACTGTTTGATATGTCCTCTGACGTTGACCCCGGCGCTGATACTATCAGCTATCAGTCCTTGGGTTCTGTCGGTATGGCAAAGACTATCGCCAACTATGCAACCGACTTTACTCGTGTAGATGTACTGGCTGAAGAACACATTGCTAAAGTTATTGCTGGCGGTGCAGCATATGGCTACACCATGCAGGACTTGCGCCGTGCTGCTATGGCAAGAAAACCGCTAACTGCTCGCAAGGCTATTGCTGTTCGCCGTGCTCTCGACGAATATATTAACCGCATTGCTTTTCATGGTGATGCTAAATATGGTGTTGTTGGTATCCTGGACAATCCGAACATTGGTAACTATACCGTTCCCGGTGACGGCTCCGGTTCTTCTACTAAATTCAAAGATAAAACCGCTGTTCAGATTCTGCGTGATATGAACGGCATTATTAATTCTGTTAGCAAGCAGACTAATGACGTAGAAAATCCTAATACCTTGGTACTGCCGCCGGATCAATACAACTACATTGCTTCCACACCTTATTCTGATGTAGTCGCAGATTCTATTCTGTCTGTGTTTAAACGCAATAACCCGGATGTAACTGTATTGAAAGCCAATGAGCTGGCTGGCGCAGGTGTAGGCGGCTTGGATATGATGATTGCATACGTTAAGGACGCAGACCATCAAACCTTGGAAGTTCCGCTGCCGTTCACTCAGCACACTATTCAGCAAAAAGGCTTGGAATTTGAAGTTCCTTGCGAGGTTCGTACCGCTGGCGTGTTGATTTACTATCCGCTGTCCATGAACAAGGCTTCTGGCATCTAATCTGACTATATACTGCCCTTTCGCATGAGAGGGCATTTTCTTTTTTAGGAGGAAAGTGAATGAAAGTTAAAAACATCTCTAAAGCTGTAATTAATATCGACGGTAAATATATCATGCCTGATCAGTGCGGCATCGTTGGTGATGAATGGGGCGAAAACATTATTGTAAAAGCCTACATCAAAGAACAAATGATTACTGTTGAGAAAGGCAATGCTAAAGAAGCAAATGTTGATGATATGGCAGCAGACCTTGCAGGACTGTCCGCTGAATCCAGCAAGCGTTCTTTGACTGCTTTCGCTAAGAAATACAATATTAATGTAGAGGGCGCAGAAACCGCAGAAGATATTTATTCCGTTATTTTTGCTTTTGTAAACATGGCAAAGAAAAATGTTAACGGAAACTAAAGATAAAATAAAGCAAGCTTTTTCTGTAATCTGCCCCGAGCTGATTCTTACTGATGAAGAATTAGAAGTCTACATTAATCTTGTTTCGCCTATGCTGTCAGAAAGTGTTTTTGGCAATATGTATATAACAGCATTTGTTTATCTCATAGCGCATCACGTTGTCCTGCGTCAGCTTATTGCGCAGTATGGAGAAAACGGCTCATCTGATGTTGGGATTACAGGCTCTGTAACGTCGGAAAAAGAAGGTGACTTGCAACGTTCATATGGTGACAAGTCAGCTTCTTTCGATATGTTGGACAAGACGTACTATGGCATTGAATTTAAACGTCTGCGCTCTATGTGCGTTGTTCCGATAGTAACAAGATTGGATAATGCGTTATGAGTAGAGTAGAGGATAAAGATTTAGGTTTAAATCGTATCATACGAACGCTAAACAAAGACCTTGACGGCGTTGTGGTTAAGGTTGGTGTACAAGCTAAAGACAAAGCTGTACGGCGAGGGAAAGGTGGAAGCATTCGTAACACAGACCAGCCGTTGGCTGTTATTGCAGCGATACATGAATTTGGGCTGGGCGATATGCCCCAACGTTCTTTCCTGCGTTCTGCGTATGATGAAAATTTGCCTATGATTGACAAAATGATTCAGCGTGTTGCCAATGGCGCTGTATTTGGACTAGGAACAAACGCTGCTCTTAATCAGTTAGGCAATGTTGTACAAGGTATGGTTCAAAGAAAAATCGTCGACGGACCGTTTGTCCCGAACTCTCCTGCTACAATAAAGCGCAAGAAAAGTTCTAAACCATTAATTGATACCGGGCATCTGCGACAATCAATTCGCTATGTCATTGAAAGAAAAGGTGCTAATCATGAGTAGTTTTAGAAAGCTGATAACTGTCCTGCGTTACAACGGCAGTCCTGAACTGCTTGCCAACGGAACCTATATGTATCCTACACCACAAGAATTTAAAGTGTTAGCCAGTGTGCAGCCGCTTAAAGCTAATGAAATGATGTTACTTCCTGAAGGTAGCAGGACTGCTAGAGCGGTAAAAGTATATACCGACAAGGAACTTTATGTTGATGACCAACGAACAAATACAATGGCTGACCGCTTTAAATGGCGTGGAAAGCTTTTTGAAGTGGTTGCCAGCGATATTTTTCAAAGTGATGTTATTAACCATTACCGTGCATATGCAGTAGAGGTGAGCGAATTTTGAAAGAAGCTAATACTCGTACTGACGTACTGAATTTTTTTATTTCGGTATTACAAAAAATATATTATCCGATTCCGATTCGCAGAGCAAAAATGAAACCTCCAGCTGTAAATGAATTAAACATCGTCGTTGATCTTCTGGCTGAACGCAGTATAGGAAACGAGGTTGTTTTTTTAACTGAAACAGCACAGTACAGCAATGCAGGTATCATTGAAGCTACGTTAAACATACAAGCTCTCGGCGAGGGTGCTGTTGAACTTCTGTCGAAGCTTAAACTTTATCTCGAAATGCCGGATATGATTAACTTGTATGATTCTGCAAATGTGGCTATAAACAGTGTCGAGCAAGTGCAAGACATTACAACTTCATTGGATGGCAGAACGTGGCAGGAACGAGCGTCGGTTGATTTGACTGTTTCGTACTGCCGTGAGCTGCTTAGCCAGGGTGCAGAATGGTTTAACAAATTAAAAATAAACGGCACTACGAATAACGGCAAGGATAAAGAAGAACGCCCTGCTGTAGATGGTGAAATTGTAAAAGTTGAAATCATGGGAGAATTAGAAAATTAAGGAGATGAAAATATGGCAAATATCGACAGATTAGTCAATGTGCAGATTGCTTTGAATACTACAGGCATTTCATCCAATGGCTTTAATACGCTAATGATTGTATCTGCACATGAGCACGCTGCTCCGGCGTATGTATTGACCATTACTGACGCTGACCAGCTTTTAGATTTAGGTTGGACCGCTGAGGATGCTGTTTATAAAGCTGCATTACAAGCTTTTAGCCAGATTCCGCATTATGAGAAAGTCAAAATCGGTAGAATGAACTCTGATAGCTCCGCTGCTGATAACATGAATAAGATTTGTGCTGTTGACAACGATTGGTATGGCTTGTGCTATGTTGACCGTACATCTGCAAAAATCATGGAAATGGCAGAATGGGTTGAAGCTCATACAAAGCTGTATGGTACATCTGTTGCTGAAGCCGATGCGTTGCAAGCTGGCGTTGCAACAGATACAGGCAGTAAGCTGAAAGCGAAAAATTATTATCGCACTTTTGTTTTTTATCATAAGGAAGCAGAAAAAGAATTTCCTGAAGCAGCTGTAATGTCCAGATGCTTTACTGTATATCCCGGCGGTGAAACCTGGGCCAACAAAAAGCTTTCCGGCATTTCAAATGATGATTTAACCGAAACAGAATATCTTGCATTGACTGCCAAAAACTACAATACCTTTGAAAACTTCTCGGAGAACGTCAGCATTACTCAAAACGGCAAGACTTGTGCAGGTGAATGGATTGACGTTATCCGTTTCCGTGACTGGCTCGTTGAAACTATTAAAACAGAAGAATTTGCAATGCTCATTAATCGTGAGAAATTGCCGTACACTGATGCTGGCATTGCGCTTGTCGAAGGTGTGCTGAATAAAGTTCTGAAACTTGGTCAAGACCGTGGCGGTATCGCTCCGACTGAATACGATGATGATGGTAACAGAAATCTTGGCTACACTATTACAGTTCCTAAAGCTGCTAATATTAGCGCAAACAAGAAAGCACAAAGAGTTCTTGACGATGTAAGGTTTACCGCACGTCTTGCAGGTGCTATCCATGCTGTTAACATTAATGGTTCTTTGACTTATGAGAACCTTATTCAAAAGGCTTAAAGGAGGACAATTAAATGGCAAGAGTAAAGACATACGACCCGAAGAAAGTTAAGGTGCTGTTCGGCTCTCTTATCTTGACTGGCGTTGATGAAGGCACTTTTATTAATGTTGAAACACAAGGTGACGGAATTTCCGCTATTGTCGGCTGTGACCAGGAAATTGTCCGCAGTATTGACCCGTCCTCAGTCTTAAAGCAAGTTACTGTTACTCTGTTGCAGTCCAGCTCCAGCAATGCAGCGTTAAGCTTGATTCAAGATGCAGACAATCAAAATGGTGCAGGCTTGCTGCCGCTGACTATTAAAGATTTGAGCGGTGACAGCGTTATGGTTAGTGATCAGGCATGGATTGTGAAAAAACCAAACTTTCAGCGTGGCAAATCTGCTTCTGACGGAAAATGCGAATGGGTATTCATGGCAGTTGTTCCGGATGAAGCTTTTTTAGTTGGTGGACATAGCTAAGGAGTAAAAGATGCGACAAGCGAAATTCGAAGTGAAGAACAGAAAAATCGGTGCGAACACCTTTTATGTTCGTGCTTTTCCTCCGTTGCAAGGCTTGAAACTGTATGGTGACTTACAGAAAGCTATTACTGCTGCTTTAAAAGGCGGTTTAACATCTAACGGCGAAATGGAAGATATGAAAGAAGCATTATTAGGTGCTCAGATTAATGTCGGTGCTATCCTTGCGCAGTTAGGTGAAAGCTTTAATGGTGAAGTGCTGGCACAGTTCTCTGAACGTCTGCTTGATGCTGAATATGTCAGCGTTAAGATTAAGGGCGAAGAAGAAGCTATTATGCTAACAGAAGATGTTATCAATGAGCTTTTTACTGGTAAGCTTGTTGAGCTTCTTAAACTTGAAAAATTTATTATTGAGGTAAATTTCGGAGATTTTTTCGCTTTAATTCCCAACCTCTCTGGAGTCCGCGAGATGTTGGTGAGCAAGTAGAAATTCCCGGCACCTTATCGCCAACGCTAACAGCTGAATCTTTTATTTGGCGGCCAGTGTTGGCTAAGGTAGTTACTGTTACAGAAATAAAAGAAGGTACTGTTACATTAAGCGACTTATGCAAAATAAACGCTCTGCTTGATATGCAGAGTGATGTACAAAGATATTATCTTGATCACCCTAAAAAGAAAGGAGCTGATGCTCCGTGGACGTAAGAAGTTTAGCTATTGCGATTGGCTTCAAAGTGAATAACTCGAACGTTAAGCAAGTAGAGCAGACAACCAAAAAAGTTAAAACAGGACTTGAACGTGTTGGCGATTCTGCTGATAAAGCAGGCAACAAAGTTGATAGTTTATTTTCAAAGTTAAGCGGTCTTGCTATGTTCGCTGGCGCTTCGCTAACTCTTGGAAGTATCATTAAAACGATTGATGAATGGAAGGTTATTGAAGGTCAGGTAAACAACGTAACCAAAAGCCAGCAGGAATCAAAAGCTGTTCAGAAAGAAATTTACAACATTGCCAGCCGTACTCGTCAGCAATATAAATCCACGGCTGAGCTTTATACGTCTGTTGCACGTAATGCACAGGAGCTGAAGAAAAGCACTAAAGATATTCTGCTGTTTACTGAGGACGTATCGAACGCAATGTTACTCGGTGGTGGTGATGCTTCATCTCAGCAAGCTGCGTTGGTACAGTTAGGTCAGGCTTTGGGTTCCGGTACGTTGCGTGGTGATGAATTAAACTCCATTATGGAGCAAGCTCCTAGACTTGCAAAAGCTATTGCCGAAGGTATGGGCACTACAATCGGACAGTTAAGACAGATGGGCAGCGAAGGCAAATTAACTGCACAAGATGTTTTTAATGCTATTCGTGGGCAATCTGACCGCTTAAAAATGGAGTTAGGTAAAATGCCTTGGACTGTTGGACAGGCAACCAACAAAATGCAAAATGCGCTTGGAAAATTTTTCAAGGAATTTGAGGATAAGACAGGCATCGTTGACGGCATAGCAAAACGCATGGCAAAATTTGCAGACTACATCGAGAACATTAATCTTGATAACTTTATTTCCGGTCTGCGAATTGCAGCGATTTACGCAGGTATTCTTTTCGGCATGGCAAAATGGAGCAGTTTTGTAATGATGATCGGAACTGCCGTGAAGTGGATTGTCGCTATGCGAGATGCTTTAATCTTGGCAACCGGGGCGCAAATAGCATTTAACAGTCAGACACGAAGGGGAGCGGCTATGCAAATGCTTTTAATGGGTAAATTCCTATTGATAGCAGCTGCGATTGCTCTTGTTGTTTTGCTTATACAGGATTTTTACAAGTGGGTGACTGACCCGAAGGCAGACACCATGATGAAACGCTGGTTTGGCGATTTTGAACCTATAAAAAATAAATTCATTAACTTTAAAGATAGCGTTATTCAATGGTTTAGTGATATTGGAACAGCTATCGCTTTTGTGCCTAAACTTATCTATGAGTTATTTAAATTGGCATTCGAAGGTATTTGGAATTTAACTTCTTGGTTATGGGAAGGAATAGGCAATGCTTTTGTTTCCGGTCTTGCTGCGATAGGCTATGTTATCGCCGGAGTGATTATGCTGTTTGTTAACGCTTTCAGGTTTATACAAGACAGTTTAACAGTATTGGCTACTTTCTTTGCAGATACCATAAATTCGGGATGGCAGCTAATAACTGGCTTTTTTGACAACATGATTAAGTGGGTGAAAGACGCTATTAAGTGGGTTGACCAATTAATCAGCAAGTTAAACATCATGCAAGGCGTAAAAGATTTTGTAAACAACAATATCATTAATCCTATTTCAGATTTTGGCAGCACTGCCGTAAACCGTTTGTTAGGTAATCCAACTACTACGAACACTTCTTCTAACATTTCCAATAGCGGTAATACGACGAATTACATTCAGGTTACAACTGCCAGCACTTCCCCGGAAGCTACAGCAACTGCGGTAGGCAATGTTGTTAGTCGCAATAGCGGCTGGCCAGTTGATAGCTATTTTCCTTTAAGCGAGGTGTAGTGATATGCTGGCAGATATTTTAGGTTACAACATTAAAAATCCTACGCAAGTTGGTTCTTTGAAGGTTGATATAGTAAAATCTTTTGAATACACCTATGATCAGGATGTAACAGGACATCCGGTAGAAACAGGTTTTGAAATTGCTGACCATATTGTCAACAAGCCTTTGAAGCTGACAATGACCGTCGGCATTTCGTCTACCCCTGTAACGTGGTTCTATAAGAATGGGTGGGGAGAAAAGAAATTTGCTAACGGTTTGCAGCTTTTAGAGGAAATCAGAGATAAGAAGGAGCCTGTGACTATCATTCGTCCCGAGAAGAAGTATGACAACATGGTTATGACTTCTTGCCGAGTAAGCAAGCAGGATTCGTCGAAAAGCATTATTTATGCTGACTTAGCTTTTCAGCAGATTGTTAAGGTAACTACGCAGACAACGGCAATTCCCGAAAACGTTGTAACTGCATCACAGGAAGAAAACGCTGGAGAAACTGCGGCAAACGCTGGCGCAGGAAAAACATCTTCTGTTGATGTTGGCGGAGGTTCTGCTAATATTCCTGGCAGTGACGGTTCTGGTGGCATTAGTGATTCTCTAGGAAGTGAAGCTGCAACAAATAAAAGCTGGCTTGCTGGCGGAGTTGACAGCGTTAAAAGCGGATTAGGCTTGCTGTTTTAGGAGGATAACATGATTACGATTAATTTTGCCGATGGTAACGATGTTGTTTTCAGCGTTCCTTTTGACGGCAAGAAATATAAAGTAAGAATGTGCTGGAACCATGAAGGGCAATTCTGGGCATTACACCTTTGGGACGCTAATAACAATGTAATTCTTGCTAACGCTTGCGTTGTGCCGAAATTCCCCTTGTTAATGAATCACCATAAAAGTAATGCGCCTAGAGGGGAATTGCTTGTCTTGATGGACAAAGAAAGCGTCGGCAGAGATGATTTTCAGAGCGGTGCTGCGACGCTCGTGTATTGCACGGAAGATGAATTTTATGGAGGTTAGCTATGGCACAGTTTGACCGCATTTATAAAATTACTCTAGGCGTACAAGGTTCTGACGGCGTGGTTATTGAAGCGAAGGCGAAAGAACAGGGATTGGAGATTGAATTTGACATTGCTAAGAGCCTTGCCAAACAAAGTAATTCCTGCTCGCTAAAAATTTACAACTTGTCGAAAGCGACTGCTGACAAATTGGAAAGAGCAGATACAATCTGTATCCTTGAAGTAGGATACAGCGAGGACGCTGGATTGAAAAGAATTTTTATCGGCTGGGTAACTGACTGTTATTCCTACATGAGCGGTTCTGACAAGGTTACGGAGATGAAGCTTTATGATGGACACGTTGCTATTCGTGATAGCATCGTGTCCTTGTCGTGCGCCCAGCATGGGCGATAACTAGGTGGTGAAAGTCCACTACGCGCTCGGTA
>OGOV01000280.1_pt1 | contig 54092 bp, 47 predicted proteins | sample 1552711 | NCBI WGS metagenome assembly OGOV01 (sample SAMEA2580216, study PRJEB22360) | human gut metagenome | biome: human gut; feature: human-associated habitat; material: faeces | place: Denmark | collected 2008/2010 | reverse complement strand
AAAGGTATCAAGATTATAGAAGAAGAGACTGGTTTGAAAAAGGATATATAGATTTAAATCCTGTTGTAGGATATAAAGCTTATATTTATGACTATAATTATCTAAAATCTCTTCAAGAGTCTTTTAAAGAACCTGGATTTTGGGAACACTATAGAGAGATGAAGGAAATAAGTCCTACATCATATACAGTACAAAAGGTTAAATATTTCTTTAAAAGAAAAGCTGCATCAGACAGACAATCAGTTAATTACCCAATACAACATACAGGAGCTTTATGTTATAAGGTAAGCATGGTTAATTTCTTTGAATATTTAAGGAATAATAACCTATTATTTAAAGTTCTTATTACTGTTACTCCTTATGATGAAATTAATTGTGAAGCTCCTGAGGATATAGCTGAAAATGTAGCTGAAACTTTATATAACTGTATGGTTAAGGCTGGAGGATTCTTTGTTAAGAGGTGCAAACTTGATGCTGATATGAGTAGAATGAAAGATGGTAGTTTACCTAATTATTGGATTCATTAGTATGGAGATTTGGAAAGTATTGGTAGTAACAGTGGTAGTTGTAATAGCCCTATGTGGACTTATTTACACTATCCACTTGTTAAATTATGAGCAAAAGAAGAGAATCTATGTCTATCCTAAGACTAAAAACAGGTATCTTGCAAAAGGTATAGTTAAAATGAAGGACTCTCTATCTAATGAATGGATAGATGCAGTCCTTTATATAAGTCTTAGGAATGGTCAGTATTATGTTAGGGATAAAAGGCAATTCCTTGATAAGTTGATAACATTAAAAAAAAATGGGAAGAGAATGGAAATGGAAGTAAATCCTGAATATTTAAAGGTTTTAGGCAAACTTGAAAATGTATGGGAGCATAAACAAGCAGAATTAGGAATATACAAAAAAGATCTTGATGCAGCTATGTATGCAATCAGGCAATTAGGTTCAAGACCTGTATTACCAGAAGAAGCAGCTCAATTCAAAGAAGTTGTAAAAGGAATGATTTCTACTTATATAAGAAAGAATCATGACTATGGTAATTCCTTTGAAGTATCTATGAATGAAGAAGGTCTTGCTGCTGCAAGAATAAGACTGGGTGATAAATGGCTAAGATTCAAACAGTTGTCTAAAGGTAAGGAGGCTCTTGTTAAAGATGAATCTATTAGAGATACACTACTTGATATGGCTAATTATGCCATTATGACAGTAATGTGGATGGATAATCAGAATAAAACTTGTAAAGCATGATTATAGCAGTAGATTTTGATGGAACTTGTGTTACACATGAGTTTCCATATGTAGGAAAGGAGATAGGAGCAGCAGAAGTCTTGAAAGAATTGACTGATAAAGGTCATAAGATTATACTGTTTACTATGAGAAGCCATCCTAATGAGATAAACCAGAATAGAACCATTGATGGGAATATTATTAGTAATGATGCTCTACAAGATGCAATAGACTGGTTTAAGAAACATGATATTCCTTTGTTTGGTGTAAATGAAAACCCAACTCAAAAGGATTGGTCCTCTTCACCTAAACCTTATGCTCATATCTATATTGATGATGCAGCTTTAGGAGTTCCCTTGAAACATAGTTATATTTCTGATAGACCTTATGTGGATTGGGATATAGTCAGATATTATCTTCATGCAAAGAGTATATTATGACAGAAAAACAGGAGAGATGGCAGAAAAGAAATAGGATACTTTGGAGATTAAAAGGGATGAGTATTCCTACATATGGAACCAGTATATTAACTGCTACTGAAATTGAGAAGTTGTCACAAGCTTTTTCTTTAATTAGAGAGGTAGTGAGGGATTCAACTGAGTCAAGTAGAGAGTTAGGTTTCAATGCTATAGAGAGATGTAAGATTTGTGGCAAGCCTATGTATAAAAATGGCTTGTGTAAAAAGTGTTATTCTATAAATTATTAATATGGCAGGACAACAAGGAATTTATTGTGCCCCAAATAATATAGTCCCTAATAGGGATAGGGTAGATGTAGGTTGTGCTCCTGATGGAGCAATGCAACTCTGGGTTATGGAATATGAAGTTACTGGTATAGGTAAGGGATGTGCAATGTGTAAGGCTATTAATCCTCAACAGGCAGAAATGCTCTTGAAGAGTAATGGTATATACAATGGTAGTTCATATCTGTATAAAGTAACAAGAATTGAACAGGTTATTGTACCACCTTGTAATGGTCTTATGGCTGAACAAGTGGTAACTTATAAAGATGTAGTGTCATGAATAAGAAACTTAGGTTATTAGTAACAACTAAATGTCCTAATAAATGTCCCATGTGTTGTAATAACTCATGGGATTTTTCATCTTTACCAGTAGTGGATAGATGGAACTATGAGGAGATAATGATTACTGGAGGAGAACCTTTGATTCATACTAATAAAGTAGCTGAATTAATAAGGTCTATTCGAGTTATCAGTGAAGTTTATACAGATATTCCAAAGGTATATGTCTATACTTCAATAACTGCCTGGGATAGAGTAAGGACTATATTAGCTTATGCAGATGGTGTAGTCTTGACTCCTCACAGTCAGATTGATATTGATAAATTTGTGGAACTGAACAATATGATGCAAGAGGTTAAAGAAACTAAATCTGATTTTATTAAGGGGAAATCACTTAGACTTAATCTCTTTGCTGATATGAAACTTCTCCTTCCTGAGCACATTGATTTGTCACTGTGGAATATCAAGGAAATGGAGTGGGTAAAGGATTGTCCAGTACCACAGGGTGAAGATTTTAGAAGGATTAAGGAACTTTGGTAACATGAGGCAATTTACACATAGAGAGTTTGTTAGGATAGTGGTAGCCAATGATTTCTATTATGATAGACATAATGGAGACCATGCTATCTACCTTAATGAAAGAGGCAGACATATTAGCATCCCATTAAAACTTGAAAGTGTTATTGCAAGAAGATTAATCAAAGAGAATAATTTAGAGATAGATATTAAGAAACTTAAAAAGGAGAAGAAAATGAGTAATGCACCATTAGGGGCTGATGAAGACCCCAGAGCACCTTGGAACCAACCTCTTGATGTAAAGCATCGAAGGTTTGTGAGTGTTACTTTGTCATATTATGATGAAGTGGAATTACCTCCTGATGCAGAGGAGGAACAGATTAAAGAAGCTCTTGAAGAGAAGGTGAGGAAACAGGACTTTCCTAAGAAAGTTGATTTTGATGACATTGTAATATTAGAGGAATAATATGAAAGTAATAGGAACTAATTCTAAAGATGATACTTGTTTAGTAAAAGTTGGCATGAGAGAACTTGCAAGTATAATGGGTTTTTATAGTGAGCATGATGCTGAATTTAAGAAACAATTAAATTCTGCATTGTTGGGAAACTCTATAAATGTATCAAAAGTTTATGCTAACTATTATAGGGTTAAGAATATAATTGAAGGCACTCCTTACTGTACAGCCTTAGTTAAGTTGAATGAAATGATAGATGCTATAAAACCCATTAATGATTTAATTAAAGAAGTAAAAGATACGTATGAAGCTGATTAAACCATCATTTGAGATTTGGGAACAGGGAGCTGGTCTTGAAGGTGTATATAAACAGATAGAGAGAGCAGGTAGAGTATGTTATAAATCAGAAGATAAGATAACAGAGACTTCTGCTAAGGAGTTTGTGAAGAGAATGATAAAATCTGGTCATGGTGCTATGTTAGAGCATGGCACTGTGTACCTGAACTATAGCTCTTATGAGTATTTTGATAAGGAGAATGGATTTCCTCTTAACAAATATGAAGAGAATCCATACTCCAAGTGTATGATAGTTAAATACCCTCTTCTCTCTAAAATAGAGGGGTGGGTTACTACTAACCTAAGAGTATTAGTAGAAAATGGGTGGCTTGATGATTTACAGTATATCTGTGAACCTACAGAATATCATGCTAAGAGACATACTGTTAAGTTTATTTGTGATAGAGGTGTGAGCCATGAGTTTGTAAGACACAGAGTGATGTCCTTTGCTCAGGAAAGTACAAGGTATTGTAACTACAGTAAGGATAAGTTTGGTAATGAACTTACTTACATTATTCCTTGTTGGATAAATATTCCCGAAGGAAGTTATGAACTCTTTGAGGAAGATGATTCAATACAAGGTTTACATTGCCATTGTTTAAGTGACAAAGAATGGGTTACTAAAGACTTTGGGACTAAAGCCTTTCTAAGGAATTGCGATGATGCAGAGCAAAACTATTTTGAGTTGCTTAAACAAGGTTGGAAGCCACAGGAAGCAAGAGCTGTATTACCTAATAGCTTGAAAACAGAACTGGTAGTAACTGGCTTTGCAAGTGATTGGGAACACTTCTTTGAGTTGAGGGATGCAGGTAGTGCTCATCCTCAAGCAAGGGAACTGGCACACCCATTACATATGGAATTTTTGAGAAGAAAGTATTTGGTGAGTCTTTATGATGAAGCCAATCCTGATTAATAACTAAAAAAAAAAACAATGGCATTTGGAAGTAAAAAGGAAATCACGAAGCCTTCATTTAAGGAAAGACCAAGAACTAAAGATTTATATAAAGCTACTATGGATTCATTTGCAGCTATGGGAGACATAGAAATGAGTATGGTATATACAGCTTATTCAAAAGAAGTAACATATTAAAATCAAGAACAAATGAAAATCAATATTAAAGAAATAGCAGTAGGTGATGTATTCTCAGAAGAATCACATTACATTGTTGAAGAGATTGGTAAAGATACAATCAAATTCAAGCATACAGAGAGTGGAAAGTCAGTGACATTAGGTTATGGTTATGTTCAAGACCTGCTTAATACTTCTGACCAGTATGACAAAGAAGTAAAAGTGACTAAAGAAGATAAGAAAGATGGTACTCCTGGTATAAGGACAATCTTTGAGGGTATCAAATCTTCTGAGGTATTCACTGTTGTGTTCAAAAAGCAGGATAAAGCTAAGACCAAGAAGCAATATGAAGCTGAAAGGGAAGCACAAAGACAAGGGGCTGTAGCTTTGATTGACAAGGCTAAGAAAGCTAAGAAGTCAATGGCTGTGGCTTATAAAGAAGCTCTGGAACACATTCAGAATAACCCTATTAAAGACTTCATTGAAGGAGAAGATAGGGTACTAAGAGGCTACAAGATGCAGTTTGTATCAAGGGATGGTAAGTACAAATGTATGGATATGGATGTTGTAAGAGGTCCAAAAGAAACTGGTGAAAGACTGGTTAATATCAATACAATTAAACAGCTTATCTTCAATGGTGTTAAGTATGTAGTTGAGTAACAGTTAGGGGAGCTAAGTCTCCCCTTTCTTATTTTTAAAGAGTTTGGTTTACCTCTCAAAAAGAAAACCCTTAATAACTTGCATATTAAGAAAACAACCTTTATATTTGCACATAAATTTAATTATAAATCTATAACAAGATGAGTAAAAGATGTATCACAACTAATTCTACAATAGAAGAATTGGCTGCCAAATTACAGGGTGAAACTATAGAATCAGTCAAGGGACTTGTTGAGCTGTGGCAAGACAAGAATAATAAGGACTGGGACACTTATCCTACTGCTTCTGAACTAAATAACTTTAGGGCAGAACTAAGAAAGAACCCCTCACAACCCTCTGTACAAAGTTATTCTGGGGATATTACACCATCAAAGGATGTTATCTTTGTGTTTGGTAGTAATCCAGAAGGAAGACATGGTGCTGGAGCTGCAAAAATTGCAAAAGAGAAATTTGGTGCAATTTATGGTCAGGGGGAAGGATTACAAGGAAGTGCCTATGCTTTACCTACTAAAGACCTTAGAGTGCAAGAAAATAGAGGTCTTAGGAGTATATCTCCTTCTCAAATTACAGAGAATATTAGGAAGATGTATCAAGTTGCCTTAAATAATCCTGATAAGAAATTTATGGTTGCCTATAGAAATATAGGTGATAAAGTTTCTTTGAATGGTTATTCAGGTAATGAAATGATTGATATGTTCCTTAATGCAGGGGAGATACCTTCTAATGTGTATTTTAGTAGTGAATGGGTTTCTACAGGTAAATTCAATAAGGGTTTCAATCCTATTGAAATGCTTGATAAAGCACTTTCACCTTCATTTGAAGCTCCAAGGATTTCCACTGTGGAAGAACAAGCTAAAGTAGATTTGGACTTTGACCCAAGAACAAGAAGAGACAGGGTTAGTCTGATTGCAAGATTCTTTAGCAATGAAATAGATACAGCACTGCAAGAACACAATGATACTCTTAATAAGAGAATTGCTGATGCTGAGAAAGAAGGTGATGTACTTGCTGTCAATGAACTAAAAGAAGAGTTAGCAACTCTTGATAGGTTCAAGATAATCAAGTTATATACACCTGCTGGCTTATTTAGTAGAGTAAGGGATTATTTCAATAACTATATACTTGACTCTGAGGAGAATAGGATACAATCAGAGCTGAATACAATCAATGGTATGAAGGGTTCTGAGAGATATAGTGATGAACAGAAGTATGAAGCTGCAAAGAAGAAAGCATTATATAAAACTAATGCTTATCAGAAGGTAGTAGATAACTTCAAACCCTTGGCTGAGGAAGCAAGTACTATACTAATAGCCACTGAGGGGATTAGGATTGACCCTAATTATATTGCCCCTAAAGATGCCAACCTTAATAATGATACTCCAGAGGGAGAAAGTACAGTAGATGAACAGGCTGATGATTTTGTGAAGGATGAGGCTTTCAAGGATGGATGGATGACTAATTATAGGGAAGTAAGCTCTCATGAGTCTTTAAGTCAGGAAGTTAGAAAGGTAATCAGAGAGATTCCCCAACTTGACTACAGAGGAAAGTATGATAAGGATGATTTAGGAAATCTTAGATTTCTTGATGCAGACTATGTTCATGCAACCCTTATAGATAAGCTCAGAGATATGATTACATCTGATGATATGTTACCCCTTCTGGAGACTCTGGGTAATACCAAGCCTTGGACTAAGCAAATAGTCAAGAAACTACAGGCTGAGCCTAAACTATTCAGTCAGTTCTATCAGGATTTCAGAAAGGACTTTATGCCTTATTGGATTCAGAAGAAGAAACTACAGGCTGATGGTACTTTCAAGATGGAAACTATTGCTATCAATAAGCCTGAGGGTGTCTATTATCTGCTTGATGAATGGAGGGATAACTATGAGAATGGTAATCTTCTTGATGATGATAGTATCTATGATAAGAATGGAGACTTGAATCTTGAGAATGCAGAGAATGGTCTTAAATGGACTGAGGCTCTCAACAACAGATTTACCAATCTTAGTACAGAGCAAAGGTTGGAACTTCTACAAGATGAAAAGATATGGAAGACATTGAATAAGCTCCTTAATATGATTGGTATCAATGCTAATCAAGGTGTATTATTAGATGCTCTGACCAATATAAAGCAATATGAAGGTGGTACTGCAACAGACCCAATTATGTTGCTTCTTCCTCAATTAAACATCATATTCAGTGGTGTAAAGAAGGGTGAGGTTAAATCTGAAACTCTTGAAGATGGAACTGAAAAGAGAGGGGATTTGATAAATACCTTTGGTTCTGCTTACAATAGTATAGCTATGATGCTTGCAGAAGTAACAGAAGATGCCATTGAAAGTAGTGTGAGGGAAAATGATAAGTCATACTATAGCCATATTACTCCTAACTATCTTGGTAAGTTGATTAAACAGCTTAAGAATGTTATGGGTAATGAAGCAAGGTTCAAAGAGTTTGTTGAAAATGAATTTGGACAATATGAATGGTTCTATAAGGATGGTAGATGGAGAAATGACTGGATTGAGCAACTGGTAAATAACCCTGAAATGAGAAGAGGATTGAGCCATAAGGTTCTACTTAACTCAGATAAGGTTGCATATCAGAACTGGGATGATTTGGATTACACCTTAGTATTACTGACAGAATACTTTGGAGACCCTGACAACAGTAAATCTGATATTCAGTGGGCTAATTATCATGTGCCCATTCTCTCAGATAGTCCTTCTGCTGAGTTCATTAGATTCAGAAAGTATGACAATCATAGCATCATTGGAGAAGATGGTGAGTATATGAAGTATGATGATATTATCCTTGATAGAATGGTTGACTTGGTTAATCAAGAGGTAGATAGAATAGCTCTTGTAAACCAAAGGGATGTTGAATATCAAAAGGGTAATCCTAACATTGCTCCTATTGCAAACTATGATATAGTAAGGGATAAAGAAGGCAATATCAAAAGTATTGGTGGTGCTGAGTTTAAGTTCCTTACAGCTCTGAATGATGTAAGATATGACAATGGTGAGACTTTCCTTGACAGGTTCCAGAGAATTCAAATTGAAGGAACTGGTGCTGAATTAAGAGAGTTCATCAGAGAGTCAGTAAGAGAAGCTCTTGACAATGAGTTTGAACAGACTTACAGAGAATGGGCTAAAGCTGGTTTACTTGAAGAACTTCCCAATGGTAAATACAAATATCTGGGAGTAATTGGTGTAAATACTGGTCAAAGTTCCTACAACAGGAATACAGCAACTTCTTTGAACAATGCAAAGAAGGCTCTTGAAGGAATGTGGACTACAGAAATGGATATTCTTTTAAGGGACTACAACAATAATAATCCAGTGGATGATAGAAGGGCAACTACTCTTTTTGAAAGTATTAAGGACTTGTTGAGAGAGAAGATGGTGAGAGGTGAGATTACTGCTAAGGAAGTAGATAGTATCAATAGGAACTTGGTTATTAGAAATAATGCCAAAGCTAAGTTGAGAGAATACTTCTGGAATAGTAAGTTTGCTACATCACAAATCATTGAACTTACTACAACTGACCTTGCTTTCTATAAGAACATAGAGGACTTTCAGAAGAGATATAAGGAAGTTCATGCTCCTGCTCTCAGACTTAATACCAACTCTAAGTATGGTAGAAAGGAAGAGAGAACTATTTACTTGAAGGATGATGAGATTGTATCTGCTGCTCTTGAAGATATTAAAACTGTACTTGATGAAAGAGTCAAGAAAGGTGAAATGTTAAAGAGAGATAGAGACTTGATTGTCAATAAGTTCAAAGAAGTAAATGTAGCAGATGCTCAGGCTTACAGGTCATTAAGTTCTTACAGAGCTATTCTTGATATGTCTGGTCAGTGGACAGATGATATGCAGAGAGCCTTTGATAACTTCCAAAGTGGTAAGTGGGATATGGCTGATTTCAATATTATCTGGCAGACTAAGAAACCTTATGTGTACACTCAGGTGAATAATATGAGTGGGGTACAAGGTCATACAGGCATTAAGACACCAGTTCAGCATAAGAACTCAGAGTTCCTTCTTATGGCTATGCACCATTTAGTTGCAGGTCCACTGGGTAAATCAGGTAAACTTGTAGCTATTAATGAATTCATGGAAGAGAATGGTATTGATGTAGTTCAGTTTGAATCAACTACTAAGGTTGGAAAACAAGGTGTGATTAACTTGAATAATGTCAATACTAAGGAAGATGTCAAGGCTGTTCTTAAGAATGCCACTACTCAGGATGGGGTTGAAAACCCTAATGTGGTTCACAAAGTAAGTTATGAAGACTATGGTATTCAGACTGCAACTCCAGAACATGCTATTGATGCAATTCAATTAGTTGGTACTCAGATTAGAAAGTTGATTACAGCAGATATTAGTCCAGATACTATAATTGATGTAAATGGTAAGAAAATGACTAAACAGGAATGGTTAGACTTATATAATGCCATTAACACTGAGAACATTATTCAGGCTTTTGCTGATGTAAATGAAATCTTCAAGGATGCCAAACAAGTTGAGAAGATTCTTCTTGAAGAATTGAGAGGTAACCAAAGATATGGAATTGATATGATTAGGGCTTGTACTCTTAATGAAAAGGGACAATTCAATATTCCATTATTTGACCCTGTACAATCACAAAGAGTACAGACATTGCTGAATAGTATTATCAAGAGTAGGATTACTAAGCAGAAGATTAGAGGAGGAGCACTTATTCAAGTATCTGACTATGGTCTTACTGATGAATTGAAGATTGTTTTTGAAGGTGAAGGAGAGAACAAGAGAATTAAATATCTCGAAGTTTATATGCCAGCTTACAGTAGGAAGTTCTATGAACCTCTTATGAAGGCAGGTTCTCATGAACTGGATATAAATAAGTTACCAGACAGCTTGAGAAAGTTGATTGGTTATAGAGTTCCAACTGAGGACAAATACTCAATGGCTCCTCTTTATATTAAAGGTTTCTTACCTCAGCAGAATGGTTCTGCAATTATGCTCCCAGCAGAGATTACTACCTTGAGTGGTTCTGACTTTGATGTGGATAAATTGTATATCATGTTACCTGAGTTTAAGATAACTCCTAAGTATAATAGAAGACAGTTTGTTGATGATTTGGTTGCTCAATTGACACAAGGAAAAGCTGTATCTCCTGAAATGTTGAAGGAGTATAGACAGAGTGTAAACAGAGCCATAGATGAAGGCAGGAAAGCTCCTAAGGGTAGTCAGGAATACAATCTCTGGAAGACATATAAAGCTAACAGAGAGAAGTATAGAGTAGCTTCTGAGGATAAGATTGAGAAGATTGAATATGACTTTAGCAAGTCTCCACAAGAGAATAGTCTTGAAGCCAGAAACAATCTATTGATTGATATGATGTGGGGTGTTCTGACTAATGCTGATACTGCTTCAAAGATACTTAACCCCGGTGGTTTTGATTATCAGAAGAAGTCTGCAAGAATAATTAATATTCTTCAATCAAGTAGAGAGTCTGAACTGAGAAAGGAACTGAATATCCCCGAGAATCAAAGTACTCTTAGCAGGTTAAGTAGTATGGATTTGGAAGAACTTGATAAGTTGGCAAAGAAGTTCAAGAAGAAACTTGACCCTCTTAACCCAAGAACTCAGGTTCAACTTCATCAGCAGAACATGACTGGTGCAGCATTGATTGGTATTTATGCCAACCATAATGCAAACCATGCTTTGATGCAACATACTGAATTAGGTCTTGATACTGAGAATGGTTCTTTCTTACTTAATGGTAAGAGATTGACTTCTCTTCATGGTCTGATGAATGACAATAAGGAGTATATCTCAAGGAATAATGCAGGTTTCCTTGCTGCATCTGTGGATAATGTGAAAGACCCTGTGCTTGCTTCATTGAATCAGAATACATTCACTGCTGATGCCTCAATGCTTTTAAGTAGGCTTGGTTATAATCCTATTGAGATTGGTTTGATTATGTCACAACCAATTGTAATGGATATTACTAATACCTATTTTAGAGAGATTAGAGAAGGCAAAGGAAAGGACACAATCATTGATGAAGTCATTGAGAACTACAAGAAAAGGGCTGCAATGATGGAAGATGTAACCTATGACAATTATAAATCTAACAAGTTCATGGCAGATGAATTGGCAGACAATATCATTCTCCAGAAGGAAGTAGAGGAATTAGGTGATAGGAATCAGACATCTGACTACAGAAAGGTTGAGTTCTATAAGAAGCAGGTGGCTGCTGGATTCTTATTTAAGAGAATAATGAACACAGCAGATGCCTTAGGACAGTTGGTTCAAGCTACAAGAGCAGATACTCAAGGTGGTGCAGCAGGTCCTACTATTGCAGATACACAGATTAAGATACAGAAAGTTGATGACTTCCTGACTAATGTAGTGTTAAATGAAAACTCTCCTTTAACTGGTGCAGATGTTATCATGCCATTTAGTTTGGATGGTATGTCTATTGACCAGATAAGGGAGAGACTACTTGAGTCTCCACTTCCTTATTTACAGGCATTCTTTAGTCTTGGTATTGACCAGACACAAGAAATGTTCAGTAGATATTTCCCTCAATTCACTTCTTCATTCAGGGAAGTAATTGATGGTAAAGAGGGATTGAGAGGCTTAAGACAGTACACTAAAACAGGCAAGTTAAATGCAAAGACACTCAATAACATCTACAATGATTTGTTAGCTTATATTATGTCCAAGACATCATTCTTTGGGCAAGAAGCTAACCTCAGAGCAGATGATAAGGTTACAACAGCCAGTGATAAAAGAAGGGATTTTATCAATAATTTCCCTGATTACTTCAACAGAACATTGAGTGAACATCCTGAAATAGCTGAACTTGAATTTGTTAAGAGACTAAGAGTAATAAGGGCTAACCAAAACAATCCTGTAGATACAGTAGTATTTAAGAATGTTGGTCAGTTAAGTCCTACTCTGAGAGAAAGATACATGAGAGACTGGCAATCATTATTATATATGGGACCAGAAGCTCAGGCTTTAGCTCTTAATTTATTCAGATACAGTTATTACAGAAATGGGTTTGCATTTGGACCTTCTACTTTCATTCATTTAGCACCAACTGCTATTAGACAATCCATTCCAGAGTATATTGATACACTGAGAGGATTGTTAGAAAGTGAGGATGATTACAGTCAGTTTATTGACCAGTATATCTACAATCACTTGGATAACAGACAGTTGGTTCCTGAGGTTCCTACAGAGGCTTCCACTTCTTTTACTAATGAACAAGGTGATGCTTTGGATATGGTTAAAATAACCATTGATACTGAATCTAATAGTAGTGATAAGAAGATAATAAGGAAGAGAGAGGGAATAGGAGAGGAAACAACCTATGAATTCTTTGATTACATAGCAAGAAGATACAAGGGAGGTACAATATATTACAGGCTTACACAGGCTGATAATGTACAACCTAATGTAGCTGTGTATGAAAGAATAGACCCACTTGGATTCAAGAACAGTTTCATTGAGTATGAATATGGTAAGGATGTTACTGAAATGAAGTCAGTAATTGATAAGAATGACAGGGATTATACTCCTAATGTAAATCAGGATATTACAGCCTTTAATGAAGATTCTAATATTGATTATGACAACATGCCAGAATATCTTGACTATGATTTCTCAAGTATGGCTCAGGATATTGCAAGTGAGGCTTTCAGTCATGTGTATGGTGCTCCACTTGAAGTGAATGAAGGTAAAGCAGATGATATTAATTCTATCAGTCCTAATACTGAGTATGAGGATGCAAACAATGATAAAATCTGTGGTGCAAATACATTATATGAATTATAGATATGGCTAAGAAATGTGCAATAATTCCTCAAGTGAGGAACAGTAAAAATGAGGTAGTAAGCAGCAGGTTATTTAAAGACCTGCTGGCTTATGCCCCTAATAGGCAGGAGGCAACAAGGATATACCTCATTACAAAGAGTAGTGACTTTATTACTAACTGGAATCCAAGGTTACAGATGGATGAAAATGGTGAACCTACTCTTAGTAGTCTCTTGAAGAAAACTAATCTAAGAAGCATTATTGATGAACAGAAGATTCTAAAAAACCTTAATGAAGAGATTGGTCATTACCATAAGACAGGTAGAGCCAAGTTGTATCTGAACAATGATGTGAACTATAGAATGTTAGTCCAAAAGGCTATTCAATTCAATACTCAATCAGAGTTTAGAGAAGACTATGTAGCCAGTGTTGAGAAGGTATGGGATAATGAAAGTAATAGGGTTTACATCAGTCCTTTTGTTAGAGTAAGAAACAAGATGAATAGTCTTGAAGCTAACAATATGCAGTATAATTACACTCTTAATAATAGATTGAGAGAGATATTAGCTGCTAATGGCATTGGGATAGGTGCTCTTACAGACTTGGAACAGAGAAGAGGAGTAGCTGGTGTAACTGACTTTAGTCAAGCCAAAGATGCTGCAACAGGTATAATTGAATTAATTAGACTTGCTGATGGTATTAAAGGTGAGAGGGCATTACCAGAGGAGTTTGCTCACTTTGCTATTGAGGCAATGGGTGATAACCCTCTTATTAATAGATTGGTTAATCACTTGGCTAATAATAGCTTGGTAGGTGAAATATTAGGTGATGATTATGCTACTTATGATACCTTATATAAGGGTGATGAATCAAAGTTAGCCAGAGAAGCTGCTGGTAAGTTACTTGCCAAGCACTTATTACAGTCTGAACCTGTTCCTTCTTCATCTTATAAATCCCTTCTGGAGAGGTTTATCAATGCTGTAAAAAATTTCTTTAGAGGATTAGGGGCTTCACAGTTCCAAAAAGCAATGCTTGAAGCAGAGAGTAGCTTTAGTAAGCTGGCTGGTGATATTCTCACTGGACAGATGGATGAAGCTATCAATGTTGAGAATATAGCTACTTCTGAGGCTTTCTATTCTACTACTGAAAGGGTAGATAGAGATAAGGTTCTGTTACAGAAGATTATAGACAATGAGTTAAAGAGACTCAAGATTTATGAAAAGAGAAATCCTAACAGTCAATTTAGTGCCAATCAGAGGTTATTAATAGACAGGTTAGAACTTGAATTAGCTGATAATAGTGAGATTGAAGGTATCTACATGTTCCTTGATAATGCACTTGAAGAACTAAGGAAAGTTAGTAGTAGACTTGAGGTACTAAGAAATACTCCTGCAACCAATCTTAATGAAAGGGCTGGAGTACTTAGAGACATCAGGAACTATATGTACAGTTATAAGAGGATAGCTGATTCAGTAAGAGAGGCTCTTAGAGAGGAAGAGAAGTCCACAGACAATAGATATGGTCAAAGAGTAAGGGTTGCATTAGATAATGTCACTACAATGCTTAATGACCTTGCAGTGGACTACAATACAATCTCTATGCCTTTATTTGTTGATTTCATCAAACCCTTTGTAGGAGATAACCTTGTGGTTCCCTTTGGAAAGTACAAAGGAAAGACCCTTAATGCAGAAGAGTTGGTTAAAGTAGCTGATGAAGACATTTCTTTCTTTGACAGATGGCTGGATAGTATGGCAGACAGCTCTGATTATATGTTGAAGATTATGGACCAAGCTGTTAAAAAGAGCAAGGAACAAGCCAGATTGAAGACTATTGATATTCAGAAGGAACTGCAAGCTGCCACTATTAAACTTGAACAGGCTGGTGTGAAAGACACTGATTGGATGTTTGAGAGAGATAGTAAAGGTAATCTGAGTGGTAACTACATAAGTGAGATTAATCATGCTCTATTCAGAGAAAGAATGAGGACCATGTTCCAGAGTCTCAATGAAAAGTATGGCAGAAATCCTGTAGGAGAGAATGCTGATAAATACAATGAAGAGAGACAGAACTGGTTCAATGCCAATATGGAGACTGTAGATGGAGTTAGACAACCTAAGAAATCCATTTATGAAAGTATGGAATTCAGAAGGCTTAATAAAGCCCAGAGGGAGTATTATACTACTGTAATGGATATTAAGGCTAAACTTGATGCTCTACTTCCTGATAAATATACAAAGTTGAACAGTGCTGTAAAGATTAGGAAAGACTTGGTTGAGAGGGTTAAAAGCTCTGAAAGTGTGAAGTCTGGTGCTCAACAGGTTTGGGAAAGTATCAAGGATAATTTCATTAGGAGAACTGATGATACAGACTTTGGAGACAAGGCAACTGTAAAAGACTTTGAGGATAGAGAGGTACAAATATTACCTATCTACTTTACAAAGCTCAAGAATGGAGAAAGTGCTAATGACTTATCTACTGATATAGTAGGCACTATGACTGCTTATGCAGCAATGGCTAATGACTTTGATGAAATGAATAAAGTCATTGATGTTCTTGAGGTAGGTAGAGATATGTTGAGAGAAAGACAGGTTACTCAAACTTCTGGTGGTAAACCAATGGTTGAGAAATTTAAGGCAGTAGGTAGAAAGGTTGAGAGTAAATTAACCAAGACAGGAGATAAGTCAAGGTTTATGGAAAGACTAAATGACTTCTTTGAAATGCAGGTATATGGTAGATATATGGCAGATGAAGGCACATTTGGTAAGACTAATATTGATAAGGGTAAGGTTGCTAACTTTATTAATAGAATGACCTCAATGAATAATCTTGCTTTAAATGTGTTATCTGGTGTTTCCAATGTGGCTACTGGTAAGGTGATGATGAGAATTGAATCTATGTCTGGAGAGTTCTTCAATGAAAAGAATACATTAAAGGCTGATAGAAACTATGGTAAGGAACTTCCATCATTCTTAGCTCAGTTAGGTGATAGAGTAAAGACCAATAAGTTAGCTTTATGGGATGAACTATTCAATGTAATGCAGGAGTATGAACAGGATACAAGAGAAGTCAACTTTGATAGGAAGACTTGGTTCAGTAGAATGTTTGGAACATCAGCACTCTTCTTTATGAATAATGCTGGTGAACACTGGATGCAGAATAGAACTTCATTAGCACTTGCTGATGCTTATAAAATGAAGGCTCCTAATGGCAAGTTAGTAAGTCTGTGGGATGCTTTTGAAGTTGTACCATTAGACAGTAGTAACAAGAAGTTAGGTGCTAAATTACAGCTAAAACAAGGCTATACTAAGGCTGATGGTTCAGCTTTCACACAAGAAGATATAATCAAGTTCAGTAGAAAAAGTGCAGCTATTAATCAAAGAATGCACGGTATTTACAATAAAGCTGATAGAAGTGCAGTACAAAGGTTGGCTATTGGTAGATTGGGTATTATGTTCAGGAAATGGATAAAACCCTCTCTCAATAGGAGGTTTAAATCAGCTACATATAACTATGACCTTGAGGCATGGACAGAAGGTTATTATCTTACTACTGGCAGGTTTATGAATGCCCTATTCCAAGACCTTAGAAAAGCTCAGTTTGATATTGCAAGTAAGTGGAATGAAATGACTCCTACTGAGCAAGCAAATGTCAAGAGAGCATTGACTGAGGTAGCTCACTTCCTTGCAGTAGCAGCAGCTATTGGATTGATAGAGTGGAGTGATGATAGGGATAGACCTTGGTTAGTTAAGATGGTAGAGTATCAGTTGAGAAGATTATACACTGAATTAGGTGCTCTTACTCCTACTCCAGAGATGGTTGGTGAAGGTTTGAGGATATTAAAGTCTCCTGCTGCTGGTGTAAATACAGTAGAAAAGACTCTTAATCTTATTGACCTAATGAATCCAATGAACTATGAAACATTCAATGGAGAAGATGCTATACTTAAGTCTGGACCTTATAAAGATAAGTCTAAAGCTCAACAGAGCTTACTTAAGTCTCCTCTTGCTCCTATGTATAATACAATACTAAGAGGAGTCTATATTGAAGACCAAATACCATTCTTTAAGCAGTAGTCTTAAAACAAGTAAGGGAGAGTAATTATACTCTCCCTTTTTATTTACACCCTAATAAAAAATTTCAGCCTAATGCTTGGTTATGAACATCTGATAGCTTGTTCTCTTTCCTCTTGTGAGATAGAGTTCCACATTTCTTCTGTCCATCCCTTCTTTTCAAGTGCTTCCCTTGTCTCAGTCTCAATACTACTGAAATCCATTGAGGATTGTACCCCCTCCTGATTTCTCATCTCTTGAAGAGATGGTACTTTATAGGTTATGTTGGAGTAATGTCCTTCATTAATATTCCTGTAATATTCAGTAAGAGAGGGTCTTAGGCTATTCCAATTAGTTACTTTAGCAAACAATTCCTTGAAGAAATTGATTATCTTAGTACCTAATGATTGAGTGTCTTGAGACATCACATATTCCCTGAAACCTTCTGCCATAGCTTCTTCAAGTTGTGAGTTACTTAAGTCTCCATAAGTTTTCTTAGCCTCTTGAAGTAATTCATCTCTAAGTGTAGGTTCTGTGAGTAAGTGGAATACTGCATGAAATGCTTCATGGTATATAGTTCCCTCAGCAGCTATATCACTTAAAGTAATGATACCATCACTAAATTGACCCCATGCTAATGCACCAGTCTTGGCTACTCTGATAAGACCATTAGTAACTACTACTCTTTCACTCTCACTTAGTTGAGGTAGAACCTTATTTAACCAAGCTAACTCCTTATCTTTATCCCATATAGGTCTTGATAAATCATCAACTTGTCTTAACTCAAACACATCTTCAAATTCTTCATCAACCTGATTAATAGCCTGCTCTTTAGCTACTGTAGCTTGAGCACCACTTGTAGTGGCTTGGTTAATAGTGGCAGGAATAATAGGCTTCTCAATCTTAACTGGTTCAGTATAAGGAGTATAAAGTATAGTACTTTCCTGGGACATATCTACAACTCTTTGAGGATTACCTTCCAGTATCTTCTTTATATTGTTCTTAGCCTCAGTCTCACTATATGACAGTACAGCATTCTTTACTAAAGCAATAGTATTACCATTAGGAAATACTGCCAAGAAATCATTAGATGCAACATGTGCAGGTTGGTTTCCAAACCCTTTAGTAATATTAGGAACCTTAGTCATATATACCTCAACCCCATTCACCTTTCCAATAGGACTTAGATAACCTGTATGTAACTTTCCATCTCTCAAGAAGTAACCTACCTTACTATCAGCTAATGTAAATTCAGGTAATACATCATTTATAGGACTCTGTGTTTCAAGTGTACTATTGAAGATAGGTAAAGAGCTATTAGTATTACTCACTTCTGGAGTGGCTACACTACCAACTAAAGGAACATTCACAGATGAATCATAGTTAAGAAGAATACCCTTCTCCTTAGTTACTCTACTAACATTCTCCTTGTTGTACTCAAGTACAAAGGGTAATATAGCTAAAGTAGTGATAGGAGTATGATACTGAGACTCAAATAAGTTCTTATAAGCACTCAATTGTTTAGTATAATACTGCTCCTGACTCATTGTTTGGGTATTAGATTTATTCTTGAAATAATTAACCTTTCTACCATTCCTATCAACAAAGTCATAGAAGCTATATCTACTTGTCTTAACATCATATATCTTGAAGTTTCCATTAGCATCTACAGAGAGAATATCAACCTCACCAGCTACTCTATTTCCATTCTCATACTTATTGAAGAGCACTATATTATTAGTAAGGAATGTTTCACCCCTTGCTTCAATATTACTCTTAATTTCAGTAAGAGAAGTAACCAAATCATTGAATGCCTGTTCAGACATATTGCTTGGTTTAACTGGCATCTCACTTGATGTGAAGAAGTTCCTGATTACACTATCTACAGAAGTACCTGCATCTAATGCTCTTTGTGAATTAGTTCCAGACATCTTATCTCTTACTATATTCACAATAGTATCTCTGCTTCTTACATCTATCTTACCTTCAAAGGCTGTAAGGTCTACACCATAATGGTTACTTAAGTTCTTAAGATAGTTATTGAACTGTACTATATTATCTGCATTCTTTGAGAGATTAACTCTTAAATCCTGTAGAGCTTTAGCCTGCTTAGGAGACTGGGTCCAATTACTTCCTAATACTGAATGTACCCTCTTATATTCATGGTACTCACCATCATCCTCAAGGATATAGTAGAACTCACTATCAGTTCTTGTCTTATCAACCTTAGACTGGTTCTCTACAATCTGGTCTATAACTTTCTTAGAATCAGCTACAGTCTTCTTTCTATCAGCTAATTTCTGTTTGAATTTATCTGATGCAGCACCAGTTACATACTGACCTGTATTTCTGTTCAGAACCTTACCATTAGGAAGAAGGGTGATACCCCCTATCATCATAGAACCATTCTGAGCATCTCCATAGTTTTCTTGTATATAAGCCATATCAAGGATAGACTCTGGGAAAGAGTTAAGAGTTCTACCATTATTATCCCTTACAGTATTTGAAGTCAAATCTACATGGTATGTAGTATTATCAAATGAAACTGTAGTTCCTGCAATAGCTCCCTCTGTACCTCCTACAGGGGTTTGTATCTTTCTACCTTCCTCAGGCTTGACTGATGCAGGATTTAGAGCTTGCTGTAAGTTGCCTTGTATATCAAAATAATCAGTTGTAAACCAACTACTCTTTACACTGGCATCTACTATATTGGATGTCATTACTCCAGAAGAGAGTAACATGTTATTGTAGCCTCCCTTATTAAGCATACCTAAATTCACCTGTAATGGAAGGTTGAATGCCATTAAAATGTTTTGTATTTCACTGGCTACTTCCTGTGAATCCCTTGTATCAGGTTGGGTTTTAACACCCTCTCCACCCAATTCATAGAGAACATTATGGTCCCATCTTTCAGTTAAGAATACAGTTCTTGCATCTTCTCTTCTGACTCTCTTACCATCTACTTCATCATAGATTTCATTCTTATTGGCATCTCTCTGAACCTTAGTAAACCTAATACCATTACCATTCTTACCTTGTATATAGTCAATATGAACATCACCAATATATAGACTTCTTGCCAAATCTTTTACTGCATTATTAACATCTTCCTCTGTAAAAGCATTAGCTAAAGCATCAATACTCTTCTTTATATTCTTGTATAAAGGAGTTGAGTTAATAGTAACATCCTCTGGGTTATATTCATTTTCATTGAAGTGCTTAACCCTTACAGCAGCAGGACTATATTTACCAGCAGCATTAGGAATAAGGATATACATCCTACCCTCCTTTTGGCTCATATCCATTGGCTTGATGATTAAATCATCACTGATTCTACCATTAGTAGACAGGACACCATTCTTTACAATACCAAAGATAGAACTTGAAGATACATTAGGTATTTCTCCCATGTTTCTTTCTTCTGTACTATAAGGTATTCTACCAACCATTATCTGAGATACTCTTGTAGTAGGAGTAGCTATAAACTTCTTATCCTTTCCAGTCTGATTGAATTCTTCTTTTACTCTTTCAATAAGACCTGATAAACCTTCATATCTATCTACTACATACTGACTTTCATCTAATGAACCTACTATTTGGTTATTCCTCTTATCTACAATAAAGATTGTATGGTCATTAAATTCAGGGTCAATCATGAAGCCAAGTTCATCACCTGCCTTTAGATTACCTTCATTTACATAACTGAAAGCTCTATTATCTCTAAGATAGTTATAAAGTTCATCAAAGTTCAAGTTCTCTTTCTCTGCAACTACTACATTGAAAGGTCTGAAATCTCCATCCTTACTTGCATTGATATGCAATTCAGGAATAGTAGGTCTATAATATTGCCTTTTACCCTTTGCATCCTTATCTAAAGATTGAGGAGTGGGAGCATTTTCATTGGCTTTCTTATTTTCCTCTGCTACCATTTGAGGAGTAATATTACCTACAGGAGGTTCATAAGTATTAACTGGTCCAGCATTAACTGGTGGAACTGTTGGTGTACCACTATCTCCAGTAGTTTCTCTCTCAGTAGTACCTCTTGTACCATTTGTTCTCTCAACTGGCTTTAGATACTCAGAAGGGAATCTTGCTTTGAACCTTTGGTCATTATTTACTGCACTCATTGCAGACAGAAGACCATATTGAGCCTCAGCAAAATTCATCATATTCAAATCATCTGGTAGATTTTCATCATACAGACTCTCTGGATTATTAATGAATACTGAGTTAGGGTTAGCCATCTCCTCAAGATTATTGGCATTTTCATGTTGAGTTCTAAGTAGCTCTTGTGCATTAGCTTTAGCCTCAGGAGAGATAGATTGGTTACTATCTATTGCCTTACTTACCTCACTATTATACATTTGAACTTCCTTATAGTCCTTAGCCATCTTATTACCTTCATTCTCAAGTTCATCAAGAATCTGTTGTCTTTTAGATGAATCAGGCTCATTATTCAATGCTTCTCTGAATTCATTAAGGTTAGTAGCAGCTAATACTGCATCCTTAGTCTTAGCTATCTCTTGTCTTTCATTCTCTCTTATAATATTCTCTCTTTGTCTCTCTTGCTTTTGTTGTAGAGCCTGAGGATTTCTAAGATAAGTATCATATTTGTCAATGAAATCATTTCTTCTCTCAATCATTCTTTTCAAATCATCAAGTTCTTGAGTTATACCCTTAGAACTTAATATAGGGAACCTTTCAGAAATACCTTTTGATGCTTTATCTAAGGCATCAACAAATTGAGAATTTTCCTTATCATTAAGAATTGCTGTTAACTGAGATGGGCTTAAATTAGTAAGCATTCTTATTGCTTCTGCATCTCTTCTTTCTGCTTCCTTTGTTGATTCAGGGGCATTATAATATATATCCCTTTCAATATCAGCAGCTATAGTATTTAAAGATTCTTGTACTTCTTCAAATACATTCTTAAATCTATTCTCAAGATTGTCAATATTTGAGAAGTAATAAGTCATCTCTTCAAGACCATCTTCATCAAAGTAATCACCAATCTTAACCTGTAAGTCCTGACTAATCTTTCTATAGTTATCTACAGCTTCCTTAGTCTCTTGAGTTTGCTTTTGAATCTGTTCAATTACTTCTGCATCAGTCATATTATCATATACTGATGTACCAGTTTCCTGATTAGTAGTGAGTTGTCTTATTTGTTCAACATCTTCTTCTCTTATATTACCAGCTTCCTCAATTATATCATATAGGTCATTGATTCTTCCTGCCTTATCAAACATGATAACATCACTAATAAGCTGGTTGTGTTCAGCATTCTTAAACTCAAAGTTATCATTGTTATCAGCAGCTTCATCCATTTGTCTCTGGTAGGCATTATGTCTGATAGCTGATTGATAGTAGTTAAGGAACTCAGGTGATTGTACTCTATTATTCAGTTGAGATACAATGGCGTCATCTTGTTCACTTCTTTCTCTTATCTCTTGAATATCTTCCTTAATACCTCCTTGTAGATAAACTGGAGATTGGAAACCACCTTCACTATTCTTTGCACTCCTAAATCCTGGAATACCAACTAAACCAGTTAAACTACCAATGAAACCTTCTTCCCACCCTTCAACAGTACCATAGGTTTGCTGAATAGCTTTTGCAGCAGCTTGTAACCAGTCAATAGTTTCACTCTCTGCATCTGGGTCTATCTTGGCTCCATAGAAGTCATTAAGTTCAGAAGCATATTTATATCCTGCAACTTTACCTGCAACAGCCTGTCCCATTTCTTCATAAGGACCTTCTGCAACACCCTTACTTGCAATCTTCAAAGCATTTCTAAGTACAGAAGGTTTAGCTGCACTATAACTTACAGTACCATCCTCTGCAACTGTCCTTAGTATCTGACTACCTCTCTTAGCTGTATTATATCCACCTGCATAGAACTTACCAAACTGCCAAGCATCTGATACAGTAAGTAGTGGAATATTCAGAGCAAAGTCTATATTACCCATCTTAGCCCTATCTTCTGATAGTTTCTGTAGCCCACCATTGTAATCAAACTTAGCATCTACTCTTGCCTGTAACATAGCTTGTCCTTCTGGAGTGAGAACTTGCTCAAAAGTATTTCCATCAGGAGAAATCTGATACTGTGCAAATTGAGGAAACTCTTTGAGCATAGCTTCCTGCTCTTGTGCTGCCACTTTAGCCTGTGCATCATCAAGTTGTTGCTTGTGAAGCTCAAACCAATCCTTGCTATTATTTATAGCTTCAATTCTTGCTTCACCTAATGCACCTGAGAAAGCACCAGTAAGTTTAAGAGTAGGCTCAGCCATCTTAAGTTTCTTAGCATCTCTTGCCAATTCATCAGTAAGCCTTACACCATCAAGGAATAAATCTCCTTCCCTATAAGCTTGTAAAGCTGCATTAGGGCTAAGAGCCTCACCTGAGGCTGTAACTGCACCTTTGAATGCTTGTCTTGCTTTATTAAGACCAAGTAACTTTGAGGTTGCCCCAGCACTAATCTTACCAGAGTAGGCAGCACCAACAGCAAAACCTAAGTTCTTAAGGAACTTGTCTCCAATGAAGTTAGCTGAGAATATATTCTCATACCAAGGGTCATTCTTCTCTGCATCAGTATAGTAATTAGGCAGAACTGACTCTGACCATTCATTTACTTGCTGCATTGCATTTGAGAAAGGATTATCCCAGAAGCCTGAGAATGTTCCTGTAGCTGCTGCATTACCTAAACCTACTATAGTTCCAATGATACCATCAGCAAAGGTAGTACCTGCAAGAACAGCACCCTTAGCTAAACCAGCTCCTATTTGGGCATACCAAGGTTGCATCTCACCTCTTGTATTAGCCAAGTTATCAAGTTGGGTGATAGATGTGATGTCTTCATCATACATACTATCATTTACTCCAACAAAACCTACCTCTTGAGGCACAGCTCTTTGTAAGGCACTATTAGAAACTTGCTTGTATTCCTCTATATTATTAATAAGAGGAACATCTCTAAGAAGTCCTTCCTGCTTTAGTGCATCTATACTTTTAATTCCCTTTAACCCACCTACTCCTTGTGTAGATGGGTCTTGGATTTGTTGATTATTTGCCATATTCTTCTACTCTAATTTAGAATCTGTATTACTTTGTCTCTTAGCAAGTGTATTGAACTTACCATAGATATAATTCATCATTGTATTGATGTATCTTTGAGCTTCTACATCATAGCCATTCTCAAGAAGTACATTAATATTATTCATATACCCTGCTACACTTCTATCTGCATCATCTATTAGCTCAGGGTCAATAACTGCTGATTTAGTTTTACCATCCTTAGTAGCATTGATTATAAGTCCAACCTCTGGGTCATAGCTTATATCATTGTCACCAGTGAAGTAATCTGAGATATTCTTTAACTTAATAGGGTCTCCCTTCCTATTATCATCAAGTTCATAAAGACCAGTTGATTCTGTAGCTGCACCTAAGGTTCTTGCATTCTCCTTTATAACTTGAGAAATTAAGTCACTCTGAGTTATATTAGGTTTATATATAAAGTTCCTTACAGCACTGCTCCTAATATCAGCTTGTAACTTCTGTTCAAGTTGGTCCATATTACCATCCTTCATATCATACTTCTTGATTATCTGTTTAAGTCTTTCTGCATGAGGTTTAACCTTATATATTCCACCACCAACATTCACACCATATTGAGTTGGATAACCCGGATTAATTCTCTCAACTTCTTCATTAATCATTGCAGGATTAGCTCTTAACTGTTGTATGAACTGTAGGTCATTATTAAGTTCAGTAGTCTTCTTGTCTCCATCTACTTTAGTTTTAGGTACTGACCTAAATACAGCAGAGGGGGTTCCTTCTGTCTTACCCTTCTTGAGTTTAGCTAACCTTTCCTGCATTGCATAATCATAAGCCTTATTAGAAAGAGTTTGATATTGAGTTTCACCTACTGCATTCCATAAACCTTGTCTTGCATAGTCATAAGCCCTATTGAGGATATTCTCATCATTCCAGTTCCTAATACCAGAACTTCCTACTATATCTTCTACAATACCTTGAAGTATAGGAGAAGCCTCAGGATTATTCTGTACAGCCTGCATAATCTCCTCAGGTCTGAATCCCTTCTGCATTATAGTTTCGTAGTATTGATTACCTAAGATTGTTCTCCACTTTCTTGGGTTCTCTCTTACTTCCTTAGCTAAATTCTGTGCAGCAGTACCCACTTGTTTGGATAATAGTGCTCCAGAATAGGATTGTGGTGATAGGGCTGGGTTAGATATTAGTTCATCTAAGGAAAGTGTAGAAGCAGGTCTGTCAAATAACAGTGTACTATCTTGAGCCTGTAATTTCCTTTGTTCATCTACTAACTCTTGTCTTCTCTTATAAGCCTGTTCTATAGGAACAATCTCAGAAGAGTATCTTCTTTTCATATCAATTAATCCTTGCCTACTTGCAGGAGTAAGTCCTTGTTTAGCTAATGACTCAGCTTGTTTAGCCAAGTCATTAGAATATTGTTTATACATTGCATAAGTCTTTGGGTCTGTCTGTTCATTAGCAAGTCTTTCAAATACACCTGCCTTAGTACTTAACTCTCCCATTCCTTCCTGTATAGTATTATACTCATTAGTATAAGCCTGTAGTGGCTGTAACATTTCCTGATAAGAGAATGGTCTGAACTTAGCACCACTAACAAAGTTAAAATTAGCCATAAGTAAATCCTTTCTTCTTTTCTAATTTGCCACCTTTAGATTTCTTTTTTCCTGAGTAATTACCTCTTGTATCCATTTGTAATACTCCTGCATCTGCAAGTCTATCAAGCCAAGTTGCTTGTTCTTGTTCCCAACCTATATCTCCTAATCCTTGTAAGAAATTAGTCATATTAGTACTTTTCCTTGCATCATACTGGTCTTTAATAGCTTGCCTTAATTGAGCAGCAGACATAGCAGCTCTCATTCTTAACTCATCATTTTGCCTGTTAGCTATTGCAGCTCTCATAGCACCTTCACTATTATACTGGTTAGTTCCTCTGTTGAAGCCTTCAACTTGTTGTCTTTGAGCTAAGTTATATTCTTCTGCTTTCCTTGCCAAGTCTCCTAAATTCTGACCATAATTATAATCAGCAGCTAATAGACCAGCCTGCATATTTGCTCTATTTCCACCAGAGGTATTTTGTAATCCTCTTCTTGTTGTATTTGAAGAAGCATCAAGCTTGTTTATATAATAATTTCTATCAAAAGGCTGGTAACTTAAGTAATTACCAATAGGAGTAAAATCTACATTTCCAAGGTTCTTGGTAGAATTTAACACTAAGTCTGAATTCCTATAATCAGGTTTACTGAACATATCAGTTATAGCACCTATTCCTGCTCCTACTACTGGAGCATATCTTAACCAAGAAGGTCTCCTTCCTCTTTCATCTCCATCTTCATCTCCTGAAGAGGTTAATGATTGAGTGGGGATGGATTCAGGAACTGGAGGAGTAGGAATGTCAAATAAAGGAGCTACAGGAGAAGGAAGAGGTGCATTCTCTCTCTTATAAGTTCTTGAAGCTGCCTGCATTGCATTATGAACAGGACCCTTCTTTCTATCTGTAGCAAGTCTCTTTATATCTGATATATCAGTAAAGGTATTACCTCCAATAGGTCCAAACTCTTGACTATTGATTCTTTTAAGCCAATTAAGTGAGCTTGGTTCTCCTTCTTGAAGAGAATTAACAAAGTTCATATAATCTCCTGTGTACCAATCATCTTGTATTGGTATAAAGTTCTTATATGTTTTGTAAGGTCCACCATCTTCAAATTTATTGGTATCACCCTTCCCTCTTCTATTCTTTATTCCTTCTTGAGCCTCAGCAAGTCTTGACATATTTGCCTCCAAACCTCTTTTACTTATTGGGTCATTTGGTCTTTCCTGACTTTCAAGCTGTGCATATTTAGCAGCATCAGCAAAGGTATCCCCTTTCAATTTATATTTCTTCTTGATACTATCAGGTAATTTTATTCTATTACTGAATACATAATCATTATATATAACCTCTCCTTGTTCAACTAAGTTAGGCACACCTTGCTGGTCAACACCAATCTGAACTCCTTCATTAGGATTCTGTTCATGAGTTCCACCTTCATCAATAATAGTAACACCATTGTTGAAGTCTCCTCCATGTGTATTTAACCATCCACCAAAGGAATGATTCCATCCTCTTGCATTTTGTGCAAAGGTAGCCCTCTTTCTTATAGTAGGAGAATTGCTTCTTTTACCTCTTGCAATACATTCAGAAGTAACCTTGCCTCCACAATATTCAGTAAACTTACCTCTATTCTTTTTCTTAATATGAATACCACCACCCTCAGCAAAAGTGTTCAATTCATCCACAGCTTGGAATGAATTAGGAAGAGAAGTCAATCTAAGATTTCCCATAGCTTTCAACTCTGAATTATTTAATTCCCTATTGGCTAACTCATAGTTTAATGCCTGTCCTCCTATAGTTCCAAGTGGACCCCCATAAGCTGCATAATTAGCCAGAAGGCTTTGGTCACTTATAATATCAATATTTCCAGCAGTATTGCCTAAAGAACTCAGTGCTCTTTGATTAGCTTCATCTATTTGTCTGTTTAATGCTCTTGTCTTCTTCTTGGCTTTATTACTGAACCATCCATCAGAACCCACCTGAGATTTACTTACATTAGCCATGCTTCTATAATCTCCCCAGTCACTAAGTAACTGATCATTTGTAGTAGCTCCTGAAACATAATTTGACTGTTGGATAGCTTTATTTTCTGTCTGATTAACAAACTCTTTATTTATCTTACTTCCAAAAGCTGCATTAACCAGTCCTCCAACAAGGTTAACTCCAGCTCCAATAAGACCTCCAACTCCAGGAATTGCAGATGCAACAGAGCCTACACCCTGCATTATATTACCAACACCTGTAGTATTACCTTGAGGGTTGGCAAATCCACTGATTAAATTAGCCCCTGTGTTAGCCAATCCACCAGATAGCCAAGAAGGAAGTCCACCTCCATTGGCAAACTTCCTATTTCTTCTTGTTATAACTTTATTCTTAACCATCTTATTAATCTATTTTGATACAAAGGTAAGTATAATATTTGACTTATCAAATGTAATATTTAAAATAGTAGCATACTATAAATAAAATAATTATCACACATTGTAATGAACCATTATATCATGTAATTCTGCTCTATAAGTATTCTTACATATATTTGATAGCTTTACATAAGCCCATGTATTTCTAATTCTATCTCTACCATTAGTACTATCTCTTGGGATTAAAGCCCTCCATACATTAAACTTTTTCTTCAAATTTGAAGGAGTAGCTTCACTAAGACTTAACATAGAAAGTCCAGACTGGTATTCATTCCATACCTCAAGTTTATCAAATGAAGTTAATGGCATAAACACTCCTGACTGGTCATAGAAGTCAGCTCTATACTCAACTACATTAAATATCTTATCATATGGTTCCTCAGGATTACATACTACAGTAACATAATATGGCTTGAGTTCTCCATAGAAACTATTGTAGTCTCCAAGTTCATGTTGCCATATTGTATTATTCTTATAACTGTAGAAATTACCATTCATGTTGAACATAAAAGGAACATTCTCATAGTTAAAAAATGAAGTAAACTCCTGAAGGAGTTCTGAATAGCATAGGCAGGTATCATTCTTTATGAAATAGACATCATCATTTGTAGCATCATATTGTATTATATAGTTTGAGAAGTCTCTGCTATTCCATTCAGTTAATGAATTAGTTTCACCAATAAATGTTCTGAAACCTTTCTCAGATGATATGCTGCTTAGTTGTTGACCATTAAACAGCATTATATCATTTGTTATATTATCTATGAAGTACATTCCTGATGGAGTTATAGTCTTAGCCCATTTATTCTGTAGTCCATGTGCTATTGTCACATATCTCTTTCCATCTACTTTATAGCTATTACTTATTTCAATAGGTACACCTTCAGATGTAGGAATCTGTACTCTTGAGTTAAATAATATGTTAGCTATACCTTTATCTTGAAAAGAGAATATTTCATTTCCTAACTTTTCAAGTAACCTTAATTCACCTTTATCCCCATCCAAGTCAAGGGTAGAGGCAACAGTTATATTAGTCCATGTATCAGTTAACTCACCAAGTGATTTAGTCTTAGTCCATGTTATACTGTTTGGAAAGTAATCTATGTTATACCTGTTATAGTTTATACTTCTATAATTAAAGAAATTATTCTTCTGTGAGTAAACAGGATTAAGAAGATTGAAGTTCTGAGGAGTCATTACAAGGTTATTTGATTGACCTCTGTTCCTGTCATATCTTCCATCTATATTAACTCTTGTTTCACACATAAATGATATAATCTCAGTCATACTGTTTTGGTCTTCCAAAGTAAATGGATATGTCTTTAAACAATCATATCTCTGAAAGTAAGTATCACCTTCATTATATATAATCCTTGCAGATGTAACAGCACTACTTCCATTAACAAGATTAACTACTGGACCAGCAGCAACCCATCTATTAGCTTCAAGAGCCTCTTCAGAGGTTCCACCAAACCTATTTACTACATTATCATTATATAACTCTCCTATCCACAGCCCTGCTGAAGTTGCTCCTGAAATAATATCCTGATAGATTGGTAAAGTCTCTGTGGTTGGAAATGAATCTAACCATACAGGAGGTACATTTACATCTACACCACCAATAGCAGTTGATATAGGGTTATTACCATTATCAGGGAGAATAACCTGCTGTCTTTTTGCAGTATAGTTAAATGCAAATACAGCATGTGGAGTTGACTTGTATTTCATACTGATAGGTTCAGTGAAATACTTCATATTGTTATTTGTTATCTCAGTAAGGTTATATGTAGAAACAACTGAACTATTAAATATAGTATTATAGTCTCCCTTCTCATAACCTGAACCTCCATTCCATCCTGCAAGATATATAGTATATCCCTTACTGTCAATCCACTCTCCATAGAATCCAGGAGCAAGAACCCTATCAACATTACCATAATAATTCAAGTTACCAAGTCCTGAATTGGTAGGAGGATTAATCTTAATCAGACTTACCTCATTGGAGTTGAATATACTAACATTAGTAATACCATTGTGATTCTCATCATCCCTTTCAGCATACCATACTTTACTTATATCAAAGTAAGATGTAGTAAGTGAGTACCTTAAATTAGATAGTTTCTTTTGTTTAAGTTTTGCAGGAATCTTTTCACCTTCTGCAACATTACCTACATTAACAAGTGAACCATTTCTATGCCAAGGATATACCATCCATCCTACTGGGAAGGAGAATAGATTATTTGCATCCTTCTTACCTTTAGCCATCCATAAAGGAGCAGAACTAAGAACTTTCCATCCTTGGTCATTACCAAGAGAAGTGCTGTTAACCTGTATAAAAGGTTTATATAGACCTAAGTCAGATGGGTCTGGATTAGGAGTTTCTGCAAGTACACTTACATCTGACTGTAAAGCATCTAAACTTATGACTCCTACAATCCTAAACTTAACTGACTGACCATCAATAGATTGTAAGTCATCATTGAACTCTATATCAGGTGAATGGAAGGTTACTATATTTTGGTCTACCACAAACTGGTCATCATAGGGGCTTACATAATTAAGCCTCTCCTGAGTTGATGAAAACTTCTTATATGAGTCAAAAGTTCTATTGATAGCATCATTACTCTGTATCTCTGAACCTCTTGCTCTTGCCTGAGATAATGGATAGTTATGTATGCAAGCCAATGGACTTGGTATTTTATCCCAATCCTGAGTACTTATATTCCCAGGAGCAAAAGGTCTACAGAACCATGAAGACTGTGCATAGGGAGAGTTATTTACCCTATCCTTTATATTTGCCACTGTAGGACATACAATACCCTGACACAGTATGGTTCTATCACTTGGTGAAGGATATACTACCACTCCCCTTGCTCTTATATAACCTAAGTCAACAAGTTGTTGGATAGTTGTAGCATTATTCAAATCATAATAACCTGTTACAAGTTTATATCTTGCTCTTCCACCAGAGCTCATAACATTTATAGTTGAAGGATGCTGATTTACTACTGAGTCATTAATAAATATAGCCTCAGACCATTTTCCAGTCTTATGTTGAAACTGTATTCCAAATCTATAAGTCTCACCATACTTGAATGTAGTAATCTGTGATGAAGAAAACTTAAGTTGATTTATATAAGGATAGGTTCCATATACTTCATTTGCATATAAATCCTTAGTACTAAAGTTAATAGTACCTCCTCTTAGTGAGTTCTTAATTGTAGGGGTAACTAATTTCCTGTTAATCTTATAGTTACCTAAGAATAAGGTATTATCCTTCTGTGTCATGGTCTTGAATACTACATCCTCACCCCCTACATACAATAACTCTGTAGGATCCATACTACTTCCTGTAGTATTAGTATCTACATAACTTACAGTACTTCCACTAATAACAATATCAGCTACATTCTTGACTACAGGAGTTGCATCTATTGAAGTTCTATATATTGAATACAACCTAATATATTCAAAACTTGTATCTACATTTGATAACTCTATCCTGAATGAGTTACTTACCTTATCTTCAGGAGACCCACCTCTATCACCAAAAGAAGTATAGAGAAGGTCTGAGGTAGCAAATATATTACTCTCCTGACCATATTTATTAAAATAGGTCATTGCATATTGAATAACTCCTGGAGCAAACACTCCATTAGCTGTGTCTATTCTACTGACTTTTAAAGTCTCCTTGAGACCAAGTACCTGAACAAAATCAAAAGAATTATTAGTATATCCAGATGGGTCTGCTATAATATTTATAACTCTTGGTCTGTTCAATCCATCAGTCCAATATATCTTCTGAATATTATCATTCTCATATATACTTAAGGCTTCAATAGGATATTCCACATTGAAGCCAAGATTGCCTTGAAATAGTAACTTACTTTCAAAGAAGTTACTTGGTTTATATTCAAGCCTATATATTCTATCTGTACCTGAGTTTGTAGTAAATATAACCACATAGTTATTCAGAATAGCACTTCCTATGTACTGTCCTTCTATTTGGGTAGGGGTTATAGTAACCTCCTTATTACCCTTTTCATTTGTTATTGAAAGGGCAGTAGAGTGTTCTCTTGCAGTTATTCTAATATTCATTGCATCATACATATAATTATTAGATAACTTGCTTTTAGAGATGTCTCTGTTCATCCCTTTTGGTATAAATTGTACTACTTTAGATTCCATATTAATGTAGTTTTATATATTCTTTGTCTCCTAAATGCTGGAAACCTTTCTTAAATTCATTCATTCTTGGAATAAGCTGGTTCCACATATTAGTAATTGACTCCATCTCTGATACAGAAGGAATAATGAACTCACTGTTACATTGAGCTGCTTTAAAAGCATAAGATTGCTGTGTATTTTGCATTACAGCAGGACTTATTTTACCCATGTCAAAAAGGATAGTAAACCATTCTTTCTTTATATATAACTCCAATGTAGCAAGGAAAATAGAATTATTTGGTAGTAAAGGAAATCCATCACTATCTACTGCTATTGCATTATAACTTATATCAACCTTACCAGTCCTGAAGGAAGTAAAGATAACAGAGCCTTGTGTCTTAAAGCTATTCTCTGTTCTTCCAGAATGATTATGAGGACTGACAAAGGTACTTGTCATAGACCTCAGACATTCTCCACTATCAGATAACCTGACCTGATTTATAGATACTAAATCACAAGGTAATATACCTCTATAGTCCTCTATTTTTATTGTACACTCCTTCTGTATCTTAGTATTAGGTAAACCCATAACACCAATAAAGTCAAGAGTATATTGCACTGCTGACTCTATTGAAAGGTCACTAAGTAATGGGTGTCTAAGTAATCTGCTTAGTACCTCCCTGATATTTACATAATCTATATTGTTAACCATAATTTACTTTCCTTTCTAAGTATAAGGCATCAATAGAGCCCTCTTTTATTTTCTGACTTAATCTAATCTTTAAATCCTTATTAAATAGGAACTCATAGTAGGAGTTATTATTATAGTTAGCTAACTCTCTATTATAGTATATTTTAAAGATTTCTTTCTCCTCCACTTTAACAAGTGTTTTATTCTTATGAGCTTCCTTGTCTTCATACCAAAGTTCTATTGTTTTATTCCAGTCAATAGGAAGGTTAGTTCTAACCTTACCATCCTTTCCAATCTTTATACTCCTGCTATTCTTTCTTAGCTCAATGGAGCCCATCCTATGTGGAAGTTTTACATCATGACCTTGAATTATTTCTTCAGCAAGAAGAAGGTTTATCTTCCTTGTAATAGCAAAGTATTGAGATTCTGTAAGTACATATTCCTTAGACTTTGGTTTATTCTTTCTATAGTATTTATAACCATCATATATACCTAAAGAATTATTAACTTTATACTTCTTAGGATGATTAACCTTTTTAATCCTTTTCTTAAATTCATCTAAGCTTTCTATCATCTTCTAACTTCATCAAGATTATCCTGTGCATCATTCACTTCATCTTTTGGGGAATATTCAGGACCCCTCAACTCTTTAACTACAAGCTCTATCAATGGAGGTATAAGACTATCCTCAATAGGGAAATCTTTATCCATTATATCACATATATCACCATCCTCTGATGGACATTCATAGTCTGCTGCTTTCTCTGCATCTTCAAAGATAGCTGTAAACCTTACATTCTCAAGATATAGGAATTGTGGATTTGATGATTTAAAATAAAGATAACCATCAGGAGCAATAGAACAATAGATTATATTCTGTAGGAACTTGTTATATCCTACATATCTCATTCTATCTCTTCCTACATATGATATTTCACCTTGATAAAAATCAATAGGATATACCCTTGGATTACCTATCTTCATAGTAACAGGTAACTTATTCTTGCTTCTTAAATAACATCCTCCTTCACAAGCTTCTCCTGATATAGCTGGGACCTGCTTAAGCCCTAAGCATAATGTCTGGTAATTACTCTCTGGTATAGGCTTCTTTATATCAGAATATCTTTGCTTAAGTAGAAATACCCTATACTTAAATAGCAGGAATGATATATGGTCTTGTGTAAATGTAGAGTCATCTGAACTTAACTTAAGTTCATCTATACACATATATGTCAATTCTTTTAATGTTGCCATAATAATTTATTTAGTTATTAAACAATAAAGACATTGCAAATATAAGTAAAATGACTCATATATACAATGTCTTTATTGATTTTATTTGCTGACTATAAGGATAATACTATCCTATTCCTCTTAATTCAACTGTTACAGGAGTATCATAATATTCTGGGAAATCTATTAAGCATGTAGTTCCACATAAGCAGTATATAACTCTTGATATAGTCCTTATATCATCTTCTGTTACAAATCCTCTAAAGTCTGTTAACAACTCCTCAAGGAATAATAGGGCAAGTAACTTATATACATCATCATAGTTCTTGTAACCAAACTGAGATAATGCTATGAAATAGTTATCAAGTGCCTCTGTCTGTAGTTTGGCTAATTCATCCATGACAAACACATTTAGTTACAGTTGAACTTGTATCAATGAAGAACTTCTTCCAATACTTGATAGCCATAGTATAATTCTTAGTTATCATACTTACTGATATTGCCTTAAGTCTCAGCATCTTATTTACAAAGTTCTTGGGAATACAACAAGTATTTTCTACCTCTTTCACACTATTCATAAGACATTTATATACAGGGTCAAGATTAACTACAGCTTTACTTATTGTTACTTCCTGAGAACCATTTAGACTTTTAACCCAAACTATAAACATCCTGTCTTCCAATGGGATTTTCAAATCAGTCTGAGATAAAGTGACTGAAGCTTCAGTTACAGAGCCTTGACTTAAATCAATTGTATGTACAGGATTACTACTTGGTCCTTCTGGAACATAGGTGTTATCAGAATCTATGATTATAGTCTGTATATATTCTTTAGTAGCTTCTCCATGATAAGTAGTTGAAACTTTTATCTCAAGATATTTATCATCAGGAGTTATCTCTAATTTTTCAAAATGTACATCCATAATTTTTAATATTAGTGATAAAAAAAGGAGCATAGAACCCTATGCCCCTTATACTTTATTAACTCTCTTATGCTAGGTTAGCAATAGATAGTCCTGAAGCTGTATTTACAGCAGCTACCAAAGCTTTCATCAAAGTGTGACTTCCATCATCTTCACAAACAATTGTGATAGTTCTTTCAGACTTCTGAACTGATTCATTAGAGCCAATGTATGAATAATGAATATCCAGAGTATCATACTTCTTACTTGGGTCAACTAAGTAAGTTGTAGTAATATTGTTAGGATATCCCATACCTCTGTACATATCTCCTCTTGCACCCATGCAGAAATATTCAAGGTCTGCAATGTTATGACCATTCTCTACTTTCTTAGTAGAAGTTACTTTCTTAACATCTCCCCAAATAATTTCTTCACCATCAACTGTAATAGTAGTAGGCTGAACACTGAAAGGAATGAATGCTTGAGGCATTTTACCAAGAATCCAATCTTGCTGTACTTCCTCAATTATAATCTTATTATAGTCAGTCTTGTTAAGTTCAGCTTCTTTAGTTGCTGATGTAACTGGAACATCAGTACCATCTGCTGCTGCACTATTCAGATAGATATTTACCAAAGGAGTAGTCTCATTAGCAATATTCTTAGCAAGAGACAAAGCTAATGCTTTGTAGAAGTTTGAGGCAGTCATTCCTGAAGTAGACTTTACAAAACCATACTTGAAGTATTGGTCATCCTCTCCAAGACCAATAAATTGTCTGAATGCAAGTCTCAACACATATTCCTGAGCCTGAACTGGTGCAGGAGCCAATGCTGAAAGAGTTACTTCATATCTTGCCAATTTATGTGCCATACTACCTGAAGCAGTTGCTTTAGCAGAGATTATATTAGCAATTGTAATTTTATCACTTGATACAATACCTGCTGGACTCATGTACTGAAAATACAGAGTAGTCTTAGCTGTATCTGCTTTTGGCAGAATAGAACCTGCTGCATCTGTAGATAGCAAGTTATTACCTGTCTTTAATGCTTTTTCGACATATAAATGTCTTACTTGGTTGATTGAAAATGTTGCCATTTTAATATAAGTTTAATTAAACAATTCTTTATTTACTACCTGCTTGTGGGTTTCTACTTATAATAGCAAGTCTAACTGCCCTCTCAAGTATTGCCCTGTGTATTACAGGATTTAGTTCACATTCTGTTATGGTACTAACTCCATTGATACTTAAATCAGAAGGAAGATTAACTAATATAATTGGGGTAGGTCTTGATAGATATCTAACCAAATACTTATCAATATTATAGTCAGACACAATCTCAACTATACCATCATTTATATCAAGTCTTAATGCTCTTCCTCTTCCTGGACCCCTGAATGGGTTTCTATATACTCTATAGAAATCATCTTGAGCTACTGGAGTTATAGAAGCTTCTTCTCCATCAAGGCATCCTAATCTTGAGTCTTTTAATACTGCTGATTCATAAGTAATGAACCATACATCTTCAGGTATCTGAAAGAACATTGAACTCTTAGATAAACCTAAGTGACCTGTTAATTTTTCACTTGTTTCAAAGGTCTTTACTAAGTTACTTAAGTATCTTCTGACTTCTTCTGTTCTTTCCAGACTATCTCCATACTGATTCTTACCTGTATAGATTTCTATTATAATCTCTTCCTGAGCATTTGTCAGGAATACTGATTTCTCATATTCATCAAAGGCAAGAGGAGTAGTAGAACCAAATTCTGGACTTGCTGAATATGAATCAAGCAAGGTATCAAATCCATCAGAAAATTCCTTAGTAGTCATTATTCACTTCTATTACCTAATTCAACACTTGCCTTCAAATCTCCTTCATAGGCAGCTTTGGCTAACTCAACACCTCTTTGTAGGATTTCTCCATGAATTAAAGGATTAAGTTCACACTCACTAACAGTATTCTTACCATTGATTGAAACATCTCCATATTCACTTGATAAGTTAGTAAGAATAATAGGAGCAGGTCTTCTTATATATCTAACTGTATATTTTGATATTGTCTCACCTGAGTGAGGAATTACTTCTGACTGAACAGTGTTTCCTTCACCTTTAGTAACAAGTCTCCATGCTTGATATTTAAGAGGTTCCTTGTAAGGCTTTGACATCAGTCTTGTATATTCATCATATCTGATTGGTATTACTTGCTTTGCTCCTGTATTAGTTGTAAGGCTTTCATTAATCATTAAGAATAAATCAACAGGTAGTTTATACACCTTTGCTCTAACATCAAATGTTGTTGAATGAGAATCAACAACAGTTCCATTAGCTACAGTAATAAGCCCTGAGAAATCTATCTGTCTTTTTGCAGAACCATCAAACCCCTCAGAGTATTTATTACCTTTGGGGTTGAAATAGTTCTTTATAATCTCCTCTTGTGCTTTAGTTAAGAATACTGATTTCTCATATTCATTCAAGCCAGGAGCAGCATTAGACATTATATTATTATACAGGACATCAAATTCATTTGAAAATTCACTTGTAGTCATCTTTCATTATACTTGATTACTCCTTTACTTTAGCTTCTATACTGAACTTCAAATCTTGATTCTTTGGAAGGTTCAGATATTTAGCAGCCATATTAAGAGTAGGTTCTTCATTATCACCACATAATGGTGTGCCATCAGACTTTAAGTATAACATACCACCTCTGTTGCTAATTACTCCCTCTTCAATAGCTTTCTTAATCAAGCTCTTAGTTGGAAGTAATGGGTCAGTTGCAACTCTTAAGAAGAGCTTAGCATCTGCCTTAATCAGGTTATTAACCTTTTCTTGCAGGAACTCAAGTTTAGAGTTCTTTGAGGTTGGTCTGCCATCAATAGTCTCAATGATAGTTCTGAGGATTAAAGTATCATCTTGGATTTTACCAAACTCCATGTAAGACTGCATTGTAAAGTTCATATCCTTTTTAGCATTCTTGACTTCTTCACCTTCTTGTATAATCACAAATTGATATGTTGCTTTAGGATAATCCTGTAACTCCTGAAGAGATGGTGCAATATAAGCCTTGTTTGCAAGTAGGATTTTATACTTGATGTAGTCATCAGGGTCAGATAGATTTAGGAAGTTGTCTCCCTTTGTCAACCTAACCATAGCATTCTCCCAGAAGTTATCTACTTTCTTATAGATACTAAGTGCATTGAATTCAAGTCCCATTATATCCTCAAGGAAAGATTTCTCTTTATCTGTGAGAACATTTACAAACATTCCTGAAGAAAGCTTAGGTACTGTAAACCATTTAACAGCTCCTTCAGCCATACCTCCATATAGAATATGTTTAGGGTCTCTTATTATACCACTCTCTTTTGGTACAAATCTTACAATAATCCTTTCATTTCTTAAACAGTTAATAGTATCCTCTTCCTCTACAACTGCTTGTTTCTTTTGCTTTTTAACAGCTTTAGGTTCAGGTGAAATAACATCAGTTACATGTTCTTCTTTCATAATTTCATCATCATCTAAAACTACACTAACTTCTTTAGCCATATTTTACTTCTCCAATTTAAAATAAAAAAAAAATAGGGAGAGGGAATATCCCACTCCCCTTTATATTACCCTTCCAGTATTGCTGGAATTAATGACATAGTTCTTGTTGGGTCAAGCACACAAACACCTAATGTTGCCATCTTGTGAATTATTGCTGAGTCCTCATCAAATGACATATGAGGATTACCCTTAGCACCTGTGAATGGATTTCTCAAACCCCACTGGTAGCTTCTAAGTTCATTGTCACCCTTAATTCTACATTTAAAGATATTAGGCTGGTCCATAGTACCAATATACCAGATATCAAATCTGTAAGACATAGCAGGACCACCCATTGGGTGAATAATCTTGTTTCTTACAGGGTCATCATAGAATGGGTCTACATCAAGTCTAACTCTAACACCATTAGGAGCTTTATATTCCACAAATTGGAAACCAGCACTAAGTGCATTTGAGTGGAGTTTAGACTGAGTCTTTTCTACAACTCTTGTAGAGTTATTATCAAGTACAAAAGTAGTCCAGCCAGATATAGTTTGCAGAACTGCCTTATGGAACAGGATAGCACCTCTTTCACCAGTCTTGATGATAAACAATCTATCACTCATAGACAGTTTAGAAGCTGAAAGTTCATACAAGGCATCTTCAAGCAACTTCAAGCTAAATGTATTATAGTACATAGTATTGGCAACCTCTGTCTGTTCAAAGATACCAGCACCAGTCTTAATAACATTACCTGACTTACCAAAGTTCATGTATTCACCATTAGCATTCCTGTTTGAGGTACCAAATGCCATAGCATTATTCTTGTATTCAGAGAATTGTTCCTCTACCTCATAGTCTACGTAGTGCATCCACATATTAGCAGTATCCTTAACCTGCTTGCCATTTACATTCCTAACCATAGGAATACCTATAGCAAGTTTCTTTCCAAGCTTATTACCAGCTACCTTATGTTGGATTCTAATAACAGACCATTCATTTCTCATAGAGACAGGAGTACTAAACCTAATATCACCTACCTTTCTGGAGAGTTCCTTCTCTACAGGAGCAAAGTCTACAGAGAATCTTTCACCAGCTTGAAGTCTTTCAGCAGGACATCCAGTGGTATTACCACCCATGAGTTCTACTTTGTAGACAGCATTAGTACCTTCCATTCTTGCATCACCAAGGATTCTAAATGGATATACTTGGTTCAAATTACCTACAATAACTTCACCATCTGCAAACCAATCTTCTGGGAATACAAGATAGAAAGGTGATGTTCCCACACCAACATTAGCTGCACCTTCTGCAACTACTGTACCACTCTCATCTCTTGCTTCTACAAGTGGAATATTCCTTCTTGCAGAACCAATAACATCCCAGTAATATTCATTATCATCCTCAAACTCTCTTACTGGGAACTGATTCAGGAATGTATCCAGAGTTTTCCCTCTATTGAATGCCAGCAATTGCACCATAAGGTTTGTAGCCTTTTGAGGTTGCATCTGGAAGATAGAGCCAAGGTGATTATCACTTGTCAGACCCTTCCAGGATTGGAAGCCTAACATTTGAAATTTACCTAATTTACCAGCCATAAAATTAATTATCTTTTAGTTTATAAATATGTTTAGACATCAGGAGTCCAGCCATTTCCAATATAAGATTCATTGTCCTCCTCAATACCACCAACATATCTTGGATTACCTGCTGAGGACCTTGAACTGCTACTTAGTTTGTGTTCCAGTTCTCTTAAACTTTGCTTGACTTCTTTCTTTACTTTGCCCTTGACTAAACCATCAAGGTTCTTAAAGCCATCAGTAAGTGTGAAGAGTACACTAAGATATTTCTTAAACTCAACTGGGTTGTCTCTTTCATACTTTCCAATTGTAGTTAAGTATTCACCATCTTCTGTTTTGAATACAGGCTTAGCAATGTTATCAAAGGCTTTCTGTCTTGTAACTTTATCCAGTGGTATTCCTTCAAATACCTCTTTGTCTTCAAGCATTACCTTCTTAAGCTTTTCAGCCTGCTCCTTAACTCTTCTTTCTTCTGCTTTTGCTTCTTCTTGTGCTTCTTTGATAAGTTCCTGATAACTCTCAGTGAAGTACTTTCTGTTTTCTTCTAAGGCTTCCTTAGCATCTTCAACATCTGTACCTGCATTAAGAGATTTCTGAACTTCCCTTTGTGCCCTTGCATCACTGTATCCTCTATTTCTAAAGTCCTGATAAATAAGCTTCTGTCTAAGCATTTCACCTTTATCATTCTCAGCAGTGATATCTTCTTCTTTAATTGAATCAAGATATGAAAGAGTATTCTCATACTTCTTTATTTCTTCTGGTTCAATATCAGCATTAAGAGCAGCATCAATTCTCCTTTGTCTTTCATCAAGTCTTGCTTGAATTTGTTTTTCAACTGCTTCAGCAAAGTCTTCAGGTTCATTGATACTCTTTAATGTTTCATCATCAAGGTCAGGGAAGATACCCTCATCTTTCAAGGCACTGGCAATGGAAGAGTAGAAGTTAGTTTTGGGAGAAGTACCACCATCCTTTTCAGAGTTGGTATCTTCCTTTTCTTGATTATCTTTATCTTCACTACCTACGCCCTCTGGAGTGTCAAATAGATTTTCTGCATCTACTATCTCTTCCTCAGTAGTTTCCTTTTCTTCTTCAGTATTTACAGACTCTTCAGTCTTAGTTTCTTCTTGACTATCTTCATTAAATAGACCTTCAATGTCTACCATTTCTTCTCCAGATAGTATAAAATCTTCATTTAATCCATCCATAGTTTTCTCCCTAATTATTAACTGACTGCAAAGTTATAATAACTATTTGATATAGGCAATATGGTAATTAAGATGCTTTAGATTATATAAATAAAACCTTTATTTACTGAACAAAAGAAAGGGTGTAATAACAAGTACTACACCCTCTCAATAATTATGCTTCCTTAAAATACTTCCATATTTTACATCCACCCTTATAATCATCATCCTTGAACCAGAAGTTGATTGCAGACTCTATGATTTTTGTATCAATATTATCTCCGAACCAAGCTTTAAATAGTTCACAATAATCATGATATTGGGCATTGATTGCAACATATACATCAGCATGAGTTACAGATTGAGGAATTATTCCTCTATATCTTTCACATACCTCTTTGGCTTTAGACATGTCAAATTTCTCTCCAACATATTTCCTTCCATTTTCAGTATGATACATTTGAGATACAGTATATTTTGCATAGGATTCATTGAAGTGTTCACCTTCATTTCCTTCCAACATCATTTCCATCAATCTCTTTTTATCCTCATGGTCCATATACTTCATCTGTTCTATAAACTCACCTTTTGGGCTATGTCTATTAAAGTAGAAATCCTCATACATTTCATAAGGGTCTCTCATATCTTTGAAATCTTCTTCAAAGAATTCACCTCTTTCAGAATCTCTTCTCATGCCTCTACCTCTACCTCTGCCTCTTGCAAACTTTTCAGTTTCAAAATGCTCCTTGAGTTTTCTCATAAAGTCATCATCAGACATTCCTCTGCCCTTATTTCTAAGGTACTCTCTTAATATAATTTCATCCATAATCACAGTTATTTAGCAGTTAATAATTCCTTGAAACCTTCTAAGTCCTGCCCATTAAATACTAAACTTTTATTTGTTAATGGTATATTGAGTTTAATTGTTCCACCTCCAATATTAATATCTCCCATAAATGGGGTCTTGAAGGTAAATGGTTCAGTAGTCATGACTGACTCTATCATTTCAGATAGGATAGCTTCTACATCTATTTCACCATTTTCATCTGCAATAAGCTCAAGTGTTTTGTTTATCTTGCTGAGATTCTTGTCTAATGCTCTTGTAATTAAAGGTTTAGCAAAACTAATCATAGGATTTGTCTTTGCTACAGCTTCAATTTGAGTACCAAGGAATGTCTTTAATCTGTCTGTCAGTTGGGGTATAGTTACCATAATTACATATTAGCTTTAATAAATTCTTCATAGGTTACATTAGGATTAGATTTACTAAACTCTCTGAACCTTCTAAACATCTCCATCTCTTTGTTAGTGGTATCAATTATCTTACCTTTTAACTTCTTCACTATCTTAAGTTGATGTGTTAATAGGTCTTTACCTTCCTGAGTACCTCCAATCCTACCTTTCACAAGGCTCAGAATTTCAGCTTGTACAAGACTCTGTAGTTTATTATAAGTATCTACATAGTCTTCATCTTGAAACAGCATATTCTTTTGTTCATCTGTCATAGGCTCTATTTCTGAATCTATTTCATCCCAGATTAACTTCTGAGGAGGCTGTTGTACTTGGGGTTGGGTCATTTGTTGCATTCTTTGTTGCTTTGCATTTTCAAGTAGCTGTTTCTGTTTCTCAAGAAGCTGAATCTGCTCCTCAATATTACTTCCAATAGAAGTTGTACTTAATAATGGGTCCCCTCCCCCTAATATTACTTGATTTACTGGAAACATAATTAAAACAAATAAAAGTTAGTATTTAAAGAAAGAAAAGGGGAGAACTGACTCCCCTTTAATTTATCAGGCAGTTGGAGCAGCAGCAGTTACTACTCTTGGGCAACCACATTGATTAGCTCCTACATAACCAGTTATAGTAGGTTCATTAGGAAGACAAACCTGACCATAGATTACATTACAAGTCTTTCTATCAGTATAATTGATACCAGCAGTAAATGCCTTATCAATTTCACATTGAATCAACTTATCTTGGTAAGGTCTTATAGCAGCATTAATAGCTACCTGAGCCTTCAAATCAGATAGTTCTTTCATTATGCTGTCATCTGCATCTCTCTGAGATTTATACAGATTGAATGAATCTCTATTATGTTGAGCAGTCAACACATCAAATCCATCTCTTGTAGACTTGTATAAACCAAAGTCTGCATCTACTTGACTCTTGTAAAGTCCAAACAGTTCTTGGTCAATAGTCTGTCTATCTTGGAACCTTTGATTCTGTTGAGTCAATGCCCATTGATAAAGACCTCCTTGAAGTGCAAGAACATCTTCACATTCTTTCATCTGAACTTCATATGTAGATGGACTATTTCTACTACCTCCTGCCATTCCAGTTTCAAGACCATTGATGTTAATATTAGCACCACCAAGTCCAGAACCCAAGCCACTACCACCTAACAAACCAGCTCTTCTATTACCAAAGAGTGCCCATGCACCAAGAGCAGTACCAATAATACCTAATGTCAAACCTGCATTGGCTTTTCCATTAATATCTCTCTTGTTAGGACCATAATAACCATCTTGATGTTCTACAATCTTTTCTTTTTCAATAATTTCCATAATACCTGAAATTAATTGTTCTTAATAATTTATCTATCTCTGTAGGCTTACACTGCCAAAGTTATGTAAATTATCTCAGGTACCATAACATTACTAAAAAGCCTCATAACTATTTAAGTTACAGGGCTTTAATTTAGCACTATGTTACTAAAGTGCTATTAACTATCAAATGCTATTAAATCTTTCCTTCCGTGGTGTTTATAAAACACATCAACTATCTTATTATATATGTATGTTATGACATAAGCATCAATTTCATCATTATCTCTTTGTGGTCTATAACCTATATATTCCCAAATACTATTCTTGATGTGCTCAGCTTCATGTATTATACTACTTCCTCTTCTTGAGTTAACTGCCACAAGTGCAGCTCCATACTGAAATCTTGTGATAGCTAAAGGTTCTGGACCACTATCAAATAGATAGGATACTTCATCCCAACTATCATATATCAGTATAGTCAGCCTATAATCAAATATAGGAACTGTCATCTTCTTCTTTGTTACCATAACATACCTTATTTTTATTATTCTATTGTGACAGTAATTTCTTCTCCAGCTACCTTAGCTTTTAACATCAGGGAATATAACTCCTGAAAGGTAGAAGTAGAATTAATTACTTGTCCTTTTATCTTGTTGTCTCCAACCAAGATACATCCTAAGGTGTCAGCAGGCTTATTTCCTACATGAATAAGGACTCCTGAATAACCAGGAACATCAATAAGTCTGGGTAATTTTCCTCCACAGAATTTAGCCCATGACCTATCTTTGAACTTAGGACTTACTGTATTCATGTCTATTTTATAAGTTCCAGTAGGAATTGCTGTTTCACCATATACCTTCTTTGATTGTATCTCTGAAAGAGGTGAGTCTTCTGTTAATCCTCTATCTGTATCTTCTAATGTGTCACACTCATATATACCATTTACATATAACTTACCTATGGTATATTTATCTCCTTTAAATATTCTTTTAATGGTTATGTTCATCTATGTTCTCGTGTAAAACTGTTTTATAATCACCTTTTCTTAATTGACAACTTAAGTCTGTGCACATAATAGTCATTAAGTTCAAGACTTGTTTTCTTAACTCCTTCACCTCCTCCTCCAGACTGTCACTTCTTTTTAAGGCATCATCAAGCCTTTTTCTGTTATCATCTGAGAGTTGCTTGTAAAATTCTAAAGACTCATTCATATTCTTTATCAGATTATTATCAACCTCACTGTTGTATTTCTTTCTTGCAAAGAACCATGAAGTCCAACCACTAACTATAGTAGTTAGAAATCCTACACCTGCTGTAATCAGTATTCCACCATCAATCATATTATTCAACTATTTATTTTATAATCCTTCTCATACATAAACTTAAATTTATGCAATGTTTTTACTTCTCCCCTACAACATCTTGTTACTGAATTTGGTATAGACCCTATACTCCTTGCTGCTTCTACTGCTGAACTGTATTTGGCAATAAAGTTTCCTTCCTTATCAAATTGAAGGACAACTTTATTACCATTAATATTACCAATCTTAGACCTACTTATATTATCTTTGTGTTCTTGAGAGAACTTCATTCCAAGATGAGATTTAGACATTTTACTTCTTATATCTTGTGGAATTATCTTTCCTCTCCACAAAGTTCCTATCTTTTCTCTTAGTATGGTACTACATGGAATCCCAACAGTAGCATCCCCACCATCTGTGATATTGTAAGAGATATTTCCATCTTTATAAAATTTAATAAGGTCTTTTTCTATATTCTTAGCAGTTTGTTCCCCAAGATTTGAAGCTATTATATTATGCTGAAAATTCTCCCAACCATATTTTAATATGCTTCTGTAAAATACTTTACAATGAATATAACCTCTACCATTTTGCCATCTTACCTTTACTCTTTGGGATGTTATGCCTACATAGATTTTTCCAGAAGGAGAGATATGTTCATATACTATCCAAGTCCTATTTAATAATTTCGACATATCTGCTTTCCTTATTTTTTACATAAGGGTTCTTTTCCTTTACTGTTACAGTAACAATAGTCATTTTCTTCTGAAACCATCTAAATAAAAAGAACTTCTTTGGAGGCTTAACAGTCTCTCTTCTGCCTTGAATAGCAGTAAGTCTTTCTAATTCTATAGTAGGAGTTGAAACCACTACATTTGGATACTTTAAATATAAATGGTTTTGGAACCACTTGTCTCCCATGATAGTATCAAGTTCGAAGGAAGGATTCTTAAAAATAGTGTCAGGAGTTAACAGAGTGTCACTCTTGTTTATAGAACTAAGCTCATATTGTAACTGTTTCAACCTTTTATCTTTAATGCCTATCTCTTCCCTCATCTTATTTATCTTCAGGAGAGTTGAGTCTTTAAATGTATTAAGTTGCTCTATAGTAAGTTTATAAACCCTACTCTGATTAGTTACATTTGAAAGCTCCATATCATAAGCCTTTATATTTTCAATAGAAGTATTATATTGCTTGGTTAATTTTACATTGGAATTATATAATATACCACATGCAATTACTAATACTCCTATTATAATTAAACCAATTTTCTTCATAATACTTCAATTTTTAAAGGACTATTTCCAATATTTTTCTTTGAACTCATCTAAATCTTTCATGGACCAACTGAGTTCCTTAAAACCTATAGCATGTTCTCCTCTTGGGATTTTACCAGCTCTGACATAGTTATCAAAAGTAGCTCTGCTGATTCCTGCCAATTGGCAAAATCTATATTTACTAATTCTTTTAGTAGTATCAGTAGCATTTTGAACTGCTTTCATTATAGCTATTGCAGATTCTTCATCAACATTAGAATTACCTTCATCCATATCATCTACTTTACTTGCAAGTAAATCTCTAATAACCTTAGTTAACTTGTTCATCTCCTTCTCCCTCCATACTTTTGGTGACAATAAATAGCACAACTTACAAATATACCACCTATTATCAGATTTAATAACAGTAGATTAAAATCATCTACTGGAATAATAAAATAGTTATCTACAAAAGCTACTATTTTATTAACCACTATGTAGTGAATTGCCATCTTGTGATATATGCAGAACTTGTAAACACAACTACTTATGTACATAGGAATGGTGGTAAGAATAGAACTGCCACCTATAAATAATGTAATATCGAGATAAATGTCAAAGTATGCAAGAATATTACTGATGAAGTCCATAGATGCTATCAGCATAGGAACATATTTCACACTTAATAGTTCAAGCTTGTAGATAACTACACTTCTCATGGTCACTTATTGGATTTGACTCTTCTTCTTTTATTTGGAGCTACACCACCACTTGTACCATTGTTAGGTTTTGGTCTTCCCATAATTAATTAGTTTTAATTTTTAATAAGTAATTCTCTCAGTCTATTGATTACAAAACCTCTAATACCAATTCTATTATCAGTACCAGAGTTAGAATCAATGTATTTAATAAAGTCTTCCATACTAATATTGTATATCTTGACTTCTACTTCCTCTTGATATAAGGTACTAAGTACTTCTTGTGCAGACTTATTAATCTTAGATTCTATCTCCTTTACTGAGTCTTCCTCTTCTTTAGTAGCTGTCTTGCTTTCTACTTTTTCTTTTAGTTTTGTGTATTCTTTAGTCTTTAACTTCTCAACTAAGGTAACCTTTAGGTTTTCTGTCTCTTTTGATTTAGCTGATAATTCTGAGATTGTGAAAATACATGCTCTTTTACCTTCAGGACTAAGACCATCAATGGTCATTGCATCTACAAGGTCTGAGATAGATTTAATTTCAAATCTACTCAATTTAGTAACAGTAAAGTCTTCTTTCTTATTAACTTCTTTAACTTCCTCTACTTTTTCCATTTTAACTTCCATGCTATCTTATATTATAATGTTAATTTATCTACTGCTGTCAAATAAGCTTCAATTGAATCAAGGATTCCTGACCTTTGAGAAGCTGTTCCATCATTAAATGTTACATTCAAGTTATTGCTAACCTGTCTATTAAATGTAGCAACTTCTGTTTTATTTGCAATACTTGTTACAGTGCCCATATCTACACCTTGCAACTTTGAATCTATGACCCTTACACTTCCTCTTACAGTGTATGCACTATCACTCCCTGACATAATAGAAGTATAGCTTACCATATTCTTTTCAGTTATTTCCATATTTATTTAATTAATGTGATTACAAAGATATGTAATATACTTGATATATACAACCTAATAAGTGAATTATTTATAGTTTTATTAATATATTATGCAGAACCAACTAATGTTATCTCTAACAACTTACCAGCACTTGCACCAGTCCTTGTATTATAAATATAGCAATTAGTATAAGCAGTTTTACCAACATGATATTTACCACCTAAAGTCATACATGGAACACTAATAACATAATTTCCACTACCATCTGGACCAGATATTACATTAGCCATACCTTTACCTATTTCATATTGGTCAACTCTAAAGTTTCCATTATAATCAATAGTTTCCATAGATACGCTATAAGTTTTTAAAGTAGCTAATCCAGCAGAAGCTTTATCATGTATAGTAAATCTATATTGATAATAACTATCTGAATTATCATTAACTCTTGGAGTAGTACTACCAACAACAGAATATTGAAGATAACCTTGAATAGGAAATTGAGTAAGATTATATTGCTTCATACAAGGAACACTTTGTCTTCTTGTATTAGATATACCTCTATAAAAGTTCATATTATATTCAGGAGCTTCTTTCCATTTAAGTCTTTCATTGGAATATATACTGTCAGATATAAATAATACTATGGCAATATCTTTACTAAGTTTACCTTCCCAATCTAAAGAATCATCTACCAAAAACAAGGGTAGTTTACCACCAGTGATTGTTCTACCATATATTTTGTAATATGCTTTTTGTTTGCTTCTACTACATATAGCAACTCCTAATTGATTCTTTTTATTATTACCAATTAGCTTGTCAATACTTAATTGTCCTCCTGTACTTGTTTCAAATATTAAAGAATTAATATTAATAACAATAGCTGAATCAGGAGAAGCATTAGCTGGAAAAGTAAAGTCAAATATAGGTTTTGCATTATGATTATACCCATTAAAGTCTGAGGCTCTATAATACCAAGTGCTCTGTCCTGATACTGGTTGTCTATAATAAATAGCATCTCCTGTAAGGTTAGCAACAGTAGGCTGTATTATAGCTACATTTTCAAACCCATAGTGTATAGACTTAAACTGTTCCTCACTAAGAGGAGCTACACTACTATAAACAACAGGATGTCTATCAGTCCACATATTTACATTACTTGAAACACATTGTGTTCCCAAATCAGTACTACCAATTCCTAAAGTTTGTGGTATATCATTGTGAATACCTATTGGGGCAGTTATTATTCCATTGCTATGTGCCATATCTTAACCTCCACAAGATTTAGCTGCAACATAGCCTGTAGCAATAACTGTCCCAGTATATATAAGATTATCACATATTAGATTACCATCTATTATGATAGCTTGAGATATGTCATAATCATCTAAGTTTTCTACCTTAGATAATAGAGAAGGTTCATGCCCCCCCCCCATTACTCTGGCAGATATACATCCATTAGATATAATATCTCCCTTAACTACTAAATTAACTTTCACTTTTTCCATACTTTTATTTTAATTTATTTAGCTCTAAACAATATAGAACCAGCTTGATAATTATCTCCTAAATATCTTGCTGTATAATTCACATAATTATTTTGAGAAGTTTGTACCCTTGTAAATGATTGAGAATTAAATGTATATGATTCTCCTTGACTTAACATTTCTCCAATTGGAGCAGGAGACAATGATTCACCCATACCACCAAGGAAAGCTCCAAGAGGTTCTGATTCAAGCATAACTGAAAATCTTGCCTTCTCCCATGCACCTTTAATAGATGTAAATGTACACTCTAAATGATATTCATTAGCAAATTCATTAACAACTTTATAACTAAACTTAAAGCTATTAGGCTCAGGTTTAGCAAGAGTTCTAACTTCATGTGCTGTCTCAAGATGACTTTGATTCAATGAATATATTGTAGTATTAACACTATCATAAGATTGTTCAGAAGCTTCTGCCATAGCAGCTACCATGTAAACATCTATTTTACCATCAGCCCAATTAGGAACATTTAATGTAACAACATATTCTTGAGACATCATTTCCATTACAGATTTATTTAATGTTCTAAATCTTAATTGTCCACTTGCTTGATGTCTAATTATACAACCAATATAAGCTGTTCTAATAAAACCAATTTCATTAATAGAAATTTCAGCATTCTGTTTTAATAAGATAGAGCATCTAAATTCAGAATTTGGGTAAACTGCTGGGTCAGGGTGCATACTAAAAATAGTAGGTGCATTATGATTATATCCTACATAGTCAGTTAATCTAAAAGGTTCAGAGCTACCACCAGTAGGATAATCAAACCCCCATCTTTGCATAGGCTGTCCAACAGGAGGTAAAGCACTGCTACTCCCAGAAGAAGGGAGTACTATACCAAAATTACCATTAGCAGCTTTATACCAATCAGCTATATTCCCTGTAAATAGTGCAGGATATTTGACTGGTTTTATCCTACTGAGGATATTTATTCTATCTTTTACAGCTTCCCCACAAATATACCCAACATCATATACACCATTAACAGGTCCAATTCCTAATACATAGTAAGGGTCACTAAGATTAATGGGGGCTGTAATTTTTCCATTACTGTGCGCCATTTTCCTCTGTTTTTACCCACTCACTACTATTTAATATAGTTATGAGTTCTTGTGAATCAAAATCATAAGACTTAATATTATCAGATGAGGTTAATACAGGCTCTACATGTTCTAAGTGTATGATATACTTAGTACCAGCTATATTACTTCTCCAGTTAGGTTGAATAGTAAATCCTTTAGCTATTAACCAGTTTTTAGTTACAATTACGTATTTCATAACTTTCTTATTAATTTTAAGGGAATATTTGTTTGTTCTCCGGAAAGCTCTTTGTGACATTCTTATCGTAGAGGACTTCTATCTCAATAGGCTTATTGATGACTATTTGAGATACTATTCCCATATTATATACACGATCTTCTTTTAATATAGCAGGTATATCATAGACACCATCTTTATATATTGGAATAGGAGAGTCCCAATTACCTGTATTTTCATCATTAATTTTAGCTGGCATTAATGCTATTCCTCAAATTCCATCAGGATTATTATAAGCATCAATCCCAGTAACTTTTAATTTATAAGCCGATACTTCAATTGGATCACCAGTTGTAGCTTCTGGGTCTTTAGCTAATACAATAGCCCCAGTAAATGTTTCAGTTGTGCTATCTACAACAATTTTATTTGTTGTAACTTTGCCAGTAGCAAAATCTGGATAATCAACGGCTTTATAGGCAAAGTTATCAAAGTTCAATGCGAACACTGGATTTGGAGTACCATATTCCATGACGTTGATTTCTTTCTGAATTTCTTCAGCGGTGAGAACATTTTGATATATGGCAACAGAATATATAGCTACATTACTATATTCCATTGGACGACCTGAATTACTTAATTTACAACCTAATGTAAGAGGAGTTGCAGCGTTTTTATCTATATTAAATGTTCCAACACTATATTCTCCATAATTTTTATATGTTGTAAAATTGTTGTTAAGTACACCAGAAGTATCATATTGTAAAGCTACTTCATCTGTATGAATATTTAATATAGAATTAACAATATTGGGTTTTATATTAATAGGTTTAAATTTTATAATTATAGTACCCACCTTATACCCTACTTTATCAAGCTTTAGATAATCATCAACACCATCTGTTACAATTGCTCCTTCATATTCTGGAATTTGCTGTATAGTTATATTACAAGCACCTAAATACCCAGTAAATCTAAATCCATTAAAAGAATTTCCAGTTTGAGGTAGGTTATATACTCCATCTTCAACTATAGTTATTGTTCTTAAACCTTCTACATCTGGAAGAACATATCTATATTCTAAAGCAATTCCTGGTTTTAATCCTGTGACTTTAATAGAATAAGCTTTTACAGATTGAGTGTTTTGGGTTTCTATAAAAGGACTACTATCTAAAGACTCTGTAATATGTATAGAATTATCAGTATTAGTAAATACAGCTCTACTTCCTTTAAACTTTCTATATTTAGCAGAATTATAATTCTCTTTATATAAACCATATCCACTGCCTAAGCTCCAACCAAAATTATAAGCATTAAGGATATTACCCTTAATGCCTTTAATTATAGCTCTATCTGTATCACTATTCTTCTTTCCTGCAAAGTTCCAATAGTCAACTAATGACGGATGGAATGGATTTTTTTTTGTCCCTCTATACAGAGAGCTCCTTATATAATTTCCAATACCTATACTAATAGCCATATTGCAAAGTATTATTAGTTTCTACAGTAATCTCTTTTATAATCTCTGGGTTCCATCCAGGATAAAAAAACAGTTTCTATAGTTTCATCACTTGATAACATCTTCACTGTACAAGTTACATTGTCTCCTGATATATTCTTAACTAAGAAACCACCTTCACTCTTAAATGTGCCTACCTTTAAATTAGCTAAGAAGCCTACTTGAAGGCTTGTCGAAGCACCAGTTTTTGTTCTCATCTTTGTATAAGTTTAATTTTTAATTCTAATTGTTCATTCCTTCTCTCCAATATCTTAACTCTCTCTTCAAGAGACTTAGTCCTATTCAATATACTTTGTATTCCTAAAGTATTCAGTTGGGTAGCACCTGCAATAAGTGATATTAAGTCAGGGCTTATATAATTAATATAACCATATCCATCTTTGTCTATACCACATACAGTAGGTAGTATATTCCTAACCTTCTGCCAACTTAGACCAGTGTGTACATTTCTGTCTGCATATTTATCTTTCCTTGCAAGAGCTTTATCATTATAGGTAAAATCAAACACTTTACCTAATAATAATAACTTGGAAGCATAATCTACTTCATAGTCTAACCTATTCTTAAGATTCTCATCAGAACTTGTCATGGCAGTAATACCCCCTGTAGCACCAATGTTACCTGTAAATTGCCAAGTACCACCTCCATATACCATAACATATGATTTATGAGAAGTACTATCTACACTACCATTATCAGTCCACCACCAATACATATAGTCATCACTATGAACTCCTATACCAAATACATTATCAGATGCTCCAATTTCAATACCTCCATGTTGTCCACTACCATAAAATCTTCCATATACATTAAATCCTGAACAACCTGTCGAAGCAATTATTCCTGAAACATTTAATCCTCCACCAGCTTGCATATAACCACCAGCATATATTCTGCCAGAAGCATTCATTCCACCAGCAGTATGTATAGCATCTGCACTTGTACTTCCAGTATATATCTGTTTATTATTATAAGCTCTAAGCCATGTACTATCAGTCATGTACCATCCACCATCATAGCTTTCAGAATACCATCCTGTTTGTCCAACAGTTCTAAGCCAACCATTTGAATATACATCAGCACAACTAACTCTTCCACTTGCTGAAAGTGTAGAACAAATCCATGGAGAATCTGATTTATTACTATTCTTAGATGACCAAAATCTATATTTAGTACCATAAGCTGTAGCATTATAAGCTTGACTACTTATATACATTTCAGAAGAACCATCCCTTGGGAAATGTAAAGCATTACAAGAAGGCACGTCTGTTCCATGATAACCATTAATCCATAAAGTATCTGACCAATAGGCTCCTGTAGTAGGAGTTCCAGTCATTGCAACTCTAAGACCTATACTTTGTCCAAAATAAGTTTGTGGATTATGTTGTTGTCCTCCAATATAATTAGGTACAAGAAAAACAGATTTGTCTGCTTCTCCAATTAATCTATTTGCATATATATTTCTATATCCAGAACTATCTTTAAATCTAAAATTACCATTATTGTCTAATTCTAAGTGACATCCTACAACTCCTGGTTGATGAAATCCGATAGAA
>OGOV01000273.1_pt1 | contig 55034 bp, 47 predicted proteins | sample 1552711 | NCBI WGS metagenome assembly OGOV01 (sample SAMEA2580216, study PRJEB22360) | human gut metagenome | biome: human gut; feature: human-associated habitat; material: faeces | place: Denmark | collected 2008/2010 | reverse complement strand
AATTAACCGCACATTTCTGTGCGGCTTCAAAGGTATAATATATGATTGAAAATGGGCGGATTTGCGAGGTGTTAATTTGGCCCAGATGTACAGTTTAGAAACTTATAGACTTGAGACGGCTATATGTTTCGTATTTCGGACGGGGTCTTTCCGTAAATTCGTTTTATGGTTGTCGAAAAGTATTTTGTGTTTTGGAAACCCGAAAGGTTGGCAATATCCGCTATGCCGTAATAACCTGAGTTTAAAAGCTCTACAGCGCGTTCAAAACGTAATTTATTGATGTATTTTATAGGTGGCATACCTATGTTTTCCGTAAAAATGCGGCGCAGATAGCTGCTGCTTATTCCGAATGTATCCGCAACGGATTCAACAGTCAAATCCGGTTCGGTGTAATTCATTTGAATATAAGAAATAATATTTGTAAGTTTTTCGGATTTATTAAGCTTAGTTTTATAATGGTCATAGTTTAATTCAGATAAAATTTTATAAAAAATTGCGGTTGCATCAAATTTATATCCGAACTGTGACTGTGTCCATATATTATACATATTTTTAAAAAAGTTTTGAAATACAATGTTATTAAGCGGAATAAATTTTTCAATATCCCTTAAGTCTTTTGAACTGTCCATATCAAAATGAACAACGTAAAGATGTTCTTTATCGTGCTTCATTGAATATGAGATGTTTTTGGGGACATATACTATTTCACCTGTTTCCGTATGAATAGTTTGACGCTCAGTTTTAAATTCGGCATTACCTTTTATTCTGTATGACAGAGCGTGAAAACGCCGAACGGCTGAGTCACGGTTTTCGCACTTTTTCCACTGTAATTCATGTACGGATAAAATTTTGATTGGTCGAGGTTCTGTTAAAAAGCTCATAGTATAATATTTGGTATATCGGCTGTTCGCGGTGTAAGCTTGTGCGAAAGCGTGATATAGCGCTCCTTTCTGAAAATGTATTAATTTTATTATATCACAAAAATTTTTTCTGTCAAGTTGCGAAATATGAACCTTTATAAGCGTTTTGCGGGTTTACAAGATTTAAGCAAATGATATAATGTAGGTTGAAAAGATAAATTATGATACAAATCGGAAAGGAAGACGAAAATGGCAATTAAACATACGGCGATAAGCTATTACGGCTTGAATTATGCCGAACACGCGGAAAAAGATTTTAAGGAGATGATTGACCACGGCTGTGATACCGTTATTCTCGCAATAACGGAATTCGATATGGATTTTTGGTTCCCGAACATAAATAATATTGTTAAAACGGCGCATAAACTCGGACTCAGAGTAATAGCGGATACATGGGGAATAGGCAAGTATTTCGGCGGTGAACAGGTGAGCTTGTTCCTGCAAAATAATATTCATCACAGACAGGTATCGGCATATACGGGCGAAGTGCTGAACGCGGCGTGCTTTAACACAAACTCGTTCAGAGATTATTTTAAAAATATCTGTTTAAAACTTGCGAGAGAAACGGAAGTGGATGGATTTTTCTGGGACGAGCCGCATTATGCATACCCAAAATCGTATGCGTCTATAACGGGCGGAGCAGGTGACGACTGGGCTTGCCGTTGTCCCGAATGTATGAAAAAGTTTGAGGAATATTACGGCTATGAAATGCCGAAGTTTATGAATGACGATGTTAAACAATTCCGTTGGAGAGAGGCTTTGTTTACCCTCTCGGATACATCAAGGGCGCTTAAAGAGTTGAATCCGAATCTGGAAATCACTTGTTGCGTTCACGCAACCTTAAATTCGTATTATGTTACGGAACTCAGAGGTTACGATAACTGGGAAATGGTTGCAAGCTGTCCGTATTTTGATGTATTTTCAACAACAATCATCAATTGGACTCTGCCCGAGAGCTTTTTCCGTGAAATAACCGAGAGAACGGTTGCGATGGCTAAAAAGTACGGTAAGGAATCCGAAAGATGGCTTATGGGCTATAACAAACGTCCCGAGGACTTTAAACAGATTGACAAAGTTGTTGATATGTACGAAAGCTTGGGCGTTGACCGACTTGCAACATGGACATACAGAGGCGGTTACGGAACCTCCGTTGCGGCAAAAGACCCGATTGAGCTGTGGGATAACATAGGCAGAAACTATAAGAGAGTTTTGAAAAAATGACAGCGGATATATACTTTGAAAAAATACTATCAATTTTAACCGAAATAAGAGAAACACAACGCGAAAAAATGATAACAGCGGCGGAATGTGCGGCGAACGTTATCAAAAATGATGGTATTATTTACATATTCGGCTGCGGACATTCACATCTTATTGCGCTCGATTGTTTTTATCGCTCGGGCGGTCTTGCGAATGTCAGCGCAATGCTTGATGCCGATTTAATGTTACATAACGGCGCAGCAAAGAGCAGCAAGATGGAAAAAATGCACGGTATTGCCGAAAACATATTTGAAAGATACTGTATAAGCGGGCATGATATGATTTTTGTGATATCCACTTCGGGAAAAAATGCTGTTCCCGTAGAGATGGCACAGGAGGCAAAACAAAATAATGTAAGATGCGTGTCGGTTGTATCTTCTGAATATTTTAAAGATATAACCGACGGCAAAAAGCTTTATGAATGCAGTGATATTTATATCGATAACTGCGTTCCGCACGGCGATGCCGTTATCGATATTCCGAAGGCAAATGCAAAAATGGGTAGTGTATCAACGGCAGCAAGTTCATTTATTATGCAAAGCGTGCTTGCCGAGGCGGCAAAGATTGCATCGGATGACGGATGTGATGTTTCGGTTTATAAAAGCGGCAACGTTGACGGCGGTGCGGAGTTTAATCGTACATTAATCAAAAAATATTTGCCGAGAATAAAACATTTATAGGCGGTGAGGAAATGGCAAAAGTTGCGGTAATCGGAATATGCGGAAAATCAACATTTATGTATGTTGATCACTTTCACGAAAACGGAGAAACACTCGTTGCGGATTCCGTGTTTGAAGAAGTCGGCGGAAAGGGAATAAATCAAGCAATTGCAGCGGCGAGAATGGGTGCTGAGGTCAGCTTTCTTGCTGCGGTAGGAAATGATTCCGACGGTAAAAAGTGTATTGCCGCCGCCCAAACGGACGGAGTGTACGGATGTTTTAAAATCAAAGATAACCAAACAACGCCGATTGCGTTTATTTTGACGGATAAACACGGTGAAAATCGTGTTACCGAATACAAAGGTGCGGAGCTGTGCAAAGATGATGTGTTGTCATTTGAAAAAGAAATTTCAAAAAGCGATATATTGCTTTTGCAACAGGAGGTTTTGCCCGAGGTAAATAATACCGCAATTGAGATTGCGAAAAAGTATGGTGTCAGGGTAATTTTAAACCCCGCTCCGATACGGGAAATATCGGACAAAACGGCACAATCGGTATTTTTGGTTACGCCGAACGAACAAGAAAAACAGGCGATTGATTCACAGCGGTTTCAAAACAGTGTAACAACACTCGGCGATGACGGTTGTATGATTAACGAAAAGATAAAAATCCCGCCGATTTCGGTAAAACCGATTGACACAACCGGAGCGGGCGACACATTTAACGGCGTTCTCGCCGTGTGCATTGCCGAGGGAATGGATATTAAAACTGCGTGTGAATATGCTGTGACGGCGTCAGGGATAAGCGTTGGGAAAAAGTATGTTTTAAATGCAATACCTCGGCGCAGTGAGATAGAAAACAAAATGAGAGGAAGATAAAAATATGGCAATAAATGATTTTGGATATTACGAATCATTGTTGGAAAATTTTAAACAGGTAAATGAAACACAAGGCGAAAACATACAAAAAGCAGCAAAGCTGATGAGTGACGCAATAGCAAATGATAGGCTAATCAGCGTTTACGGCGGTGGCGGTCACACCACGCTCTGTATGGGAGAGATGTTCTTTCGCGCCGGCGGTTTAGCGTGTATAAACCCGATAATGGAAACGGGGCTGTCGGTGTTTAATCAGGCTCTTAAATATCTCGAACTTGAAAGAACGGTAAATTACGGCTGTGCGATTTTAAAGTATTATGACCTAAAAGAGGATGATGTTTTAATTATATTTCATAATATAGGAATAAACCCGGCGACTATTGACGCAGCGGAAGAAGCGAAAAAACGAGGCGTAAAGATAATTGCCGTTTCAAGTACGGCATGGCAGACAGAGATGCCCGAGGACCATTTTATACGACATCCGAACAAAAAGAATTTGTTTGATTATGCGGACGTGTGCATTGATGACTTTAACCCGGTCGGTGACGCAGTGGTAAATGTTCCGGGACTGGATACGCCGATTGCTCCGGTATCGAATATAATAGATTTTTATATTGCACATCTTTTGGAAATCGAAACGGTAAAACAGTGTATAGACAGAGGAATAACGCCGCCTGTTTGGTCAAGTGCCAACACCCCGGGCGGCGATGAGAAAAACGCGGCATATCTTGAAAAATATAAGCCGAGAATAAAAATGCTTTAAGCAATGATGAAAAGGAGTATATCAGATAATGAATAATTTACAGGAAAAGCTGGACTTTCTTCTCGATAAATATTCGGTAGAAAGCAAGGTTGTTTTAAAAAATGATAACACCGTCATAGCGGACGGAATTGAAATTCCTATTTTTCCGCCGATGTACGAGAGAAGGTTTTTGGAACTTAAAAATATTGTAAACGGCGGAACTCTTGTCGGAATATCGGTTATGAGGATTGCAAGAACGGTATCAACGGGGGCGGATATATATAGCGAATTATATCGTGAATTCGGAATTTGCCAATATGTGCTTCAACGAAAGATTGTTTCCGTGGCAGTTATGGAAAACGATAACGTATTGAACGCTATTGCAAGAACAGAAGACGGAATTGTTTGTACGTTTGAGATTTCGGCAACCCTTTCCGAGGATGATGAGCCTAAGGACAAACACGAAATAATATCACAGCGTGGTATTGCGTGTGATATAGTTGTTGATGCACAGCTTAAACAGGATTCAATATATGTGTTCGGCGATAAAAAACAAAAATATACCGATGTTGACTTTGAACTGTTCGGTTTGAGCATAGCGGAAACGGCTGTTGTAAGAGCGGCGTTTGCGGCGGCACAGAATAAAAATTTTGATGAACTCAAAGAAAATGACAAAAATCTTTGTGCTTTGGTTCAACTTGCGAAAAAATCGGCAAAAAGCGGCGAAAGGGAGGCTCTTTAATTATGAAACCTATAAAAATTGCAATGATGAGTATGACTCACGGACATACAAGAAAGTATTATCAGACGCTTATGGATAATCCCAAGCTTGATTGGGTGGCGGTGTCTACGGCGAACGATGAGGTTAAGCAGGTGTTTTTGAACAGCGTAAAGGGGATTCCGTGTTATGACAGCGAAACGGAAATGCTTGACGCTCATCCCGAAATCGAGGCTGTTGTGCTGGCAAGTGAAAACAGTGAACACTTGCGCCAGATGAAGCTTTGCGCACAGCGAGGAATACATATTCTGTCGATGAAGATTCCTACATTTGACATGGACGAGTATGATGAAATGATAAAGCTGGTTGATGATAACAATCTTATATGTCAAATTGAGCTTGAAATGCACTATAATCCGGTTATATCAAGAATGAAAGAGCTTATAAAAAATGAAACGGTCGGAAAGATTAAATCGTTTAACGCAACCAATATAACCCTTTCGCCCGTATGGGCTTTTCCGTGGCAGGGTGTGCCTGAAAAGAGTTACGGAAAGAGAGTTCCGATAAAAGACGGCGATAATCGTTTCCGCGGCGGCGCGCTTTGTGACCATCCGCATATTTTTGATATGATACGTCATATAACCGGAAGTGATTTTGACAGCATTTATGCTGAGGTTGCGCCGAATATCCGTCCCGACATTGAGGAAGAGGATATGCTTTCGGTTATAGGACGAATGAAAGACGGAACGATATTCTCACTTGACCCGTCATGGTCAAAAATGGAGGAAAGACTGAAGGTTCCCGCACCGGGTTGGGAAGTGTTCCCAAAACGAATGGAAGTAAATATAACTATAAACGGAGAAAAAGGAACGATAATGAGCGATTGTTTCGGCCCAAACGTATATCATAACGGATGTCCGAATGACAGATATACCGTACAATACACTTATTTTGACGAATGGATCGGATTGATAGATGAGTTTGTGGATAACATCAGAAACCATAAGACTCCGCTGATAAATTTGAAATGGCATAAGAGAACCATCGAGGCAATGAATGCCGTATATGAGAGCATATCCAGCGGAAATGTTATTAAATTATAAGAGGAGGTATTGGTATGTTGATTCCTGCTCCAAGTAGTATAGAATATCGGAATGGATTATTTGCATTTGGCAGAGAGGTTATTCTTACAGTAAGTAATAGCATTGATGATATTGATATATTAGAGGAATTATGGAAGAATTTTACATTCGGATTTGGAAAACTAAAAATAAATAAAATAAAAACAGAAAAACAAATGGCGATAATTTCGACATCGGTTGTGGATATAATAGCAGATGAAGAAAATTCTATCGATGATTATGTTTATCATATAGCAGTAAAAGATAACGGAGTTTTCATTGACTATTCCGACCGATTATCACTGTTGTATGCGTTCTATACGGTATTACAGCTTATTGAATGGGAAACGGATAATCGTTTTGTAATACAAAATTGCGACATATACGATAAGTCGGCGACCGAATTTCGGGGAATTCATATATGTGTATTTCCCGAAACAGAACTCGAATATATAGAAAAAATAATTAAATTATCCGCTTTTTTTAAGATTTCACATATTGTATTGGAATTTTGGGGAACTTTAAAATACGACGTGTTGGAAGAATTGTCGTGGAAAAGTGGACTTTCAAAGAAGCAAATCAAACCGCTGGTTCAAGTTGCCGAAAAAATGGGGATTAAAATTATTCCTATGTTCAATCATCTTGGACATGCTACACAGTCGCGGTTAATGTACGGACGTCATGTTGTGTTGGATCAGAATCCCAAACTGCAAGGTCTTTTTGAACCTGACGGTTGGACGTGGTGTATCAGTAATCCGGATACTCGAAATCTGCTCCGTAAAATACGTGAAGAATTGATAAACTTATTTGGGAACTGCGGTTACTTTCATTTGGGATGTGATGAAGCATATTCTTTTGCTACGTGTCGCAGATGCAGTAAGTATAATAAATCGGATTTGTTGATTGAATATTTAAATTCTTTGGCAAATGAATTGGCGGGATATGGAATAAGAGGAATAGTGTGGGGAGATCAATTTTTAGATTCTGCCGAATATAAATTTCCGTATTTCGGTTCGTCTGATTCGTGTAATGAAACACATAAAAAATTACATAAACTCAGCAAAAAATTAATTATAGCGGATTGGCAGTATTATGTCAAAGATAAAAATAAACCAATACTTTCAAGTGAATATTTGCACGGAAAAGGATTTGATGTTTTATTATCACCGTGGCATGAAAAAGAAAACATTGCTGCATTAACTCTTAATGCAAAGAAATTTTATGGTGTTTTGGGAACAACATGGCAGTATCTTAAAGAACATTTTAGGATTATTCCGCAGACAGCTGCGGAAGCATGGAGTGGAAGCGAAGTTACAAACGAATGTGTTTTGCTTACAAATACAGCTCGGATTTTAAGAAAATTATCGTCCCAAGGCAGAGAGTATGAAAATTGCGGATTTAATAACAGCGAAATATAGATAGTTATTAACAAATAATGTGCGGATATATTTTCGGATTGAAAAATAGCCGCACATTATTTAAAAAACTAATTTAACGGGTTTATTTGTGTTTTTGCTTATTTCAAATATGTAGAATTGTTTTTCTTTATCATCAGGTAGAGATATTTCTTTTTCCGTGCGTGACAAAGCGGCATATTTATTTATGCCAAAGGAATGATATGGTTCAAGTTCAACACGAAGAATATTGTTTAGTTTGTTCGAAATGTTACATATTCCTTCAAAATGATCCTTTCTGTCATTGTAACCGGGGATAATGGGACAGCGCAGAATTATGTCTTTTTTAATATCATTCAAGTATGTGAGATTTTCCAGAATAATTAAGTTATCAACACCGGTAAAGGTTTTATGTAGATGCGGTGAGGTCTCTTTATAATCATATAAGAATAAATCTGTATATTCGGCAATTTGTTTTATATGTTTTGTGGGCGCAAAACCACTTGTCTCAATAGCTGTGTGCAAACCGTGTTTTTTTGCTTTTTTTAAAATGTCAAGTGAAAAATCAAACTGGAAAAGAGGTTCTCCGCCCGAAAGGGTAATCCCACCTCCCGAGTTAATGTAAAAATGCTTATCTTTTAGTACTTCGGTAATTACATATGCAACAGATACCGATTGTCCGACTTTTTTTAAAGCCGGACAATCGGTGCTGGTACACTTAAAGCATTTGACACAGTTTTTACGGTTAAATACATGAACGCCGTCTTCGAACATATGACAGTTGTTTTTACATAGGTATATACATTTTCCGCAGGCTAAACAATTGTTTTTATAGAACATAACCTCGGAATCTTTTGACTGCGATTCAGGATTGTGACACCATACACAGTTTAACGGACAGCCTTTAAGAAAAACATTGGTTCGTATGCCGGGTCCGTCACTTATACAAAACCGTTGTATATTAAAAATTTCTCCGTTCATGCGTATACTCCTTTGGTAATAAATATATACAGTGTGACTACAGTGCGCTGTTTTGGATTGTTCTGTTCAAAATCATTAATCGTTGTTCATCAGACAAATTGCAAAAATATTCAGAATATCCTCCAACACGTACAACAAGATTTTTATAATTATCCGGATGTTTGTATGCGTCATGTAGAAGAGCCGCAGAAGCACAGGTGATTTGCATTTGTATACCGCCCAATTGCATATATGTAAGAATTAATGCTTTTAAAACATCATTATTCCAATTCTCATCAATATTAAAATTGAAAACAGGAACTCCAAGGGCTTTTTTCAGATTAATCGATGAAACACTTTTTAAAAGTGAGGTAGGACCGTTTTTATCTTTTCCGAAAATAGCACCAAGCGAGTCGCATAAAGGCGCGCCGCTCTGTCTGCCGTCAGGTGTTGCTCCTATATGTTTTCCGGCGGAAGATTGGCTGTCAAATTGTATAGATGCCGGCAAAAAAGCAGTTCCTATAAAAGGCTTTTTGTTATCTGTCATTGAGTAAATGTCGGTTGTTATTCTATAGGTAAACTCGTCTGCGGGAGCATAATTTATCCCGAATACATCATTATGATTGCGACAGCGTATTAAAAATTCCGTATTATTGAATTTTAACTTTCTGCATAAATCATCGGCACTTATGGATTTGTCAATAAAAACAAAATCTTTTATAACAAGCATGGAATCTATAACGTTGATCATACCGGCATAATTAATGATACTCCATTTATATCTTGCGCCTCCGTGGTAGTATTCTGTTTCTGTATCTATACGGTCATCAATAAGGAGAGTGCGCATGGGGACAGGATTGTATAAAGCACGCTCTTTTTGGGAAAGGCTTATTTTTCCCGTTATATCATCAACAACAGCTTTTACTTCGGCGATATAAGCAGTATAAAAATCGTCAAAGCTTTGAGATTGGGGGAGATATTCATATATGGTTTTTTCCAGTATGAGCAAAAGATTAATTCCGGCATCTAGGGAACCAACATTGGAAAGCCCTGCTAACATGCTCTCTGTACAACCGCCGCCGCAAAAGCGTTTAATATCTTCGCTGCTTACGTTTAATCTGCTGCGCAATTCTCCCAATAAAACATCAGGATTATAGAATGCCGGTTGACCGCCATGCGAGCGCATAAGTTCAAAGGCAGCGTCCCAAATCTCATTGGGTGTATTTTTGTTGACAAATAATTCAATCATCGGTCGTCTTTTGCCTTTGGCGGCTTTAAGACATTGAATTGTTAAATCGTTGTAATCAGTGTCTAATGCCATCGAATAACCTTCGTTCATATCCAAATTATCATAGATATTATCAAGAAGTTCTGTTACATCTTCGCCGTGGTAAAATTCGTAAAGACCTTTTGCAATACAGCCGAGATTGTCACAATTGTCCAAATACATTATAAAATTCCAGGAAACAAACGCTTCGTAGATATTATCGGCTTTGTTAAGAGGAACCTTTTTTAATGCGTTAATGAGTTTTTTATCGGCATTAACAGATATAAGATATTCGATACATCTGTGTATATAACACTTGATTCCCTCGTAAATATGCATTAACCCTTCACGCATATCAATGTCTTTGATTCTATTTATTCTGACAGCATAGGAGTTTAACCCCTCTTTTAATATACGTTCATAATTTGGAATGGAGTGACACCACATTCCGGCAGCAACGCTGTGTGCAGGCGGAATTTTTGAAGAATATCTGCAAAAATCATTTGCAAATTTTTGCGCAAGCTGTTTATTCAGCTTTTCCAAATTGTCAAATCTGCATCCCAATCCATTGTAGTAATATGGGAATACGTTCATGTCATACTTTATTTGTCCGGAAGGATAAAGCGGTTTTTGGTCATAACAGAATAATGTACAATTTTCATAATACCTGCGAATTCCGAGAGCTTTTCTGTAAAATAGGCTTCTGTCAGGTTCTTCAAAGGCGCCGACTGCGGCATATTCATGTATATCTCTAAATTCATCACAAATCATAGTAATTCATCTCCCTATATAATCTTAGTTTTTCTTTTATTATCTCTGTTTTTCTTACAATTTCAAAAGTTTCATAATAAGTTTATGGATAAAAACATTGCATCTGTTTGATTTCAGCACACTCCCTCCCTCGTTTATCTTAATTAACTATGATGATATTATACAACATTTTTTTAATATTGCAATTGACATAACATAACTTGATGTGTTAAAATAATAATAAATTGGAGAGTGAATAATATGCGTTATATTATATATTCGGACAGATATTTACCGATGCTTGATATTACTCAAATCGGATATGCAAAGGATCCGAAGGTGACTCATTTCGGACCTGCAATACATGGATATTATATCATACACTATGTTATTTCGGGAAAGGGTACAATCAATTCAAATACCGTAAAAAAAGGACAGGGATTTCTGATTCGTCCGGGGAAAACCGATGTTTATGAATCTGATTCAGATGAGCCATGGGAATTTTTGTGGGTTATAGTTGATGATGTTGTGATGGATTCGGTTTTTGATTTTTATGATGCTGATATAAAAACATCGGTGTTCAACTATGATTGTATTGATGAAGTTAGAAAAACAGCAGAATATATTATTGAAAATAACGGTAAAACATTTCGTTCATCCGAAGTGCTTGAAATGTATTTGAAAATTTTCAACCAACATACGAAAAATAATACTTTAAAGACTATATCAAATGCAGATATGTATATTAATTTAGCAAAAAATTACATTGAACTAAATATATACAACGGTGTATCAGTGAAAGACGTTATTGATTACCTCGGAGTATCACAGCCGTATTTGTTTAAAATTTTCAAGTCTGGTACGGGCATAAGTCCTAAGCAATGTATAGACGAATACAAGCTTAAATTGGCACAAAAAATGTTAAAAGACACAACATTGTCTGTCAGCCGTATAGCAGAAAGTCTGGGATATTTTGATGTGCAGGGGTTTTCAAAATTTTTTTCAAAAAAGAAAGGGATTTCACCGAGTGACTACCGCGCAAGAACAAAGTCCGGTGGCAGTCACGTGTAGTTATGTTCAGCTATGTTCAGTTCTGTATTGTGTAGCGGTAATGCCGGTAATACTTTTGAATGCTCTGCAAAAAGAACGTGTATCGTTAAATCCTACATTTTCGGCGATTACCGTTATCGGATAGTCAGTATTGCGTAAAAGGTAAAATGAACTGCTTATACGGTATTGGGTGAGATAGCAATGAAAGCTCATCCCGGTGGCAAGCTTAAAATTACGGCAGAAATTACTTTTTGAATACCCGGATATTTTCGCAGCATCTTCTATTGTTATCGGCGTTTGATACTGATAATAAATTAATTCAAGCACATTTTCTATTCTGAACTTATAACTGCTTTGTTTTAAATCCTCTGAGTTCCCATAATGTGATATCATATAGGAAGATAATTGATATAAATTCCCGGTTGTGCTTAGATTTGAAGCTATATCGGCGGTATCACATAATTCAACCAATTTTTCCAGCACTGTGGCAAAATCGCGGCAAAACGTACTTTCTCGGTTGGTTGTGTGTATAATTGGATGTTCAATGTTGATAAGTGATATATATTTAAAATTTTCCTTCAAAAACAATGGCCCGAATTCTATAACAAGAAAAACGCCGCTCTTTTTTTTATGTATAATCTCATGCGCAACCATACTTCCGATAATTGCGGCATCGCCGGGAAACAGTTCATATTTTATTCCGTTTAAAATCAAGTCAATATGACCTTCGATACAATACAATATTTCAATTTCATGATGCAGATGCGCAGCACAAGAAGAAATGCAGCTTTTCCGAACTATATACGGATTACTGTTACTTAATAACGGCTGATATATCATAAAACTCACCTCCAGAAAAAGTATATCATAGCCACATGCAAAACTCAAAAGACATAGAGTTTATGCGGTTTTACGGACGTGGCAAATCCTTTTTGTTACCTTCGCTGATTTTGCAATCGCCTATGTATTGAATAGCATAGCATTAAGTAATCGCTTTCTCATATTTTAATTTGTAACTATTTCCTGCATATCCTTTTGATTCGAGCACAACTTCAAAATAACAGACATCGGCTGCAGGGGACAGTACAACGCAGATTTCAGTTCCTTTAATATTTCCGCCCGGCTTGCTTGTTGGCGTTTTCCAATCGATTAAATGAATTTTATCTCCACATATAACTATATAGGCATAAATCTCATCTTTAACGCTTTCATCCGTATCGTTTAAAAGCCAAAGTTCTGCCGTAAATTTCTCGCTATCGATATACGAAAACTTTTTTAGCTTTGCGCTTGCAACCACGGGTGAAAGCGAATTTTTAACATTGTAATATGCTGTTTTGGGCTTTGAGGGATACGAAATCAATGAGTTATTCGCAGCGGTTTTCCAAGGCTCGTTAAAACACCAGTTCAGCGCCATTGAACAAATCGGCTTTTGTCTGCGCGCCTCCTCAAAAAGCGCCTTGTATCCCTCACACTGCAGCCACGCACTGTATCTTGCTATGTTATCAAGATTTTTTTGCTTTCCAAAATATTTCTCGATTATATCAAGGCACAGCCACTTTTCTTCTCCAAACGCCCCAAAAGCATGATGCAGACGCCAAATTGGGTTTTCCGGATTCGGCATAAGTATATCACTCGGTATAAACGTCTTTATGTAGTCCGGATTCGGCATTGCCGGCACTCCAAACTCGTTGTACGCCGTACTTTGAGCATTATCAAAAAAGCTATAAACCTCAGCATCGCCGTTACAAAAAAATATGGTCCATGCGACATCCCCATAATGGGCGAGGTGGGGAGGAAAGGTGTGTTTCTGTCTTCCTCGTAGCACACTTTATTTAAAAGTCTGAGTGCGTGTGACTGATCTGTCATTTTTGACCAGTTATTAAAAAGCTCGTTTCCACCGCTCCACAGTATAATACACGGGTGGCGGCGGAGCTTTCTTACAATTGCTCTCGCCTCCTGTTCAAGAATTTTCAAATAGCGAGAATCGTTTGGATAGTTATTTCCGTCGAGCGGAAACTCCTGCCATACCATTATTCCATACTCATCGCATAGATTATAGAACTCCTCCTTTTCTATGCCTGCACCGCCCCATTTGCGGAAAATGTTCATGTTTGCCTCGGCCGCAAGCCTTACAAGCGGTTCATATATTTCTCTTGTAACTTTGCCCATAAATATGTCGGTTTTTACAAAGTTTGATCCTTTCGCAAATATATTCTTGCCGTTAAGGCGTATCTGTGCAGGAGGCATATTTCTTGTCATCGGAAACGCTTTCTGCATTGCCCATATACTGTCGTCTTCCACAACAAGCTCCAATGTCCTAAAACCTATATTTCCGCACCTGTCTGATTTTCCTTTTGTAACCCGATACGAATATAGATTTGCTTTACCACTACCGTTACACCACCATAAAAGAGGGGCTTTGATATTTATTTTTTGTCTGTTCCTTTGTATATAAGCTCACCGTCCGGAGAATACAACTCTATCATGCAAGCATCGTCAATATTGAAAAACACCTCCACATAGTCATCCATAAACTCATATGAAACATCACATTGGGCTATGTAATCCTTCCCACGCACCTCTATATAGGCATCGTTCCATATGCCGGATGTAAGTAGCCGAGGATGCCAATCATAACCATACTCCACTGTAGGCTTGCAGCTTTGATCAGCTTGTTTAGTATTTTTCGGTTCATCTTGACTTTTTGGATGAGGATATATTTTAATTTCAATTTCGTTAATTCCGTCATTTAAATAATCAGTTATATCCTTATTTACATCGGTAAACATTCCTTCGTGCATATAAATTGTTTTCCCATTTACAGCTATATCATACATATAGTCGATGCCGCCGCTGTAAAAAAACACCCGTTCATCTGCTGCATGTTCTGTACGAAATTTAGCACGATAATACCATGTATCTTCTTCAAGATTGTTGTATTTGGTATACAGTTATCGGCATAGTTCACATCGCCCCAACCGTAAAACTCCGCATAATCGCTTTGCACATTGCCGGGCACATTTGCCGGTATCAACTCTTCGTTGTTATGTTGTATTTTCCATTCAGGTCTGATTCTCATAAAGTTATTTCCTCGCATAATACCTTTGTAAGATAAATATTATACTTTTCCTTCCTTATAAAAATTTCACCCGCTTTATTCACAAATTCGACAACTATATATTTCAAACCAAGCTTTTTCTTTCAAAGGCTTATAATTCTTGTAGACTGCATATCGGGCTTGTCTATTTGTGCGTTTTACACATTTCTGTTATTGATTGATATATTCTTGTTAAAAATGCTGCGCTCTCTCCGGCATACTCCAACGAATCTCTGTCGCACACATCCTGCTCCACAACAAAGTGCTTTGCTCCGACTTTCTCTGCCGCCGCAATTATTCCGTCCCAGCAGCGCTTTCAAACTCGTTCTCCGAAAAAACTAAATTTTACGATGAACTATTATTCTATGATTTGTGCCTTTATTGTTATGAAATGCAAGGGCTTCTCTCAAATTTCTGACTTACACGATTATCTGTCAAATAACTTAATTATTGCTCATTACTGCTGTTTTGATATTACAAAAAAGTTACCCTCTTGTGCAAAATTCAACCGTTTTATCCGCGAAGTTGATAACGATATGCTTCAAACAGTTATGCAATTGCAGGTATTGAAAGCCATCGATTTATCTTTGATTGATTCATCTTTTATCGCTTTGAATGCTACTCCCGTTAAGGCTAATGTTTCAAACAACAATCCTAAGTCCTTTAAAAAGATAAGTTTTCTAAATCCTCTCCTCCAAAAGCTGATAAGGATTGCAGGATGCGAAAGGGTTTTTGTCCGCAGCGACAATTCTGTTAAAAATCTTAATACAATTGCGCATATATCGCTTTTATCAATTGCAATTGCTGCCGTTATCACTAAAAAAGATGTTTCTTATCGCAACGTAAAAACTTTAAAACGACTTGCCTGACCTTTTTGGCTGAAAATTTTTGATTTTCGCCGTAAGGTTTGTTTGCCATACCCTTTTTTAATATTATTCGCTTTTGTTGCTTCATTTGGATCTGTTGATATTTTCTTTTCTTTTTATTTCATGTGTTTTGCACATCTCTAAGTATATCATATAGATTACTGTTTGTCAAAGATGTTTTTGTATATTAAGAATTTTTGTGTATTGTTTAAGAATTGGCGGTCTTGATTTTTAAAACAAAAAAAGATAAAATAATTGTAAAAGGAGGCAGCAATATGGATGGAATAGGATTACAATTGTACACGGTACGAAAATATTTTGAAAACTCGGAAGATACCGGAAAATTATTTGAAGAGTTGAAAAAAATCGGATATGAGGAGGCAGAGCTTTTCGGCAACATAGATGTTATGGAGCCGCAGGCAGAAGCAGCTCAAAAAGCCAATATGCCGATTGCAGGAACAATATCCAATATTAAAGCATACTCTGACATTGATAAAACGGTCGAATTTTGTAAAAGCTTTGGTATAAGAAATTTAGGAATTTCTGCATCGCCGTTTGAGGGTTTATCGGAGGTCGATATGTTTATACGTCAGGTTAATGTTCTTGCGGATAAATTTTCAAGCTTTGGTATAAAACTATCTTATCACAATCACAGCCATGAGTTTATTCGTATGGAAAATGGTAAAACAGCATACGAAATGCTTGTAAATGAATGTGACGGAATAGGTTTTGTACCTGATGTTTACTGGTTTCAGCACGGAGGAGCAGATATAAGGCGTTGGATAGATATATTGGGAGACAGAATTGTGACGCTACATTTAAAAGATATGATACGGACACCGGACGGAATTACCTACGCCCCCGTAGGTGAAGGAAATCTTTGGTGGAGAGGTATTCTTGATGAAGCGTATAAACATAATGTGGAGCATTATATTGTTGAGCAGGATGAGTGCAGCAAAGAACCGATTGAATGTATAAAAAGCAGTATTGAATTTTTAAAAAAATTATAAAGAAAAGGAGTTTTGATTATGTACAGAATGGGTAAAGAAGAAGCAGATGCCGCTGCAAGAGTTATAATGGGCGGAGAATTATTTAAGGTTAATGAGAAGTATCGTGAAACGGAAAAGGCAGAGCAGGATATGCGCAGGATATTTGATGTAAAAAATGCGCTGATTATGACTTCCGGTATGGGGGCGTTGGTTTCCGCTTTGACAGCGCTTGGAGTAGGACCCGGAGACCAGGTTATAGTTCCTGCATATACATATATAGCTACGGCGATGGCAGTAGTGGCAGTAGGCGCAATCCCGGTTATAGCCGAGATTGATGATTCGCTAACTATTGATCCGCAAGATGTCGAAAGAAAAATCACATCAGTAACAAAAGCAATTATTCCTGTACACATTCAGGGTTTTCCGTGTAATATGGATGAAATATGCCGTATCGCAAAAGAATACAATTTGAAAATAGTGGAAGATGCGTGTCAGGCAGACGGAGGAAAATATCATGACAGACGGTTGGGCACAATAGGTGATGCCGGAGCGCTGAGCTTTAATCAATTTAAGCTTATAACCTGCGGTGAAGGCGGAGCTTTGCTTACAAATGATGATAAAGTATACGAAAGAGCGCTTATCTACCATGACAGCAATGCGGTGAAATTTTTCGGAAATCAGCTTGAAGGAATTGAAGAACGAGAATTCTGCGGTGTGGAATATCGTACAAATGAGGTTCAATCGGCGATTTTGAGAGAGCAACTGAAAAAGATGGATGGTATAATTGATGATTTGCGCAGAATTAAGAAGAGGATAATGGACCGTCTGGCGGGAGAATGTAAATTTATTAAATCAAATGATATAAACGGAGATTTGGCAACAACAGTTGCTTTTGCATTTGACAGTGCGGAAGAAGCAGAAAAATTTGCAGAGTTTGCAGGCGGTTACAGACCGATTAATACCGGCAAGCATATATATGACCACTGGACTCCGATATTGGAAAAGCGTGGCGCATACAATCCGATGTCCGATCCGTTTAAAATGAAAGCTAATAAGGGAATAGTTCCGGATTACAATGTTAATATGTGTCCTAAAACATTGGAAATTTTGAGTAATACGGTTTATATTTCCCTCAATCCGGATATGCCGGACGAGCAGGTTGAAGGAATTATTGAACGCTGCAAAAAAGCGAGCATTAATTAAATGAAAATATTTTCACAAATTAATTGTAATATAAGAGATACATTAAGAAAATATTTAGTTATAACCTTGGGAACAGCAATGGTTGGCTTTGCTGTCGGTGAATTTTACATACCAAACAAAATTGTAAGTGGCGGCGTTTCGGGCTTATCAACAATCCTGTTTCATACGCTCAGTATAGCGCCGGGACTGTCATTTGCGGCAATCAATGTAGTTTTATTGGCGGCGGCATTCCGATTTCTCGGTAAGTCATTTGTGATAAACTCGCTTATAGGAGCAACACTCCTGACCGTTTTTGTGCAAATATTTTCGTATCTTCCGAGTATTTGCAATGATGTATTCTTAGGCTCGGTATTCGGGGCAATTCTGTACGGCATCGGAATAGGGTTGACGCTGGTCGAAGGTGCGTCAACGGGTGGAACTGACATATTAAGCAGGCTTTTACAGCACTTTTTTCCTCATATAAAAATCGGAAATCTGTTGCTTGCGGTAGACGGCGTGGTTATTGCAGTGTCGCTTGCGATATTTGGGAAGACGGAGCTTGCCCTGTACGGAATAATGGCACTTGCAATATCCTCATATGCCGTGAATTGGCTTATACATAAGCTGAATATATCAAAACTTGCATTTGTAATTACCGACTGCGGCGAGGAAATCCCACAGTACCTTGTATCAAACTCGCCGCGCGGAGTTACCATTGTAAGGGCAACCGGCGGATATACTATGGAAAATAAAACGGTTTTGATGTGTGCTCTGAAAGAAAATGAGGCAGAGTGCTTTCAGAAACGTGTGCTGGAAAAGGATTCGGCGGCGTTTATAATCTTCTCTGAATCCTCCCAGATTGTTGGGAACGGATTCAGGGTATACAAATAATTTATCTTACAGAATAAACCACTGATAATTTGTTTCCACGGTAGTATTTGGAATTTATTTTCACGTTTTAAGACACAGATTAAGGGCTGAAAGCCGAAATCCGACTTTCAGTCCTTACGTATAATATAGCGAAAATTGTCGGCGTATAAAGGGCGCTTTTGTAATAGGGCATTTATATCTGTTTAATCGTCAAGGCGGAGCGATGGAAATTCTCATGGATTTGCTTTACGTCATATCGAAACAGATAAAATTCGTGTCTGCCGATACATCGACCGCAACCGACACATTTGTGGGCGGAAATTATGAGGAAATCAAAACCATGCATATTGCCGACTTATTTTAAGCAAGGATTTTTAGGTAAATCAATAATGTCGTAATTCGGTTTTCTTAATATATTGCCGCTTTTCTATTTCATATGTTTTGCATTTCTTTAATTATTTGTTTCTTGTATGCTGAAGGTGATACACCAAAACGTTTGGAAAAACATCCGGAAAAATAGTGAGCATCACAAAAACCAAGCTTTTCAGCAATGCTCGAAACAGACATATTTGTGTTTTCGAGCATTGCTTTTGCATTGTTAAATCTCTTTTTGAGCAAATATTCATACGGCGTTATACCGTATGCCCCTTTGAATTCGCGTATGATATGGCACTTTGAATACGCAAGAGATTTTATCGCTTCATCAAGGGTGATTCTATAATCTGAAATATAATCTAACTTTTCTTTTGTATCCTTTGCAATCTGAGATATATTATTATTTTGTTCAAAATACTTACTTGCAAGCATTTGCATTATTTCCGTAAATATGAGAATTATTTTATCGGATATGCTCCTTGTCCCCTCAGCGTTTCTGGAGATGTCATACATTCTCATAAAATACTGTTTTAATTCGGGTGCATAAAAATGCGATTTTACAAGGTTATAACTTTTTGCTATATCGTCTGCGAGATTGCCTTCAAAATTTACCCATACCTTTGTCCATGGATTTTTGTCATCCGAATAATAAAAATGATTGTGTCCGCTTTTTAAATAATATATTTCACCTTCATGCGGATAAAATATATTATCGTCCTCTTTAACAGTTCCCGTACCGGAAATTATATACTCAATTACACTTACTTTTGAATTTGGACGATTAATTAAATAAGTTCCGTCACAGTACGATATTCCGCACATAGAAACATAATACGGTATGTTTCTTTCATCGTTTGAGAATGCAATTATATCTTCATACATATCAATATACCTCACCTTTTTGCAAATATCTCGTATTGTATTTATATTATATAATGATATAATATAAATGTCAAGGATAAGATGTAAAAGGAGACAAGCTATGACTTTATCAAACATAAGATACCCTGCGTACCCGCTGATTACCGTTGACCCGTTTTTCAGCGTATGGTCGATGAGTGATGAATTAACAGATGATTATACAAGACACTGGACGGGAACAGCTCATCCGTTAACGGGAATAATCACAGTCGACGGAGAAACCAAAATGTTTATGGGTAAGATGCTTCATAACCCGTCAAAGAGGTTTTTGAATCCCTATACAATAAAACAAACATCTGTTGAGGTTACACCTCTTAAAACAAAGTATGTTTTTTGCGATGATAAAGTTGAACTTACTGTAAATTTTATAACACCGCTGTTGCTTGACGACTTAAAACTTTTAAGCCGCCCTGTTTCATACATAAACTATAAAATTCGTTCCATTGATGAAAAGGAGCATAACTGCTCGATATATTTTGATTTTTCGGCGTTGCTGGCGGTTAATGAACCCGATGAAAGTGTTGTTGTCGGCGAAACGGATTATTCAATCTTTTGCTGCAGCACAAGCGATGATATGCTAAAAACTTGCGGTGATGATCATCGGATAAACTGGGGATATCTGCACCTTGCCGCACCAAACGGTAAGACAGGTTTTGCCAATGATAACCAAAAAGAGTTTGCTTTAAAAAGAATGAAGTTTAATACTCCTGTTGCCTGTGGAAGTAAGATGATTATTAATGAATCGTATCCGGTACTTTACTATACGAATGAACATTCTGTTTATAAAGCAGAATGTTCCGACTTTATGTGCATAGGTTATGATGATATATGTTCGTTTGAGTATTTCGGAAAGAAAATTTGTGCTTATTATAAGAAAGACGGCGAGCCTTTCAGCTCGGTTATAAAACATGCAATAGATGAATTTGACAGTGTTATGAAAAGAGCGGATGAGTTTGATTCAGGCCTTTTGAACAGAGCGCGAGAAATATCAGAGGATTATGCTAAACTAATCGCAATATCATACCGTCAGACAATTGCGGCACATAAACTTGCTTGGAATGGTGACGAGCCTATATTTGTATCCAAAGAATGTTCTTCCAACGGCTGTGCGGCAACGGTTGATGTAACATATCCGTCAATTCCGCTTTTCTTGATATTTAACCCCGATTTGGTTGAATATATGCTGAATCCGATTTTCAAAATGCTATCTCTCGGCAAGTGGCATTTCGAGTTCGCTCCGCACGATGCAGGTGTATACCCGCTTTTAAACGGACAGTCTTACGGGTATATTGCAGATGAGCTTCAACAAAGTTATCAGATGCCGATAGAAGAGTGCGGAAACATTATTTTGTGTGTTGCCGCCGCCTGTCGTGCCCAAAATGATTTATCGTATGCAAAGGCTCATTATATGCTTTTAAAGCAATGGGCAGACTATTTGGTAAAGCACGGATATAACCCGGAAAATCAATTTTGTACGGACGATTTCGCAGGACATTTGGCGCATAATTGCAACTTATCCGTCAAAGCCATAGTTGCTGTTGCCGCATGGGGGATGATACTTGAATTGTTGGGCAAAGAGGATGAAGCGGAGTTTTATAAAGCAAAGGCAAAAGAATATGCTGAAAAATGGGCAAACGATGCTTTTGAAAACGACCATTATCGTTTGGCATTTGATGCAGAAAACAGCTGGAGTATAAAGTATAATCTTGTATGGGACAAATTGCTCGGTTTGAATATGTTCGATAAAAAAGTGTTCAAAACAGAGATTGAATATTATAAAACCAAAATCAATAAATACGGACTTCCTCTCGATTGCAGAAGCACTTATACAAAAAGTGACTGGCAACTCTGGTCAACCGAGTTTTGTGACGATAAGGAATATTCAGACAGAATTATATCCGCAATGGTAAGAATGCTTTCAGACGCACCGATCAGAGCACCGTTTTCCGATTGGTATCACACAGATAATGCGATTCAGCTGATGTTCCAAAACAGAAGCGTTCAAGGTGCGCTGTTTATTAAGATGCTGAAGTTTAGTTAAACCGAACATATCCGGTGAATAAAATCGAAAGAGTGTCAACTCGAGATTTTATGAAAGACATTGTTAAAACCATTGTGATATACAAGTTCGTCACAATGGTTTTAACCGGGAAAAGTGTAAATTAGTTCTTGGTGAACAGGTGAGAGAAAATGCAAAAAATATTGCATCGACAATCTTGGATATGCAAATTCTTTTCCGTTATTTAAATACAGTGCCGTATTTTTTTTATTTGAAACATCTGCATTTGCTTTCGAAAGGTAGATGGGCGAATGCCGAGCTTTTTATAAAATGCGTTTGAAAAATATCCGACATTACAAAAATGCAATTTTTCAGCGATTTCCTCAATACTGAAATTACTTGACTGAAGAAATTTTTTTGCTAAATCGATTCTGCTGTCTAAAATATATTGATAAGGCGTAAAACCGAAATTTTTTTTAAACATACGTATCGTATAGTCAACAGAAAAATTGGATATTTGAGCAAGCTTTTCTACCGATAAGTCTTCTAAAATATGCAAATCGATATATGTTTTTATATTATCAATATGGGTTAGATTCTGTTGCATTTTTATATAATCCCTAGATATGTGATTTATAAATTTAACAAAAAGTGCCGCACCCTCTTCTTGTATGACATATGGGTCTTTGGTTGATTTGCATATTTCATGTACTTTCAGAATCCACTTGCGTGTGTCATAGTCCTTTAAAATGACAACGTCATCCATCTTATAAATTTTCATAACTTCGGTCGAGAGCTTACCCTTGACGTGAAACCACATTATATGAGACGGATTTGCAGGATTACTGTAATAATTGTGAGTGTCACCTTGATGCAGGATATATGTATCACCGGCATTGGCAATATAAGAATAGTTTCGTGTGTTTATTATATCACTTCCCGAGATAACATATTGTATTCGGGTTACATCTGTGTTTACGGTTATTTCGTGATGCGGCGGAATGAGACGATAATCGAGAATTCCGTATGCGGGAATCCAAAAAGGATATTCATCCGGCATCAGAGGGTTTGTGTGAAACAAATGGTCTTGCAGATGACTGGAAATTGAAAAAGCGTTGCTCATATTAATACATCTCCGTTCATTATTCAAAAGTGAAAACAGCTGTGCCATTGCTGTCCCAACGTTAGGGCATCGGTCGTTTTCTCATAATATTATATCATAATAATCGGAATTTGTCAAAAAATAATCGGTATGCATTTTTGCTGATGTTTCGGGATATAAATTCGCTAAATTCTATATATCAAACAATGAAAAATTGCTGTTAATAATTTGTAATAGTGTCATACTTTAAACTGTTTTTAGGTTGTAAAAAGGATATTTTTATCCTAAAAATAAAATATATCGATTTTTCATAAAAAACAAAACATCTTGGTCGATTTTAAATATAGACAGTAATTATACAAATGTGTATAATTAAAATATATTCGTAGTATTTGAGAAAGCGAGGATAATATGGTGAAGTTTTATTTGGTTAAGCCTCAAACAAAAAGAGTGTTGATCGCAGTGATTGGATTTTCGATTTTTCTTTCTGCAACGGTTAATGCCGAAAATATAGGCGTGTGTACACATATGGCGCATGCTCACAACGGAAACGTAATTTCTCGAGTATTGGACAAGGCTGAAGAGCTTAACTGTGAATATATAAGAGATGAGCTTCGCTGGGGCTGGGGGATGCAAGCGAGTAAAACCACAGAACTTCAAATGCCCACCACCGGCGGTTGGGTTGATGAGGCAAAAAACCGGGACGTAGATTCTTTGGTTATTTTAGGCTTGGGAAACTCTGTTTTTGCCGATGATGAAGGAGAGGTACCGACCGTTGAAAACGAAAATTATTTAAATAAATATTTGGATTATGTAAGATTTGTTGTAAAAAACTGTAAAGGTAAAGTTTCTGCATATGAAATATGGAACGAGCCGAATCATGGACCGTTTAATTATCAGATTGCAAACGGAATCGATTATAACCCATCGGATTATGTCAAGCTTGTGGCTGCGGTAAGCAATGTTATAAAAAGCGAATATTCAGACGATGAAGAACGGCCGAAGATTGTCGGCGGAGCGCATCTCTTTGGTGGAACGAAAGATAAAGACTGGATAGAGGGGTTGTTTGAGTCCGGAATAGGCAACTATATTGATGCCTTTTCGATTCACGTTTATACACACAAACTGTATCCGGAAAAGAAAATGGAAACCTATGCTTATAATCGCACCGAAAAGGTTATGGAAGATAACGGATTCGCTGGCGAGCTTTGGGTTACTGAAACAGGGTATTCGACCGCCGATAATTATTCGACGCAAAAAGAACAGGCGGCATGGTCGATAAGAACAAAGATTTTGTGGGATAATTTCTTAAATAAAAATAATCGAGAAGGAAAATTTTTTTGGTATGATTTAAGAAATGACGGCACTGACGCAAGCAACAGAGAAAAAAACTTTGGTTTGATTGATTATGCATATAACCCCAAGCTCTCGTTTAATTCGGTTAAGCTCTATAATACATTGCTTAAAGACCGAAAATTTTATGAACTTATATCCAACGGCAGCTATTCGACAGACACGTTTAAAAATGAAGCCAAGTATATAGACGAAAAAACCGGTGATTATACATATATTCTGTACAAAGGAAAGTCGTGTACCGATGCTCAAGCGAACGTTAAACTCTCGGGGAACATTGCATATCTGTATGATTATCAAGGCAACGTCTTAAAAACATATAATAATACGAATCAAACCGTAACCGTTGAGTTAGGTGAAGAGCCGAAATTTATTCATTGTATGACATATAAGACGAGTATAGACAAATTGAATTATGACGCAGGTAAGAATGTTTGCACAATATCGGGGAAGACGAACCTTGCGGACGGAGAGCTGACCGTTTCCCTTTTTGAAAATGAGAGAGCGGTTCAAAGTGAGAAGGCAAAAATAGAAAACGGCGAATATAAGATAAAATTTTCCGTTATCAAAGACGGCGTTTATAAAATCCGAGCAGGCAAGGCGGAACTTGACAATTTGAACAGCACGTTTGTTGGAGAACGCAATTTTGCACCGAAACGCAGAGTCGATAACAAACCCGAAAATATAGAATACGGTATTTCTGCGGCGTATGACAACGGAACATCAGAGGTATCATTATGCGGTAAGCTTGTAAATTCAAGCGGTGAATCGGCAAACGGAATATTAAATGTATTGGTGCTCAATGATGAAGATAATATCCAATCAATAAATGCAGAGGATATTGTTTATATGGATGATGTAACCGTCAATAACGGAAATTTTGAAGCTAAGTTTAAAGTAAAAAATTCAAATTCAAAGAAATACAAGCTGTATCTGAGAACAGAATATTCGGAGAAAGAATCATATTTCTTCGGTAATTCCGAAAACGGCAAATATGTTTACGTGCTTGACTTTTCGGAGAGTTCGGATGAAATCCGATTCGAACTGTCGTTAAATCCGAGCGAATCATCTGTTATGATTATCGGACAATTCGATAACGACGGAAGACTTGTAAAAATCAGTGCAAAGGAGGTTAAGATGAATGATGTAAAAGTTGCTTTTAGTGAAAAAAAGCATCCCAATGCGGTATCATACATTGCGTATCTCTGGGATAATATGGCAAGTATGAAACCTATTATTCCGATGAACAAACTGAACTAAAAAGGAGCGTGATAATTTATGCTGAAAAAAATATTTTTATTTTTATTGATGATGACGCTTTTGATGCCATCGACATCATCGGTGCTTGTATCGGCAGAATCGGAAAAGGCAACATCTGATTTGGATTATGAAAAGTTTTTAAATGATTCGAGGGTGAGAACTCTTATCGATATGGACTTTGACAAAAAAGATGACTATTTTGAAAATGTTACAAAGTCAAAAGATAAACAGGCGTATATAGATGAGAAACACGGAATAAGTTATTCTTATCCCGGCAACGGAGAATCTATCGGTTATAAAAAGCTGTCTGCACCGGAATCAAAAGGAATAATTTTTATTAACTTTGATTTTATGAGGGATGAACCGGGCCTTTTTTATGTAAGACTTTTAAATTCAAAGTGGAAGGCGAACACGGCGGCGGACGACCCGAATATGACCGAAACCTTTGCGGCAAGCAGCGCAGGAGCGGGCTTTTATACAAATTCAACCGGCTGGAGTGTGAATGCCAAAAAGAAAGTCGAATTGCACAAATGGATGAATGTAACAATGTGGCTTGACCTTGATGTTGGCCAGATATATTATGCATTTGATAACGAATATATAGGTGAGACTTCATCAAAATCGTCCGAACTTTCGGACTTTTGCGGAATTTTGTTTAGCCAGAGCAGCGCAACCTCAAAGGTATATATAGATAACATTAAGGTTGCGGCGATTGACAGAACATATTTTGATGAACTTTCCGAAAATGGAGTTACTGTTCCGGAAAAGCTGATGGAAAAGGTTACGATTAGCGCACAAATAGGTAATCTCGGAAATGCGGTTTATGAAAAAGATAAAGAGATACCGGCAAAGATTTCTGTATTTAACAAGCTGTCAATATCTCAAAATCTTGTCATAAAGACAAAGGCAAAAACCCGAGAGGGCGTTGATATAGTAACAAACGAATTTGAAAAAGAGGTAAATCCCGAGTCAACAACAGAGGTTAATTTTAACCTTCCCGGAATGAACAAATACGGATACAGCGATTTATACATTGAGATATATTCAAAAGAGGATAACAGGCTTATTGCCAAAGACGTATATGAGTATGCCCTGGTCAATATTGTTCCAGAAGGACTCAGAAACCAAAAAGTCGGAGTTATCGACCATGCAAGACCGGCAAATGCGCGAATGGGTGACCCGGTTATAAATGCAACATTTGCATCAAAAGCCGGTTTTGCCACAACGCGTTCCGAACATGACTGGTCAGAGTACGAAGGAGAAAAAAGTGTATACCGGTTAAGTGATATGTATAAGCGGCTTTTTGAGTATAAAAGAAGCCAAAATATGGGTCATTTGGATATTTTGGTTTACGGTAATTCGCTTTACGGTAAGGATTCGCCGCCATCAACGCCTCAATCTATAGAGGGGTATAAAAACTATGCTGTTGCGATTACGGGTGACTTGTTAAAAGAGGTCGGCGGCAACGAACTTGAATTAGAACTTTGGAATGAGTATAACAACTATGGTTCTTGGTTTAACCATGATAACCAACCGGCATCAATGTATTATGAATTGATAAAAGAGACTTATCCTGCGGTCAAAGAAAAGTACCCGAGTGTGAGAATGTGGGGTATGTCCACTATAGGTGTTGATAGTAACTGGATAAAACAGGTTCTTGACTTGGGCGGCGGCGAGTATATGGATGGAATATCCATCCACCCATATACCTTTACTCTTATGCCGGATATTGGCGACGCTATTAATAAAACGTTAAAACTCAAAGAGATTATTAAAGAGTATGGATACGATGATAAGACGATGCCATTGCGTGCAACCGAATGGGGCTGGCCGAGCGCAGGAGTAAACGGATATCTGAACGAGGCGGAACAGGCGTCGGCGTTTATAAGAATGATGGTTTTAAATGACCGTTATGATTTGTTTGAACAGGTTGATTGGTATACAATCAATGATGGCGGCGACCAGCCTGAGCAAGAACAGAGTTTTGGTCTTATAAGATTTATGAACGGAAAGATTCCGTATGGTGTAAAGCCCTCCTATCTTACCGCTTGTAACTATAACAAGCTTATGACGAACTCTGTGTATGAAAAGAATGTTCAAATCGGCGACGATGTTCAATCATACAAATACAAATTAAGAGACGGGCGAGATTGTGTTGTTGCTTGGGTTAAAGACCCCAACGGTGCCGAAACGGTGTCAGTCGATTTGGGAACGGAAAGCGCAATACTTATGGATGCATACGGAAATGAGCAGGAAATTCATTCTCAAAACGGTGTGTTCACTGTTGCGTATACCCAAATGCCACAGTATCTTATAGGTATCTTTAATAAGCTCGAAAGAGCGGAAAAGATATTTGGGCTGAATACTCAAACGCTTAATATTCCCGTCGGCGAAAGTGCCGAGGTGCAGCTTTATCAGTTCAAGGGCGACAAAGTCAGAATTGAGGCTGAGGAAAATTCCGATGTAAAAGTTGCTGAAATGTCGGGGTTTGACGGTGACGTTGCACTCATTGGTTTTGAAAACATATGTGAAGGTTCGGGAAAGGACAGCGTGACGATAAAGGCGTATAACGGCGATAAACTTGTGTTTGTAAAAAATATGCCGATTAAATATATTGAACCGATTGAAATTAATGTCTCGGTTAAACCCGAGAGTTATAAAAACCCCGAATATTGGAAGATAGAGTTTAATCTGCAAAACAAATGCCTTAAAACGGATGTTAAGGGTAAGCTTAAAATAAATACACCTGAACAAATAAAACAGCTTGTTAAAGACATTGATTTCGAAATCAAGGCGGGTCAGACGAATAAGCTGACGATAAACGTACCCGACTCGATTTTAAAGACAAAAGTCTTGTCTTTAAACGGTGAAATTATTCTGGACAGCGGCGAGATCCTGCCTGTACAACAGGATATTAACTTGGAATCGTGCATATATGCCGAAAAGCAGCCCGTGATAGACGGAAAGCTTGATAAAGGCGAGTGGAACGAAGCCGCCGCGATTGATTTATCAAGAGGAACATATGTGCATCTTGACGGAAATCAATATGGCGGTGCCGAGGATTTAACGGGGAGGATATATACGGCGTGGGATAAGGATTATTTCTATCTTGCGGCGGATATTACCGATGATGTGTATGCACAGGATAACATGTACGGCGGAGTCTTTTGGCGGTCGGACGGTATTCAGATAGCGTTTGCGAAATACAGAGGTATCTCGGCTGTTTCACAGTTCGACATTGCCAAAATCAATGGCGAAGACAGAATAACAATAGAGAGAACGCCCGATGCGTCTTTGATGGGCGAGCTTTCGAAAGATAAATATGTACTTAAAATTTCCAATGAAGGGAAATCAACAATATATGAAGCGAAAATACCGTGGTCGGTTATCTTTCCGGACGGATATACGGCGGAAAAGAACGGTGAGCTTGCGATAACGCTTTTGGTCAATGACAATGACGGCTCTGTGAGAGAGGGCTTTCTCGAATTCGGAAGCGGTATGGGTTGGGGCGGAGCCAATACATCACAATATAATTCGTTTTATATGTTGGGAAAGTCTCTCATTGAGAATTTAAAGTAAGGATCGCGGCTAAAATCAACTAACAGAAAAATTGGGTATATTAGTTTTAGCTTGTGGACAGATTTTATAAATAATTTTATTAGGAGGAGATTTAAAAATGTTAAAAAAGTTAATCAGTAAAATTCTTGTTGTAACAACGGCGGTTTATTCTTTGGGTGTTGTCGGTTTTTCAAGTTTTGCGAGTGCGGAACCTGTACCCCAAAATATAAGTCTTGATTTTGAGGACATGAACGACATATCGGATATTCCGACACAATACACCGAAGCGTATTATTTGAATGTAAAAGGTAACGCCTCGGCATCGATAGAAACAATAGACCAAAATAAGTGCCTTAGATTAGAAAATATTGATAGTGGTAATTATAGAAATCTTATGGTTAAATTTGATGAAAATGCGTCAAAAGAGAAAAAAGTCATCTTTAAATATGACATTATGACTAACGATGGCTTGGTGCGAACGGAGCTTACTTATTCAGGAGGAAATGGATGGTCTCCTTTGCTGTTTTTGAGATCCAACTGGAAGTCATTGCATAATACAAAAGTGGGAACAGCCGGCAGTTCAGCAATTCCGAAAGATGGCGAGTGGTATCATGTTGAGCATGAATTTGACATTAAAAACGGAAAGTTTTTAGGTAAGATAACAAAAAAATCAGATGGTTCAACAATATTAAGCGCTGACGGATATAATGATACAATACAAAGTCTGAAATGGTTAAATCTAAACCCAACAAGTGTTGTGGAAACGGTGTATTATGACAATATAGAAATATCGTATGTTGACGCTAAACCGGTGGTGACCTCCGATTCGGTTAAGCTTTTTGCCGATGATGCGGAACAGACAGACAAAACACAGGTATCACAGCTCACCAATTCAATGACAATAGATTTCGGCATGGATATGAATACCGAAACAGTTACCGATGAAAATGTGTATGTGACGAATAAGACCACAAGCAAACGAGTTGCGTCAAGAATTTCGGAATGTACATCAGGTGTGGCAAAACTTATATTCGGCGAGAGACTTGAAAAAGGCTCGACATATGTTTTAAATATTGCAAATGTCAAGGGTGCAAGCGGCAGTACAATGGAATTTTATACACCTGTTGAGTTTACCGTTGCCGGTACATCGTCGCTTCCGTCGGAAACAGTGGCAGAAGATTTGAATATTGATTTTGAGAATATTCAGATTGAGAACATTCCGACTACCACGGAAGATAAACCTGTGGGCAAGCCGTATTTCCTGTTTGTAGATCATACAGATTCGGATATGCCTCAAATCATCGAAAAAGACGGAAGTAAGGTTATTAAGCTTGTGAATGATGATAACGGACGTGACCGAATCAAAATACCGCTTAACTCGGAGGAATCAAAAAAGGTTAAAGTTATTTTAAAATATGATGTAATGACAGATAATGATAATAGAACATTCAGAACTGATTTGTACTATACGGGCGCTAAGAAAAATTGGGGACCTTTGTTATTTATGGCATCTAATTGGAAGTCTTTGCACAACGGCTTGGGCGGTACAGCAGGTTCGTCAGCGGTTCCGGCTATCGGACAATGGTATCACGTTGAACACGTGTTTGATATTAAAAACGGTAAAATCAGCGGAACGGTAACAAACAGAGATGACGGAACGCCGATTATCAGCGTAAATGATTTTAATGACACAGTAATGAGTCTTGTACAGCTTGATATTAATGCGAGGGACTATGTCGGTTCGGTGTATTGGGATAATATTCAAGTTCAATATGTTTATGACAAACCGATTATAGATGAGAATTCCATCGATGTTATAAATCCGTCAGGCGATGTTCAGGATAACTGGACAAATATCAGTCTGCTTACAAAAGCGGTTCAGATTGACTTTAAGACGGTTATGGATACATCAACATTGACAGACGATAATATTTATCTCGAGAATGTCACCACAGGTGAAAAAGTTCCGGTTGTGTTTGAGTATTCGGATGGAGTATTAAAACTGAATCTGACAAAAAAGCTTTCGGCAAAGACGAATTACAAACTCGTGATATCTGATGCCGTTAAAAACGTAAGAGGAGATAAGGTAGAAGGATATACCAATCCGTTGGTTTTCACAACCGGCGAAAGTGTGAGAACGGCGGTTGTGACAGGCGTATACAAGGGTTCTGATAAGGTTAATAAGTTAAATCAGATAAGCAAGGACGATTCACTTGCAATAAACGTTTCGTATGCAAATTCCACAAGCGAGCCGTCAACCGTTAATATTCTCATTGCGTATTACAATAATGGCGCACTTGAAAAAGCGGAGCTTGTAAAGACGGAAAATATTTCGGCTGACATCGAAACCATGAAATACACATACAATCACACTGTTTCGGATTTAACGGGCATTACAAAAATAAAAGTATTCTCTTGGGATTCATTATCGAATCTTAAGCCGATGTCAAACAGCTATACGGTTGATTAGATTTTAGAATTTTAAGGAAGAGCAGGCATATTACCTGCTCTTCCGAGTTGAAAAAACAACGGAGAGTGAGCATTATGAAAAAAATTAAGCGGAGTATGATAATCGCTTTATCAATACTTTTATTAAGTTCGTTCGCATGGGCGAATAATGATGAATATACGGTTGAACCGAATTTTTCATCTAATACCCTGACAATTAAAGGAAAGAGCACCGCATCGGAACAAATGACGATTATGATTTTAGAGGACGGAACAACGCTTGAAAATTATTGGAGCAAAATTCCAACAGAAAATATAAAAAATGATATCGCAGTTGGAAATGGCAAAAATTTTGACACAGTTGTTGCCGACCCTAAGGGCGTGGTTTATTATTTCAATGATTTTTATACTGATGCCAACGGTAACTTTTCTCATTCCGTTGAGCTTAAAGAAACAGGCGTATATAATATATATCTTTATTCAAACTCAAATGATTTAAAGACTTTATCGGATATTACGTTTACCTCATCGGATGATTATGAAAAAAAGATTATTGAACTAAAAAATGCGGGTAAAGATGTTTTTATCACCGATTTGGCTGATGAACAAACGCTTAAAATGCTTGGCCTTTCGGATAAATTGTGTAACGGGGCGGATGCCAAGAATACGGCGGAAATCTTGTATTCAAGCAAGGCAAAAGATGAATTATCAAATGATTTTGATATAAATGTTAAGCTTTATAAGGCGTGTGCGGCAATTGATGCGTTAAATAAGGGAAAAGACGTTGATTTGTCATATTTGGATTATGCTAAAGCAAAAAATGATGCCATATTCGATTTCTTTGATAAATACAGCGCTGAATCCGAAAAGCGTATAATTGACTATCTTAAAAATAAGAGCATTGCTAATATATCGGAATTGACAGACGATATTAAAGAGATTGCTCTTTTAGAGATTGTCAAAAGCCCGAACGGATACGAAAATATTAAAAAGGCTTTTGAAAACTTTAAAGATATAACCAATATCTCATCTCCTACTTCAAATAATGAAGTTTATACCAAACTTTCCGGTAAAAGCTTTAACGATATTTCAGAGCTGATAAATGCATATAATGCGGCTTTAAAAGAGGTATCATCGAACAACTCATCCGGCGGCGGTTCGTCGGGTGGCTCGTCCGGCGGCAAACATTCGGCATCGATTGTGCCAAATGTTGAAAGCAATCAGGAAGCCGAAACAATAAATAAAAATATATTTGACGATTTGGATTCTGTTCCGTGGGCGAGTGAGGCAATTATAAATCTTGCGGTTAAAGGTGTTGTGAACGGAAAAACGGAAAGTATATTTGCGCCCGATGATTTTATTACAAGACAGGAATTCACAAAGCTTGTTGTTGCGGCTTTGGTAACCGATGTCGAACCGACAGAGATAGCTTTCTCGGATGTGGATGAGGACAGCTGGGCTTATCCCTATATATCAAAGGCAAAGGCGGCAGGAATCATCAACGGATACAGTGAGAGTCTGTTCGGAGCGGAAGATATGATTACTCGACAGGATATGTCGGTGATTATATATAATGCGGCAAAATATAAAGAGGTAAAAACAGACGGCGTGGATAATGCTTTGGTTTTTGCGGATGATGCGGATATTTCCGATTATGCTAAAGAGGCGGTGTATTCATTGAAATCTATAGGAATTGTGAACGGTACCGATTCGATACACTTTGAACCTCAAAACAATGCGACAAGAGCAGAGGCAGCTGTGATGATTTACAGACTTTTGCTTAAATAAATAGAAAGGGAGATTCATTCAATGAAAAAATTATTGTGCTTAATACTTGTTCTGTTTACCTTGCCGTTTTCAACATTCGTATCGGCAGAGCCGGAATATCTTGATATTGCGGAAAAACAAAAAGTTTTGTCGGATTTGGAAATTATCGAAAACGTTGATGAAAAGCTTGACAAAGAAATTACAAGACGTGACTTTGTAATTTCTGCGGGAAAACTGATTAACATAAACATGCATGATGTTGATGATGACAGGTACTATAGAGATATGACCTCTGATGACCGTGCGTGGAATGTGGCAAACACGTTAGTTAAAGCCGGTATACTTACGGTCGGAGAAGATAAGCTTTTCAGACCTGATGATATTATAACATCAGATGAAGCCGCTTGTATCATTATGAAGATTTTAGGGGTACGAAATATAGATTATAATTTGTATTTTGACATCGCCGTTAAATATGATGTGATAAGCGGTGCGAGAGGCGTTAAGCTTTTGTACAGTGATGCGATTGAATTGTTTTTTAAAGCGCTCAACACAAATACTTTTGATTATACAGGTAAGGATGGATATAAACAAGGAGACAAAACTCTTATAGAGGCGATGTACAGCTATCGATATATCGAGGGACGCATTAATTCCGTCAATAAAACAAGTCTTTTCGGCAGTGCCGCTGTCGGTAACGGCAAAATTATGATTGGACAAACCGTAATCAATAATAATTTGATAAACCCATATGAATATCTCGGGTGTTACGCCGGTGTGTATTATAAAGAAAAAGACGGCGAAAAAGAATTGATTGATATTTTTATAATGAAAAATGAAATCAACACAATGAAAATCGGCGCTGATGACTTTTCCGCTTTTGACAAGAGTGATTATACAGTGGGTTATTATGATAACGGCGGTGACAAGCTAAAAAAAATAAGACTTGATAAGGGTGTAACGATAATAAAAAATGGCGATAACGATAACGCTGATATTGTGAATGCGTTTTCAAGCATAAAAAACGGAGAAATCTCGTTTATTGATTCGGATAAAAACGGTTTGTATGAAATAGCGATAATTAACTCATACGAAAATGTTATAGTTAAAACAGTTGATAACGAAAACAAAAAAATATTTGGAAAATACGCAAATGTTATTGACTTATCCGATGATGATATTCCGTATTTAATCGTTTCGTCAACAGGGGAAACAAAAACGATTAAAGATATACAAACCGATTGTGTGATAAGTTTTTATAATTCCGATAATTTAAAACGGCTTGTTGTTTCGACAAATTCAGTCAGCGGGGATATAGACTTGATAACAAAAGAAAATGACACCGTTAAGGTGCGTATTTCAGGTGTGGAATATAAAATCGATAGTGATTATATAAATAATTCGGTTGCCACATTGAATGTTGGAAGCACTGTAAAGACATGGATTGACGCTTACGGAAAGATTGCGAATTTGGATATTGTTAATAATTCGGGTGGAACATTTGCTTGGATTGTTAAAACCGCAGTTGAGGACGGCTTTGACAACGTGTTAAAACTTATGCTTTTTACCGAAGATTCAAAGCTTGAGTCGTATTCCGCCGCCGAAAAGGTAAGTATAGACGGTGTGAAGTGTTCGAATACGGATGCGATGATAAAAGCATTGAAAAACGCAAACGGAAATGCTGACGGACAACTTGTGTTGATAAAGAAAAATTCAAAGGGTGAGATAACATACATAGATACTGTGTATAAAGGAAATGAAGAAAACGGTTTATTTGTTTCGGCACAAGAGAGCACTCAAACATTTTTTGGCGGACAGATGCTATTGGGACCTCAAATAAGACTTAATCAATCCTCTAAGTTGTTTATTGTTCCTCAAAGTGAGAACTATCGGATGAATGAAAAAGCGTACAAACTTGTAAACGGAAACAGCTATTTTTCAAGCTGGAGTTCTTATACTTTGACGGCATATAGAAATGCAAATGAGAACACTGTCGGGTATACCGATGCAATGGTTATGAAGAGTGATTTGCTCGGAATGAACGATTCGTCACCCTTGAGCCGTATTTCAATGGTTAAGAGTGTGGGTGATATATGGGATGATGATTCCGAGAGTGTAAAAAAAGAAGTTACTGTACTTACGGGTGTGTCTGAAACATCATATATGTGTGATGATAATTATGATGTGTTAAATGACAGCAATATTAAACAAGGAAATATCATTCGAATAAATCTCAATCCTTGCGGCGAAATGATTGGTTCAACCTTGATTTTCGGAGAAGGAAAAAAGGATACGTTTAAGTTTTCGAGCTGGACGAATCTAAGAGAGAGTGCGTGTGGTTATATATATGAGACACGCGATGGAATTGTAGGATTGTCGTTAAATAAAGACGAAGAACCGTTTCTGAACCTTGTAACAACCAATATCCCGGTTATGGTTTATGACCCTTCGTTGAGCAATGAGGTATATGCAGGTGATGAAAGCGACTTGACAGAGGCATGGATGTATGGCTATAAAGTTATAGCGGATATTGAAAGAGGCGTAACAAGGTCATTTTCTGTGATAAAGTCAAATTGAGCTGATGAATACAACGTGGTTGCGTTGGATTTTGACGAAAATCTTTTCGAGAGGATTACATGGCAAGATGAAAGATAAAGCTTGATGGCATTTTATATGCTAACAAGTCATAGAGAAAAGTTAAGTGATGAGAGTTCCCCGCTCCATAATAAAATGGAGAGGGGAAAATGAAATTATGAGTATTTTTAGCAGATAGAGGTATTTCAAAGAAATAAAGTTGTTTGAAGGTGACAAAATGAAAATCAGAGAGAAGATTAATTTTGATACGGATGAATTGATTAAATATGGTCCGATTAATATTGTTGCATTAGGTGACAGCGTTACACATGGTATGTTTAAAGGGTCCGAGATTGATTATGAGGCTGTGTATTGGAACAGATTGCGAAAGAAGATTTATGAAATAAAATCATTTGTTCCCGTGAATGTTATTAATGCGGGCATTGGAGGAACAACAGCCAAAACCGCAGTCGATAGGGTTGATGAGCAAGTTCTAATTCATAAACCGGATCTTATAACAATTTGTTTTGGATTAAATGATGTGGGTGGAGCACTTGATATATTTATATCATCACTCGGGGAAATATTTGAAAAATGTAAAGAAAGTGGTAGCGATGTGATATATATGACGCCGAATATGCTTAATACATATATTGCGGACGACACGCTTCCGTGCGATAAAGAATATGCGGTACGGACATGCGAATGGCAAAATGGCGGTAAGATGGACTTGTTTATGAAAGAAGCGTGCAAATGCGCAAAAAAATTCAGTGTTGAGGTCTGTGATTGCTATTCAAAATGGAAGGAATTAAGTGCAAGCCAAGATACAACGCTAATGCTTACAAACAGAGTGAATCATCCAACGAGAGAGATGCACGAATTATTTGCTCAAAGTCTGTTTGATATGATTTTTGATGATGCAACGAAAAATATGCAATAACCGAATGATACATATATTACAGAAAGGAAATAAAAAACGAATATGCAAAGTGTAATAGTAACAGATTTTATAAATAATGACGGAAAAAGAGATGTTTCGGAAGAACTACAGAAAATTATTGATAATAATCCGAACAGAACAATATTCTTTCCTGACGGAGAGTATTATTTGTCAAAACCGGTATTTACGCCTGCTGACCCACAAAAAAGTGTATCGTTGAAATTAAGCAATTATGCTAAAATTATTGCGGCAGAAGACTGGAACGGTGATGGCGCATTGGTAAGATTGGGCGGCAAAGATTTTGCAAACGATATACGAACTTGCGGAAGCAATTACTTTTTAGAAGGCGGAATCATTGATGGCGCAGGAGTTGCCGATGGGATTTCGATAGACGGCGGAAGAGAAACAGCGGTGCGTAATGTATCAATAGAGCATACAAGAATAGGTATTCACATAAAAAGAGGGGCAAATGGCGGTTCGGCAGATGCCGATATATTTGGGGTAAATATAGTTGGAAACAGAAAGTTGGATTCAATAGGTTTATTGGTTGAAGGTTGGGACAACACGTTTACCAATATGAGAATTTCAGATGTATTTATAGGTGTCTGGCTTAAATCCAGCGGAAATATGCTTAGAAATATTCATCCGCTTTATACACTTGATTATGAGGATTATGAAAACAGTTGCGGGTTTATCAGTGATGAGGGAAAATCTGATAACTGGTTTGATTTTTGTTACAGCGATCAGTTTGCAATTGGATTTCTTACCAAGGACCGCATTGTTATGCAAAATTGTTTCTGTTATTGGTATTTGCCACGCGAAAAACAGCATATTGGCATAAAAGCGGTCGGAAAATTCAGAAGCATTGTTTCTAATTTTACGGTAGGTTTTCGCGGAAACGATGCAGAAAATGCCATTCTTAAAGAAGATGAAAAGGGCGGAAACGGAATTATACAAAATGTAATTGCGAATCGGGATATGATAGACGATTTCTCTTATGAGAATTATTTGCAGGGAAGTACGATATAAAAAAAGGTTAGCTTGTCGTGATTGTAGTTTTAAATGGAAATGAAATTGTGCAACAGATAATAAAAGTGTTTTAAATATTTCACAAAACAATGTATCAAAAATAGCAGAAAAGATATTATGTGATTTAGGGTAAAAGATTAAAAAAGTAGAATAATAAGGAGATGGTGAGATGAATATTGTACCCTACCCAAAGAAAATCATCGAAGATAGAATAACTGTTTCTTACAGGAGCGTTAAATCAAAACCATACATAAACGATCTACGGCTTGAACGAGCCCTCGATAATCTGCCGTATTCGTCTGATGGTGCCGAGTTAAGAATTGATATTGTAGATGGCTCGGGCGAAGGGTATACTTTAAAGCTGGAAGAAAACGCTGTTTTAATCAATGCGCAAAGTGCTGTCGGAGCTTTTTATGCTATTCAGACACTCCGACAGATTTTTGAAAATGAAACAATTGTATGTGCGGTTATTGAAGATGAACCGGATTTTGCAGTGCGCGGATTTTATCATGATGTAACGCGCGGTAAAATCCCCACGGTTGAAACATTAAAAAAACTGATTGACCAAATGGCATACTATAAATTAAATTCACTACAACTATACGTTGAACACACTTTTGAATTCAAAGAATATAACGATAGTCTGCAACGAACAGGGTATCTGACATCTGAAGAACTCAAAGAGCTGGATAGATATTGCTCTGAACGGTTTGTTGAGTTTATCCCGTCACTCTCAACATTTGGACATTTGTTTGAATTGCTTGAAAAAGACCGATACGAACACTTGCGTGAGACAGAAGCGCCTGATGTGATAGCGTGGGATAACCGAATGGCACATCATACTATTGATCCGACAAAAATCGAAAGTTTTGAGCTGGTAAAAAGCCTTATTGACCAATACATACCATGCTTTAGCTCTGACAAATTTAATATTTGCTGTGACGAAACATTTGATCTTAAAATCGGCAGACACAAGCATATGGATACCACAAAATTATATGTTGATTTTGTCTGCAAAATTATCGAATATGTAAAGAGCAAAGGCAAAACCGTTATGATGTGGGCAGATATTCTTTTGCAGCATCCCGATACAATCAACAGTATTCCCGAAGATACAATTTTGCTAAACTGGGACTATGAATCGAACGTTACAGATTGGAAAGTCCGCAAAATTGCCGAAATGGGCAGAAAACAAATTGTTTGTCCCGGAACATGGACATGGGCGAAATTATGTGAGAATACCCGTAATGCAACACAGAATATTATCCATATGGCAAACTACGGTAAGGAGTGCGGTGCAGTTGGAGTGCTGAATACCAACTGGGGTGACTGGGGGAATCCGTGTAGCCTTGAGCTTTCAATGCACGGGTTTGTTGTTGGTGCTGAACGTTCATGGAATTCCTCGGCTGATGATAATTATCGCGAAAGAATTAATGACGTAACCTATAAAAATCAAAGAATGTCGGAATATTTAACACGCTTAACAAATATACAAGACGTAACCGACTGGAAAACACTTGCTTCCGTATATTCTAATATGATTTCATCCGATAAAATAACAGTCGAATACCCGACAAGAGAAAAGCTCGAAAATGCCATTCATGAGAGTTTTGTATTGATAGACGATGTTACAGCCGATACATGGGAAAAAAGTGAGTATAAAAATGAATTGATTATTGCTGCGTATGGTTCTGCCGTAATCGGCGAGTTGCTTTTAAAATCAGGGGGATATAATATAACCCGAAAAACCGATACAAGCAAATGGTTGAAAGCTTACTCAGATATGTGGCGTCAAAAAAATAAAGAAGGTGAACTTTGCGAAATTCAGAAAATGTTTGAAACGCTTGAAAATAATCTTGATTAAAAACTGTCTGCGAAGTAAATGCTGAAGACTCTGTATAGTGGATTTGAATATTTGATTCATTAATAGACTTTCATGCTATGTTTTCTTTTGATTATACACAAAAGTTGCTGCTTTGTAAAGTTGCCAAAAAGCGTATTTCTGACGGATGATATTTTTTGAAGATGTTTTAATCTTGCAATGATAAATATTGCAAAAGAGGTTGCCGAAAAGTATTCGATTTCCGTAATAGACTTGTATGATATAACATCTAAAAATATAGACGGATTAGCAAATGACGGCGTTCACCCGACCGAGCCGTTATACGAAGAAATTGCGGACGAAATAATACGGAATATAAGATAATACGAAAAAATTAAAATAAAAATTACCAAAGAAAAAGGGAGATGCAGATTATGAAATCGATGAGAGAAACTTATGATGAAATTTATGGTAAGTTTGAGGCGTTATATAAATTAGCTTGTGGCTTTGTGAACGCACACAAAGAGCGTTATGGACTTAAAAATCAAATTGTGAACGTAGATGAAAGTGACATAGAAAGATCGGCTGCAATTGTATTTATAGAATACTTGTACTGTGCAATGTCAAGTGCGGAAGGCGAATTTAAAACAGTGCATCGGTATGCTGAGGAATATTATGAAAAAGATCGAAAACCCGAAGATTACAAATTTGGAACCGATACCAAAGACAGTTATGAAATATGTTTTCGTCGTGCCTATAATAAGGTTAAAGGATGGTTTGAAATAAGCAATGAAACGGTAAAAAAATTTGGGCGCGGATATAAAGAGTTACCGCAAAAGCAAAATAATAAAGAACTGACTGACAGTGTGTGTTCAGCAACGGCAAGGCTTGAAATAATTGGTTTGTTTAAATTATATGATTTGCTTTTAAGCAGAAAAGACACAATGAAGGCGCGAGGGGTGAGAAAAAATCTGCCTGTTTCAAAAGCGTATGAGGCATATGACAGAGCTTATGAAAAGGTGAATTCAATCAGTGATGATAAAGAATATGTTATCAATTGTTTGGCACTTTATAAGTTTGAAAGCAGGTGTATGTTTACAATGATTGAAAGCGCCGCAAAAAAGTTAGCGGACAACAAAATTAAGTTGGATGATAAGAAAATAGAAAAAATAATTGATTTGTGGTCAACTAAAGACTTTGAATGTTGCAGAGAATTCATGGAAGAAATATGCGGAATACCTGTACAAATAAAAAACAAAGCGGCAGTAGTTTATTTTTATGATATATTGGACTACAAAAATTTTGAAATAGATTCAATAGAATCAAATTCTACCGAACAGGATTTGGTGATAGGTATAAAAAGAACGATTTTGCAATATGTTCAAAATTTAGTTTTAGCTAGTGTTTCAGGAGAATTAGAAAGTGAGCTTGAAAATATCAAAAAAGTAAAAGGTAATTTGTCGGATGTAAAATTGTGTGATGATGACTATAAATTTGCGGCGGAGATTTTGAGAGAGAAATATCCGTTTGTCAAGGAACATATTCCGGTTGAAACTGTTGATTATGAATCCGATAAAAAGGCAAAGAGCGTTGAAACAAAAGAGTACGAAAAAAAGATAGAGAAAAAATTTGATTATATAAGAAAAATATACGAATATATAGAAAAGCACAATGCGCTTCACGCATATGCACGGAATTTGGTTAAATCTAAAAAACAGAAAAATTAATATTGACCGGAATATAAACGGACGCTTATCGTTGAGATAGGCGTCCGTTTTTGCGTTAGAATACGAATATTAAGTTATATATTATAATGGTGAATATATAAAAACATCAGTTTTTTGTTATATACATTCGATTTGATTGGCTGTATAATATCACTGCAAATACGAGAGAGGATGATACAAATGTCAAATTTAAAAAATGATAACGGTTGTTATGATATGAAAGCATTGCAAGAGGTATTACCCGTAGGGAAAAATAAACTCTATGAGTTGGTGCACAGCAAAGGTTTTCCGCAAATCAAGGTCGGCAGACGGATACTCATCCCCAAAAAGCTGTTTGAGGAATGGTTAAACAATGCGTCTGCGGAACAGCTGGTAATATAGAAGGAGGTGATGCAATATGTCAAAAAGAGGAAACGGAGAAGGGTCGGTTTGCCGCCGTCCCGATGGACGTTGGCAGGGAAGTATAACGATTGGCAGAGATGACAGAGGCAGGCTTATTCGTAAATACTTTTACGGGAAAACGAGAAAGGAAACTTCCGAAAAGCTGAATCGGGCAATAGAGGAATTGCGTGATAACAGGTTCATTAACAAGTCGGATAATCCGACGGTTGAGCAGTGGTGTCACGAATGGCTTTGGTCATATAAGCGGAATTCTGTTAAACAGAAAACGTTTGACCAATATGAAACAATACTCAGGACGCATATAATACCCGACCTCGGTGATATTCGGTTAGCCGATCTCAAAACGATGCATATCCAAAGAATTATTAACAAAATGCACGACAGCGGATTGTCGCATCGCACAATAGAAGTTATGAAAATAGTGATGCACGCCGCGCTGAAACAAGCGCAGAGAAATAAACTTGTCAGTGAAAACGTTTGTGAAAATGTTGTTCTTCCGAGAAAGCAGCCGAAACATATTCGCGTTTTAAACGAGGACGAGCAAACAAAATTGATTGCCGCACTTAAAGATAACTACATAGGCAGGGGCTTATTGTTTGCGCTGTACACAGGAATGCGGCGGGGTGAAGTGCTTGCGCTGAAATGGAGTGATTATGACAAAAACGAAAAGACAATTTCGATAACCAAGGCTTTGAGCAGAGTCAGAACCTATAATAAAAACGGGAACAAAACGATGCTTACAGTAACAACACCGAAAACCGATACGAGTATAAGAACCGTTCCGCTGATTGATAAGGCGGTTGAGCTGCTCGCCGAGCATAAGCACAAGCAGGAGAGATATATGGAGCTTGTCGGAGATTATTATACCGACAATGACCTGATATTTTCAAGCAGCAGAGGTGATTATCTTGACCCGGGTAATTTCAATCGCAAACTGAATAAAACGGTTAAAAAGATAGGAATAGCGCAAATAAGTCCGCACGCATTAAGACATTCATTTGCAACGCGCGGGCTGGAGGCCGAAGTTTCGCTAAAGGCGATGCAAGAGCTTTTGGGACACAGTTCGATTACCGTTACCGGGGATATTTATACCCATATATTAAAGGAACAAAAGCGTAAAGAAATATCAAAGTTAAATGATGTTTTTAAATAAAATAAGGTGGAGCAAAGCATTTCCGGCTGAAACATTTTACACACAAATATATCGTAACAGGAGTGATAATTATGGAAAACAAAGGATACAAATATGATTTTTCAAAGTTTGTAGGTGAAAACTACGCAAGTGAAATTATGTGTCAGCAAAACAGCAATCTGACGAGTTCAACTCAACAATCGGCAAACCAAAGTTACCCTGTACAGGAATATCCTGTGCAGGGAGCGAACATTGCGCCTATGCCAAATCAATATCAGATGAACTTAAATCAAGGTTATTATCCACAGGAATATCCTGTGCAGGGAGTGAACATCGCGCCTATGCCAAATCAATATCAGCTGAATTTAAATCAAGGTTATTACGCACAGAAATATCCTGTTCAAGCAACAATAACCGGTATTGCAAAACCTGCTTTTGATACAATTGTAGGGGAATACATAATATCGGACATAATTAAAAATAATATGTATGCCGTATCGGGCAAAAACAATAAAGTGAAAAAGCGGTTGATTAGTGTTGGGATTATAAAAGAGTGTAAAATTATACATTATATATCAAACGGCGAACATCTGAATTATTATATTATTAAAACGCTGGGCAGTGATTGCCGAAAATACGAAATGACATTAAGCCATAACGAATTTGACGGCAAGAATCTGCTTGATATTCTGGCGGCGAGAGGGAAAATATCGTTTGTTCGTAATAAAAGAGATAAAGATGAATGCGAACTGATGCGCAAATATATTATCAATATTGCGGACAAAGATGATTTTGAATACCCGGAATTTATCGACTGGATAAACGGAAAATATATTACTGTAGGACAGAAATACAACATAGAAACACCGTTTTTTAAGCATATTGTCAGGTGCGGAAATATGGATATGACAGAGGCCGCAGAGGGGCTGCTCAATAACCTCAATATATTTTCTCAACCCAAGCACCGTTTGTTTTTTCTGATTTTGTTGCATTATATCGTGATTCAAAGTCTTGTTCCAACGGAATTGCGGTGGAAAAAACCGATTTATATACATTCCGAATCAGAACTGACATATGCCATAAATGCGGTTCTCGGAATATTCGGTGATAACGAGATAATATCGCTGTCACTTCCGAGAAAAAGAATTGAAAATGAGATGTATATGGCAAGAGGTACAATGATATTTTTGGAAATTCCCGAATACGGCGATGGAAACTTACGAAATGTAAGTGATAACGTTGATTACATTAATGCCGAACTTAATTTAGAAACAACGGTTATCATACTTTGCAAGATGTATGGCTTTTTCTCAGAGTCGGCATTTAATATTTCGCTGAAAGAAGATGATGTATCAAAAGGATACGTCAATAAGTTTGTTTGCGGCGAGCATATACGTCATTTCGCCGATTGGATTTGTGAGAATGATATTAATGTCGGTGAGGTACAAGCCGATAATTGGATTGAGCTGACATACGCGTTGGTTAAAAGGTATTTTAAGAATTGCGGACTGCCGCTTGAAATTGAAAGTGCGGACTCAGTTGTTCAAAATCTGCTTTCCGAGAGTGAGAATGAGCCAACGGGGGAGTGGATAACAGAGTGGCTTAGGGAGAATATTCTGAAGCTTAAAAATCAGAACATGCTGAATATTATCGATTTAAATGCGGACGAAATTCGGCTTTCGGAGGAAAAACCGAATATTTGCAAAAAAGGCGGGTTAATATGCTTTAAGGAGGATGACCTTAAATTATTTATAAAGCTTTGCGGTGATTCGCAAATTAACATCGGTATAGTGAAAGAATCACTTTTACGAGCAGATACATTGGACAGAGATAATAACAGACAGACATATCAGAAGAATATCTATGTGCGTGCGTATAACAGATGTGTAAGAATGATAGCGGTTATATATGATAGAATATTTCCGACAGGATATATAGGAATATAGAGAGGGGATGATATTAAATGTTGCTCGGTAATTCATACGGCAGAGAGATAACTCGAAACTTAAACGTGCCTAATTCGGTGAACAACATATGGTTTATACAAGGAATGAGCGGCAGCGGAAAGAGTACGTTTTGCAAAAATATTATTAAATCCGCAGCAGAGGACGAAATATCCGTGATTGTAATAGATTGTTCAAATAGCTGCTTACATAAAGATGTGCCGTATATCAGTGATAAAGATTATCACATAATCGAACGAGAGGGATTGGGGATAGATATATTTAAGCCGAAATCCATAAATATAGAGGGGTATGATAAGAAAGAAACCATCGGCGATACAGCCGACAGAATATGTAACAGCTTGTGTTCTGCACTCAATATTAAAGGTGTGACTCAGACAGATATATTGGGCGAGTGTATCAGAAATGAGATTGACGGCGGGAAGCCGACGCTTTCGGGGATTTTAAACCGTATAAAACAAATGAATCTTACGGCATCAAAGACACTTGCTCTAAAACTGAGGGCAATAAAAGATATTAAGTTCAATGGTAACCCTGTTGATTGGAGCGAGATTATTTCAAGCAAAAGGGCAACAGTATTTCAGCTTTCATATACACATGAACCCAAAAGAACGTTTTTGACAGAGCTGTTGTTGAATGATTTATGGGATTTTGTTAAGCAAAGCGAAAATGATAAAGGATTTTTGATTATTTTGGACGAGATACAGAATATGAGATTTAGAGGAGAATGCTTTTTGTCACATTTGAGAGAATTCAGAAAATTCGGAATAGGTGCGGTAATGGCAACGCAGTTTATCGGCAACGGCTTTGACAAAGCAGAGAGCGGCGAGCTTTTGGAACAGGCGGCAACAAAGGTGTATTTTAAACCGGATAATGCAAATATTACTGCGGCCGCAAAGGCTATAGATGCGGCTGAATATGCGGAATGGATGAAAATACTGCGGTCTTTAAATATAGGCGAGTGTATATATTCGGGAATGATTGACGGTTATGACGATTTGCAAAATATTGTGCTTAAAGTTAATGGGAATGGATAAATATATAAACGGGATAATGTTCTGAATTAAGGCTAATATCGATTTGAGCGAGAACAAAATCGAATATTATAAAAACCAAATTTCGTCCGGTTAGGAATACCCCTTAATTCAATCCCCTCAACGGTATGCGTAACCGTTGGGGGATATTTTTAAATATCATAAAAACACAGCGATGTTGGCTTGAAAAAAATGCGGAATGGATTGTGTAATTATCACTGTTTTTGCCAATATAAGCGTCAAAGTTTCATAGATTACGGGATTGAATAAGCGCCTTTAGTTTGCCGGTTTTCTTATATAACAGGCTGTGAGAATTACGATTTTCTACCTCATAGGGTTTTCAAGTATATCTTCAATATTACACCCGAGAACACGAGAGATTTTATAGAGGGTTTGAGCTTGGGCTTTGTCAATGTCATTGACCTTTTGCTCATACATTTGGATTGAACGGAGCTTAACGCCCGACATTTCCGAAAGCTCGGACTGTGATATCCCTCTGCTTTCACGGATGCGTTTCAGCTTTGTTTCAAACTCTGCTTTATTATAAAAGCTCTCCATACTGTCTATAAACTGTGTTATATCCATTTCGTGATAAACAGAGTACATTTTTATAATTTCAGACAGCGGAATACGCTCAAAAATATCCTTGAAACGATGTCCCGATGCCCACTGATATTCGGCGAGTGCCCAGCCTGCCCAATATTCGGGCGAAGCTCCTTTGATGTTTTTTGCAGAGGGTGTTTTTTTGTCCTTATACGCTTTTCTTATTATTTCACGGGCAAGCTCAACACCCGACATTCCCGAAAGTACAGCAGGGTTTCCACTTTCAAATTTTTGTGCATATCCTGTTGTAACAAAGAGTGAAGCAAACCAATCCAACTCAAAACCGCAGTCATTTACAGCATAATCAAGCATATCCGCAAGACATTCCTTTGCATCATTCAAATATAATTCGCTGTATGCGTGGGTCATCATTTTTCAGCTCCTCTCTCAGAATATCCATTACAAAAATATCATCTCGGTAGGATTTGCTCTTTTTGATTTCCTGACGGTATGTTTTTCTTGCTGTCGTATCTCTGTCAAGAAATTTTGGATAGTATATGCTTTTGTCAACCGGCGATGCGTCTGTAAACTTAATTCGGTCAAATGCTTTTTGTGATACCAAAACAGTTTGCTCTCCGAGTTTGCCGAGCTTTAATGCCTGATTTAAGCTGCGGAGCGGAAGTCCGTTTGATACAAAGCTCTCTGCATATCGAAAATATGAATCATCTGCACGATAACCGACAATCACATCATAAATTGATGTATCAACAGAATAATGCTCTATAATATAATCCCTTGCATCAACGGCAATTTCGGAACTCAGCTTGAATGTGCGATATTTAAGGAGCAGGGCAATCCAATTCAAAACAGTATGATTCCCGTCCGTTAAATTTAAGATTTTAAGCCCCTTGGTATTTAATTCATAACGGTTGATAAATCCGTCTGTATTCTGCTTGCAAGCCCATTCCTTTGCCATTTCCTCCGAGCGTGTGCAGTAAAACCCTTTTCCGTAATCATTATGCTCATTTCCTATATTTATATCCGGCACTTCTATAATGTGGTCTGTTCCGTGGAGTAATGTAATTGTATTCATAAATACCTCCTATATCATTGCAATGTTATAATATTATTATATCATTACAATGATAGTTTGTCAATCCTTTCAAAAAATATTTGCAAGTGCACTTATATGTGGTAAAATAGGCAATCTAATCGTCAAAGTTTCATAGATTACGGGGTTGAATACCCGACTTTAGTTTATTGGGTTTCGTATATATCAGGTCGTTGATTATTGAGCGGGAAATGCGCTTATTATCGATTTGATTTCTTCGATGGCGTATAGCGGAAGATTAATCAGACCGTTCTGTTCTTCATAATCTGCCATAGAAGTTCGGATTGATAGTTTCGGATTCCACATATTCCGATAAGTCTTTAAACTTTTGGCTTTTAAGTTTATTGACGCTTTTGCTTCTATCGGAACAATCTCACCCATTATCTGCAGAATAAAATCAATTTCAGCATTGCCGTTTTTGTTTGTCCAATAATATATCGGCAGGGCATCAAGGGGTTTAAGCTGTTGAATAACGAATTGTTCGGTAAGAGAGCCTTTAAATTCGGTAAACACATCATTTCCCTTGATTAAAGTAGCTGTATCAAGGTCGGTCAAGCACGATAAAAGGCCTATGTCCGATACAAAAAGTTTAAATGACTTCATATCTTCATACGCTTTAAGAGGCATATATGGTTTTGTTACACAGCTTAATTTATGAACCAATCCGCAGTCAATAAGCCACAACAGAGCGGTTTCGTATTCTTTTGCCCTGGCTCCCGAACGGATAAGTCCGTATATAAATTTTTTATTTTCCTTTGCTAACTGCGACGGTATGCAATTCCATAACATTCTTATACGCGGAATTTCATTTGCCGGTGCGTGTTTTGAAAAGTCAAGTTCATATGCTTCGAGTATTTGCTTTTGAATCTCACGTACTCTGATAAAATCAGAATTAATTATATAGTCGTTTACCGCTTCCGGCATTCCGCCAATATAATAATATTCTTTCAGCAAATCAATATATTCGTCTTTTAAAATTCCCGCCATTTGAAAATCTTTTTCTTCAAGCAGCTCGGAGAGCTTTTCCTTTCCAACGGCACATAAAAATTCCTTAAAGGATAACGGATATAAATCCATAAACTCTACCTTGCCAACCGGAAAGGAGGTTCCGCTGTGAAGTGCTACCCCTAAAAGTGAGCCGGCTGCGACAATCTGATATTGAGGAGCATTTTCATAAAAATATTTAAGTGAAGAGAGAGCATTCGGCACCTCTTGAACTTCATCAAAGACAAGAAGGGTACTATCAGGGTTGATTTTAGTGTGATAAACCAGCTCTAAGCCTTTTATAATTCTCGGAACGTCCAAATCTCTGCTGAAAAGTTCTGCCATTATCTTATTGTTATCAAAATTAATATATATCATATTTTCGTAACAGCTGTTGCCGAATTCTTTCATAAGCCAGGTTTTACCGACTTGTCTTGCGCCTCGTATAATAAGCGGCTTTCTCGCCTTGTTTTCTTTCCATTTTTTTAGCTTGTCCAGAGCAAATCGTTGCATTTGACCTCACCTCACTCTAATTATAACACGATTTTCACCAAAAAGCAACCAATATTTTTGATGTTAATACATTTTATCAAACGAATATTTGTATTTGATTAACACTTTTCGTATTGAATGTTTTTTTCTTGCCATAAAATCGATTTTTATTTTTAAAAACACCTAAAACTGCTGCTTTTTCTTATGTTTTAATTGAAAATATTCAGAAAATGGCAAGAAAACAATTATTTAATAAAACTTGCTGACAAAAAATACAGATACTGTATAAAGGTTTATAGTATTTTGCGTGAGGACAATGAGCAATTCGCTGTTTCGCGGGTATATATTCGGGTAAGAAATGAATACCAACTATCTGTTTTTGTTTGAAAACATAAGTTAAGGGGATAAAATTATTAAAATCCGGTTTAAATATCCCATTAAATGCTTGTTAATTAAATTCTTTTATAAGCCGTTCGTATGAAATATTACGTTCTTCGAGCAAGGCATCCAACCAAAATGCAAACGTCATAAAATCATTATAGTTTAAGACGTTCATTTTTCCGGTATGAATATTACACGTTGACACAACAAAGTGTATATGTACATAACCGCGGTTGCCATAGAATTCGGTGTTATCTTTTTCTTCGTGACAAGCAAAAACGGCTTGTCTGTTTTCAAAGTATCCGCATATTTCATATCCTAAATGTAATAGTGTCTTTGCCGATAAATTATTTATTTCCGATTCGGTAAATGATAATACATAATGCTCTGCCTGTTTGCCGCTTATGCAAAACATCCTGTTTACAATTTCGATATTTCTTGCTGCGTCATAAATGAATATTCCCTGTCCGCCAAATATCCTATGCGGCATTTTATCAAAGTTCAGGATGTATCCGACAAGATTTTGAATCACGTTATCATTTGAATAATTTCCTTTTACCTTTTTAAGCATTGCCATATGTTTCCGCTCTCCTTATATGCATAATATATGTTATTTATTGTATCAATACCTTGCAGGGCCTTATTCAGATGTGTTTGAAGATTCGCAAGGCTTTCAATGATTTGCGGCACGACAGTGTCGCTGTAATTGTTTCCGCATTTTACACGGCTTCTCATCCAATCGGAAAGCGACAATTTTGACTTTTCAGCCGCATATTTATATGCGTTGTATTCATCTTCTGTAACGCGTATTTCTATACGTTTATTTTTTTGACTGTTATTCATAACTATACATCTCCTATATCCGTACATTAAAATTTCTAATATATATACTTAATAGTATATAAAGCAAGGTAAGGATATAATGTACGTACACCATATCCTCAATTATGTGTTATGTCGGTTTAAGTTTTACTTGACGAAAAATGACTTTTGATATACAATTATATTAATGAAACAGATTATAGATATTGCAATAATAATTGTGATTCTACCGAATTTGTTGAATTTATGCTCGGAATAATAAAGAGCGCCTTAAAAGAGGCAAGCATAGATTTAACAAAAGTAGCTATTGAAAAAGAAAAAGTAGCTATTCAAGACAATATAGATAAAATTAACGGAAAATCACAAAAAAATATTCAAACGATATTTGATGCATTCGGTGTCGAAAAGGTCTTTGGTCGAAAGGATATTTCCGATGTTTGTAATTTGTCATATTCTGCGGCGGGTAAGATAATTGTTAAGCTGAAAGAGTATGAGTTAATCGAAGAGGTTAAAGGCAGAGGAAAAGGAAAATATAAATTTTCACTTGCATTTATTGCAAGTGTGTGATAAAATATAGGTATAAGCGAGGTGATTCTGATGGATAATGAATTAAAAGACGATTTAATTAAAAGCGACCTTGAGGTGAGATATGACGAACACGTCAAGAAGTTGTTATCCAATAAGAAAACTCTTGCTTGGATATTGAAATACAGCGCGGTTGAGTATAAAGATTGCACGATTAACGAGATTGTCGATTTTATCGAGGGAACACCCGAGATAAGCTCTGTCGGCGTTGACCGCGGTTTCACCGCACAATCGATAAAAGGCAATCAGAACGAAGATATTGCAATCGGAGAGGGTATGATTACATACGACCTGCGGTTTGAGGCGTTAGCACCCGGGACAGATGACGAGTACATTCAATTAATCATAAATATTGAGGCTCAAAATAAGTTCAACCCGGGTTATCCGTTGTTGAAGCGTGCGGTGTATTATTGCAGCCGAATGATTTCGGCACAAAAAGGATTGGAATTTGAAAATTCCGAATATAATAAGATTAAGAAAGTGTATTCGATATGGGTTTGCACCAATCCGCCAAAAACGCATAAAAATACAATAACACGGTACAAAATATCCGAGGAAAATGTGATTGGAAATGTAAAAGAAGATATTCAGCACTATGACCTGATGAACATAGTAATGCTGTGTTTAGGTTCATCCGACAACATTGAGGATAATGCTCTCGGTATGTTGAATACTCTTTTATCCGATACAATGAGTTCAAGCGAGAGAATAGAAATATTGGATAAAAAATTTGATTTTGATATGTCACCCGATGACAAAAAGGAGGTATCGGAGATGTGCAATGTAAGCAGAGGTGTTTATGACAAAGGTATGGACAGAGGTATAACCCTGGGCATGGATAAAGGTATGGCTCTTGGTATGGATAAGGGCATAGATAAATCAACCCTTAACTCCATAAGCAAGATGATGTCAACATTTAACATAACCATAGACCGAGCCATGGATATATTAGAGGTTCCCGATGAAAAACGTGAATATTATAAAAGTCAAATTTCGTCCGATTAGGAATACCCCCTAATTCAATTCCCCAAACGGTTATGCATACTGTTTGGGGAATATTTAACTTATCTGTTTATCGAGATATTTATCATTCAAAATCAAAAAGGTCATTTATATCAAAATCCAATATTTCTTCAAGGTCCTCATTGATTTCATCCATATCATAATCATTATGATAGCCTTGCCCTTCCCCCCACTCAATTATCTCATCATGTTCGGGATCGCTTTCATCATTTATATGCTCCAAAAACTCATAATATCCGTCTATTCCGCCGCAATCATCCGGTGGCGACGCTTGTTTGAATTTTGTTACCTGTGGATAATCATATTCATAATCATCTATGTAATTCAAAATCTCTATCGTGTGTTCCCACCAGTCCCCAAAGTCGTAAATATATTTAAATTTCTTTACTGTTTTAAAATATTCGTCTATCTTCACATCTCTGGCAAGCAATACCTTTGAGGGAAAATTTTGAAACATCTCCATTCCAAAGCATTTTTTCCCTTCGTCTGAATTAAAATACTCGTACTCCTCAATCGCTTCGTTATCATTTGTTATTCTTTCCGGAAATTCCTTGAATGAAAATTCATAAAGGTGATAGTTAAGCCACTCAAACGCAACCTGAATCGTGTTATGCAGCTGCATAAAATTTATTCCTTCGGGAATGATAATTTTTCTCCAAATCGGCGGCTTTGAGCCTTTAATTGTTACTTTTATTTCATACGCTTTCATATGTATTCCCCGTTTCTTTTGTGTATTAAATATTTTTTTTCATCTTTAAAAAGTCATCCAGTTGCAGTTCTTCCAACCCGGCAACAAAATCGACAAAGCAAGATAAATTCTCTGTCGTTGCATAGCTTTCAAGAGCATTATAGTAACTAAGCCGCTCCTCTTTTGATACCGATATAGGCAAATAACCGTTTATCATCAGCTGATAATTCATTATAAGTCGGCTTGTCCTTCCGTTACCGTCAATAAACGGATGAATCCTTACAAATTCGGCATGTGACCATGCCGCAAGCTCTATCGGATTTAATTCTTTTTCTTTATCCTTTAAAATCTCATAAAACTCTTTTATCTGCACATACATTTCGTTTCCGCTCGGCGGAGTAAATCCCGCACCGCTGATTCGCACCTCTTCATTTCTGTATATGCCGCCAACCATTATATTATCCATAAGTATCGAATGTATGTCCTTTACCGTGTTCTCATTCAAGCTTTTATTTTCAGCAATACATTTTTTTACATAATCATACGCCTTTTTATGATTAACAACCTCGTATATTTCGCGAAGAGTTTTTCCACCTATCGAGATGCCGTCTTCAAGAACAACCTTTGTTTCAATAAGCGTAAGAGTATTACCCTCAATCGCTGTCGAATTGTGGGTAAAAGTAAGTTCAAAATCCTTTTCATATGAAGACAGCGCAACCCTGCTTATTTTATGCTTGCTTTGTTCGTATCGGATTTTCTTTGTTTTAATTCTTTCAAAATCCACATTGTTCATTTCTACTCACCTGTCTTTATTCTGCAAAACCAAATAATTAATTTCAAACCGCTATAACTCTGCCTTAGGCAGCCATCTTGTTTCAACCGCGTCTTTTAATTTTCCGAACATAGAAATATATTTCTCTTTCGTAAGGCGCACTATTTCTTCGGCGATAACTTTGTTATATGCATGCGACGCATTATTTCTCGATTGCAAAGCCATAATCCACACATCGGCATCATCTATCATTGATGCCGAAAACGCAGTCTTTATTATAAATCGCGGTGAACCTGTCGCACTTTCGGAATATCCGTGAAACTCCAGCACCTCTTTCATCATCTTCCACGCCTGTTCAAAGGCAATTTCAAACAACGCAACCAGCCCTGTCAATTCGAGAGTGCTGTACGGCGGCTGTGTTTCGGATGCCTCGCAAAGGTTGGCATACGCGCGGCAAAAATTCTCATATTTTTTCATTTTCATATATAACCACACCGTCCTTTTCTATCTCGCCGCGTAATTCGTCTTGAATCGGTGTGTCAAGGCACACTATATCAAACTTTAAAAGCGTCGAAACATCTTCGTTTATCATCAAACAAAACTCGGCAGCATTGCCGCCCGAAATTGCGATGTCTATATCACTCTTTTCGTTAAAATCGCCCCTTGCACGCGACCCGAACAAAAAAATTTTTTCAATTTTATTCTCTTTAGCCGCTGAAGTAATCTCATTGATAATCTTTTGCGGCAGACCGAATTTTTCGGGAATTTTTATCATATAAATCACCAATTTTTATTTATAGACTTATAATACCGAAAATATACCGAAAAGTCAAGGGTTTTAACGCAATTTGTTCAACGAACAACGATATTCTCGGAAAACAAACTTGTATATCCCATACACCAAAGACTTTTAAAATAAATTATCACTGTCAAGTTTACATTCCCGACGGATACCGTCATATCTCCGCATTATGTCGGTACGCTTGAATTTTTTAGGTCATTAATCAAAATATATCAAAAAAATGAGGAGTTTTGCCTATACTGCATCGTCCTCATTTTTAACGTTATTCGGCTCACATATATTTCTCAACCGAAATTATATATTTTATTCAACGGGTGGTTCACCGCAATCCGGAATATCTATCGGCTGACCATCCTTTTTAACCGATTCAAACGCGACTATTCCCGGAATTGTGAATCGTGCCGCAAGCCATGCATTGACCGTCGGCAGCGTATGATTATACGCCGCACGGCAAAAATCATCAATTAAAAATTTATGAGATGCCATATGCCCGTTCTTTAAATCTTCGTACTCCTTCGGCAATCTCTTATAATCCTGTATGGGAGCGAACGAATCCCACTGCCACTCGTGATTCGCAACACGCTGTTTAAAATCGGGCAAATCTTTGTTCTCGGTCATTGCCATCGGATTGACATAATCGCTCACATCCTCAAGCGTTACGCCCTCGCCCTTGTTTTGAGTAAAAATATGCTGTGCGTTGCTGA